>Ga0222696_1000250_pt1 | contig 33730 bp, 15 predicted proteins | sample AntAcemetage1400_FD_179817 | JGI IMG/M metagenome (GOLD analysis project Ga0222696, IMG submission 179817) | Saline water microbial communities from Ace Lake, Antarctica - #1400 | ecosystem: Environmental > Aquatic > Non-marine Saline and Alkaline > Saline | place: Antarctica: Ace Lake... | reverse complement strand
ATTCCAGGTAACTGTTACCGAGTTTCCGATAGCACTGCCCTGGATAATACCTCCGGTAACAGTCCAGTGGGTTATGGAATTTTCTATTACATCAGTTGAATAGGAATAGGGATAGTGTAAACATACTTCATCTGAACCGTATATTGCAGTTGGAATTGGGGGATGTTCTACAACCTCAAGTAAATAAGGTTCCGGATCGCAGAAATTGGCGGGGTTGCTTGCTTCAATAGTATAAGTTCCTGGCACTGTAAAAATACTTGCCGGGAAGACAATAGAACTTGTTGGAGAATAATATATCGCAAAAGTTGTACAATTAGGGTGTGTGACGATCCAATCAGTATTACCATTAGTTGGAGGAGGATTAGACACCGAGCAGGTACAAGGACTATTAATGCAAATTTCTCCCGGTCCTGTAATTTCAGGTTTCAGTTTTACATCAACAGTAATTTCTGCTGTACCCCTGCATGATGGATGTGATATAGTATTATAATATTCGCATGAAAGTGTAAATGAACCCTGGTTGGGACCCGTAATTATTTCAGTAAGGTAGCTGTTTTCATCATCAGGAAGATATGAGTAAAAAGTAGCTCCGTTCGTATTATTTAATAATTCCCACTTAAAATTTGTTGCAGGCCAGGCAGGTAGCTTGTATGTGTAATATTCATCAACACAGATGTCTGTCGGTCCTTCAATAGTCCCGTTTGTAAGAACCACAGGCACTCTAACAGGGGTTATAACATCACATACTTCCTGACAATATGAGCCATCTATTGATATATAACCAAAACCGTCAGACCCGATATTATTCCATGTTACTTCAATATAAGCAGGATCGGTCAATACATTTAATGTACCACCTTTTACATCCCAAATATATGGATCACAAACAGCATCGGTATGATAAATTTCACTATTACCTTCGCAGGTAACACCCGGACAGAAAATATTTGGTGCTTCCATATCATCAACACAAATTGTCCTTTTCTGGGTACTTTCACAATTACAGTTATTAGTAACAGTTAGGCTTACCTCATATGTTCCGGGTGTTGTATATTTATGTGAAGGATCAGGACCTGCATTAACAGGTGATCCGTCCCCAAAGTCCCATTTCCTGAATTTTATTGGTGAATTATGGCTAGTTGATAAATCGGTAAAGTATACTGTGTGGTTTAAACATATATCATAACATACATCAAGAACTGTTGATACCAGGTCCATCGAAAAAAATGCCACAGGGCTTTCAATAATATTCAGATTTACGACTTTCGATTTCGGAGGGCATTGTGGTGGGTTGTTGTAAAATGTTGTTTCAGTTACCTTTAATAATCCATTTCCTGCTGCGCCCCACCGAACAGTTATTGATTGATCGGTTACCCAAATTGGTGTTCCGATAATAGTTGTTGATGGGGTTGTTAATGGTGTGTTATCCAATGCAATAATCAAACCGCCGATAACTTCCCAGTCAAACTGCCTCGAGTCAGCACTTAAATCCCATCCATGAACAGTGTATGTCACCTCCGAGTACTCACAAACACTAACATTACCATCTTTGTCTTCAAGTATTTGATTCCCTTGTCCATCATCCCTTAATATTGTGGCCTGGCATGCAACCTCTTTGTCGGAGGTAATGTATGGTTCGGGAATATCAATGACATAAATCGTAATAGAACCGGTACTTCCTCCTCCCGTTACTGTTAAGGTATATGCATTAAGATAATGCCCTTCAATCCATTGAACCGATACCTCGCAAGGAGAGATAGGAGTTATTGAAGCAACATTTGGAGGATCAACTGTCCAGGTATAAAATACACTTGTAGTACAATTAGCAAACGTATAGGTATCAACATCACCTTTACATAATGTTGTATTTCCTGAACCGGGGGTGATGGTGAGCTGAGAATAGCTTAAAGTAAAAGAGATGCAGAAAATGGCAAACGACAGAATTATAATTCTTGTAATTTGCTTTAAGTATTGGGGATTAATTGTGAATCTTTTCATTTTATTAGCTTCAAATTTAATAATAAATTTGATATGGCACCAATCCATAAATACAGCATTTGCTGTATTTTCTTAATGATTAGTGGGCTAACATTTGTAAGGCAGTTTTTCCTAAAAAGAAAATTGATGTTTTCATGATATAGGTACTCTTTTGTTTTTAACTCTATCTACTTTGTTTAACTTAAAACTTTGATTCTTATTAATCCTTGTTTTTATTAATCCAATATTTTATAAAAAGGTAATCTGTTTTTTCGGATTATTTATTAACAATTGCTTTATATGTTAGTGGGGAGGGAAATGTTGTGTTTATACCATATAAGAAAATATAAGATCAGCTTATATGAACTTATATGCCTTATATGGTTTAGAATCAAAAAATAAATTTGGTAATTTTAGAAATGTGTTGAATCAGAAAGATGATCATTCATAGAAGTGTATCTCCGGGATATGGTCATAGTAATTCTTTTGACCTCTTCATATCAGTAAATAATTGCTGTCTCAAAGCCTCGGCACTTTTAAACTTAACAATGTCTCTAAGTCTCTTGTTAAAACAGATTGTTATATTCCGGCTGTAAATGTCTTCATCGAAATCAAAAATATGAACTTCAATATATTCATTGTATTCGTTAAAGGTTGGTTTACTGCCTATGCTTAGCATCCCTTTTAATTTTTTGTTTTTGTATTCAACATATACAGCATAAACTCCGGTGGCTGGTATTAGTTTATACTTGTAATCGACTGAGATATTGGCTGTTGGAAAGCCCAGTGTTTTTCCTATTTTGCTTCCTCCAATTACCCTTCCTGAAATGGAATACTGATATCCCAAAAACATATTGGCTTTTTTTATTTCTCCTGATGACAATGCCTTCCGAATTTTTGTTGAACTTATTGGAATATCATTTATTTCCTTTGCCGGTACCTGCGCCACACTAAAATCAAATTCTTTACATAAATTAGATAAATGGTCAAAATCCCCCAGGCGGTCTTTACCAAAATGATGATCATATCCAATAACCAGGCTTTTTGTCCTAATCTTATCTACAAGTATAGTTTTAATAAATTCTTTAGAACTCATATTCGAAAAATCCTTTGTAAAAGTCAGTAGAACAAGGTGATCTATTCCAGATCTTTCCAATAAATTTTGCTTTTCTTCGAAGGAATTCAGAAATCTAAGTTTATGATGATCATGTTGTAACACAATACGTGGGTGAGGTTCAAAAGTAACTACGACGGTTTCTCCATTATTTTCTTTAGCAATTCCCTTAAGCTTTTTTAAAATACTCTGATGCCCCAGATGTACACCATCAAAGGTTCCCATTGTAACCACAGGATTATTAATTGGGGGGAAATTAACAAGATTTACATATGTTTTCACAAAAAGTCCTGAGTATAAAATTTTGTTAAAAATAGTATCCAAAGATACAAAGGTGCAAAGATACAAAGATGTAAAGATTCAAGGGTGTAATTGTTTAAGGAAATTCAAAATAAATAATGTAACATTTACTAGAAACTGTTTACGGTGGAATGTTCCCAACTTCTGTCTTCCATCTTCGGGCTTTAAAATAATAGAGTAATTAAATAACTTATTATATATTTGCAAAAAATTTAGAACATCATTATGAGCAATAAAAATATAGGAAAAATTTCACAGATAATAGGGCCGGTAATTGATGTAGCTTTTGAAGATAATATAGATCTTCCAAACATTTACGATGCTTTAGAAGTAAAAAATGATGACGGGGATGTAATTATTCTGGAGTGTCAGCAGAACATTGGTGAAAGCACCATCAGGGCTATTGCTATGGATTCTACAGATGGCTTATATAGAGGATTGGAGGTTATTTCAACCGGTTCACCTATTTCCATGCCCACTGGTAAAAAAATAAGGGGGCGTTTATTTAATGTTATCGGGAAAGCTATTGATGGCCTTGGAGATGTTGAAAAAACTAATCCATATAGTATTCACAGGGATCCTCCAAAATTTGAAAACCTTACAACAAAAAAAGAGGTTTTGTTTACGGGAATTAAGGTGATTGATCTCATTGAGCCTTATTCCAAAGGCGGTAAAATTGGTTTGTTTGGTGGCGCCGGAGTGGGTAAAACGGTAATCATAATGGAACTGATAAATAATATTGCCAAAAGTTATTCTGGTTTATCTGTTTTTGCAGGAGTTGGAGAAAGAACACGTGAGGGTAATGATCTTTTACGCGAAATGATTGAATCCGGAGTAATAAAATATGGTTCTGAATTCGAGGAAGACATGAAAAATGGAGGCTGGGATCTTTCAAAAGTTGATCGGGAAGAGCTTGCAAAATCACAGGCAACACTTGTTTTCGGACAAATGAACGAACCCCCCGGAGCCCGTGCTCGTGTTGCTTTATCCGGCTTAAGCCTTGCGGAATATTTCAGAGATGGAGATGAAAAATCCGGAGGCAGGGATATTTTGTTCTTTATTGATAATATTTTCCGTTTCACGCAAGCAGGATCAGAGGTATCTGCTTTGCTCGGCCGTATGCCATCTGCTGTGGGATATCAACCAACCCTTGCAACAGAGATGGGTATTATGCAGGAGCGTATTACTTCAACAAAACGGGGATCTATTACTTCTGTTCAGGCTGTTTATGTGCCTGCTGATGATTTAACCGATCCTGCACCAGCAACAACATTTGTTCACCTTGATGCTACTACTGTACTTAGCAGGAAAATAGCCGAGCTTGGTATATACCCCGCTGTGGATCCTCTGGATTCAACCTCTCGAATTCTGTCACCGGAAGTTGTTGGGGAGGAGCATTATAATACTGCACAAAGAGTTAAAGAAATTCTGCAGCGATATAAAGAACTTCAGGATATTATTGCTATTCTTGGTATGGATGAACTCTCAGAGGAGGACAAATTAGTTGTCCACCGTGCTCGTCGCGTTCAACGATTCCTCTCACAACCATTTTTTGTTGCTGAGCAATTTACCGGACTCAAAGGAACTATTGTTTCGATAGAAGATACAATAAAAGGATTCAACATGATAGTTGACGGTGAGGTGGATGAATATCCGGAAGCTGCTTTTAACCTGGTAGGAACTATCGAGGAAGCAATTGAGAAAGGTAAAAACATTCTTGCCAATAACTAGTAATTAGTGAGTTGCTAACAGTCAAAAATCTGAAACCTAACGGTATGCAAATTGAAATAATAACACCTGATAAAACTATTTTTTCCGGCGATGCCTTTCTGATTCAGTTGCCCGGAATCGATGGCTCCTTCGAAATTCTTGATAATCATACCCCACTGATTTCAGTCCTGCTCAAAGGAAACATTAAGATCCAAAAAGATAAACAGCACGAGGCTCAATATTTCGAAATTAATGGAGGGGTTGTAGAAGTGTTGAAGAATAAAGTACTGATACTTGCAGGGTAAACAAAAAAATGAGAGCTAAATGCTATCATTTTTAATATTAAGCTCATAAGTATATAGGGACTGTTCTATTGTTTTTTTTATACTCTCAAATAGCTTTCTTGCTAATATTGTATTAATATCTCTTGGATTAAAGTGCTTTTTTATAAAAACCTGTGCATTTATTTGTGCTATGTCGTCTATTGTTTCCATTTTAGTAATTATTAGATTAAAATATTATCTGCTCTTAAAAATTATTAATAATATTTTCTTAACTTTACTGGGTTTGTACGGTTTTGAATAAAAAAGGTTATATAATTCGACTTAAAGCACTAATATTCTGTCGTTTTTAAAATAAAAAAGCGCAAATCAATGTGTGTGATCTGCGCTTTACAGGTTTGTGGTACCACCTGGATTTGAACCAGGGACACACGGATTTTCAGTCCGTTGCTCTACCAACTGAGCTATGGTACCTCAAAAAGTGGGGCAAAATTAAAAATTAATAATAATAAATAAAAATTTTTTATCAATTACTTATTTCAAAACTCATTATTATATCTTTATCATTCAAAAAAATACAATATGAAAATCATCCTTGATTTTGGAAACACTCTTAAAAAAATTGCAATTTTTGAAAACAATGAGATAGAAAGTCTGAAAATAATCGAAAAAGAAAACTTTAGTAAAATTGAAGCTTATCTTAGCAAAAATGTTCGAAATAATAGTAATCTGTCAAAAGCAATTCCTGCTATTTTATCTTCAGTAATTAATTATCCTGATTCATTCAGAAGATTTATGGTGGAAAACTTTAATTTCATTGAGTTAACTGAAAAAACACCTATTCCTGTAATTAATAAGTATAAAACAGGGTCTACTCTTGGAAAAGATCGCCTGGCAGCTATAATTGGAGCAAATCATATATTTCCTAAAAATAATGTTCTTTCAATAGATTGTGGTACCTGCATTACATATGATCTCATTACAAAATCAGGTGAATACCTTGGGGGAGGAATATCTCCGGGAATTGCCATGCGTTTTAAGGCTTTACATAATTTTACTGATAAACTCCCGTTGATGTCTAGCACAAATTTTTCAGAACTAATTGGTACAACTACCGAAGAATCTATTTTATCAGGAGTTTTAAATGGAGTTGTTACCGAAATTGAAGGAATTATTCAGAGATATCAAAAGAAATTTGCGGAATTGGAAATTATTTTAAGCGGAGGTGACATTAATTATTTTGATAAAACGCTAAAAAATAACATCTTTGCAGTCCCAAATTTAGTTTTGCTTGGGTTAAATGTAATTTTAGATTATAATGTTGGGCGATAAAACAAGTATTCGATATGCCTTTTTGCTATTTGTAATAGTATTTTCAGCTAAAGTACCTGCACAAGTAAATATCAATTCTCCTTACTCAAGATACGCTGTAGGGCAGATTTATGAAAGTACTGATCCCCTGTTCATGGCAATGGGAGGTATATCACTTGCATATAGAAGTCCAAATGTTATTAACTACTCAAATCCTGCTTCTTTTACTGCTTTCGACTCCTTGTCCTTTGTTTTTCAGGGAGGTTTTAATAGTAATTTTATTACTTTAAAAGATAATGAAACAAGCTCACAGACCAATTATACCAGTTTAAGTTATTTACTTTTTGGTTTTCCGGTAACATCGTGGTGGCGTAGTAGTTTTGGTATTCTTCCATTCTCAAATGTTGGTTATGATATTCATGCAACAGAACACGATGATGATATAGGAGATATTGAATATGTTTACGATGGATCCGGAGGTGTAAATCGTTTTTACTGGGGTAATGGCTTTCGAATAAATAAAAATTTATCCCTTGGCTTTAACTTTTCTTATTTGTTTGGAAATATCGAAAAATCAAGAGCAGTTTTATTTCCTGATTCTATTTACCGCTTCGATTTTCAGATAAAAAATACAACTCTGGTAAATGATGTATTTCTTGACTACGGATTACAATATTCAGGTAAATTGAATAATGGCCTGATTCTCGAAGCCGGATTGATTTTCAATAATTCTGTTAAAATCAAAACAAAAGAAACACAGCTTGCTTATACTTATATTAGCTCTTCAGGTGGAAGTGAGTATTTCAAAGATACTATTGAAAGTTATCCTGAAAGTATTGGTAATATTATTCTGCCAACAAGTTTTGGAATAGGTCTTATATTAAAAAAAACGAATAAATGGTTGGTTGGAATGGATTATTACTGGCAAAACTGGAATAAATATTCCGCATTCGGTGAACAAGACTCTCTGAATAACAGTATGCAAATTTCTCTTGGTACTCAGTTTACCCCAGATAATAGCAGTATTTCAAAGTACTGGGAAAAAGTTAATTATCGATTCGGCCTTAAATATGGCAAAAGCTATGTAGAAATTAATGAGAATCAACTACAAAAGTTTGGCATAAGTTTTGGATTTGGTATACCACTAAAACGTTCCAAGTCAACACTGAACTTTGCCGTTGAGTTTGGTCGAATTGGAACAACAGATAAAAAGCTGATACAAGAAAATTATGTAAATTTTTCATTCGGCATATCCATATACGAAAGATGGTTCTTTAAGAAAAAATATGATTAATATAGAATTATGATGAAGAAGTTGTTAGTGAAAATAGGTTTGTTTTTATTTATTATTATCTCAATTGTTAGTATTAATGCTCTGCCCTCTTTTGCAAAATCAAACGAAACAGTCATTCTGATTTTTGGTGAAACTCCGGAAATTCAAAAAGGTAATGGACCAAAATATGGACAGGACAGTGCAAAGTGTGTTATGGAACTTTCTCTTTATAGGGAGTTCTTTCGCCAAAAAAACATCGCCGATGCAATAAAGCACTGGAGGTGGGTATTCAATAACTGCCCTCTTGCAACACAAAACACTTATATTGATGGTGTTAAGATAGTTAAATATTTAATCTCGAAAGACAAAGCTAATAAACTTAAGTATGTCGACACTCTTATGATGGTTTATGATCAGCGAATAAAATATTTTCCTGATAATTATAAAACCAAAAAAAATCAGGTTGGTTATATTTTAGGCAGAAAAGGTGTAGACCTTATTAAATTGAATCCTGGGAAATATGAAGAAGCATATGAAATCTTTAAAGAATCTGTTGACCTGGAGGGTAATAATTCAAAGTCTGCAGTACTTGTTTACTATTTCAGAAGTACAATAAAACTGGTTGAGAAAGGAAAAGCTGGGAAATCACTTGTTGTTGAAACTTATGATCAAATTAGTGATATTGTTGATTTCAACATTGCCAATAACTTAAAGTACTCAAAAGAATTTATTAAGGTACAGGAAAATATTGAACAAACTTTCGAGCCTTATGCTAGTTGTGAAGACCTTATTAGTATTTATTCCCAAAAATTTAGTGAAACTCCGGAAAATATAGACCTTCTAAGGAAAGTAACTAAAATACTTGACAAAAATGATTGCCTTGATAATCAATTATTTTTTGACGTTACAGAAATATTGCACCAGCTTGATCCAACCCCAAAATCAGCCTTTATGATGGGTAAAATGGCGATGAAGAAAGGAATGTATGAAAAAGCTGTAAAGTATTTATCTGAAGCTGCTGAATTACTCGATGGTGATGCTCAAGCCGATAGCTACCTATTGCTTGCCAGTATATTATACAAGCAAAAAGATTTTCCGGCTGCTCGTTCATATGCTCTTAAAGCTGCAAAGATCAGGCCCGGTGACGGACGTCCATTCCTACTAATTGGTGATATATATGCCACAAGTGCAAAAAGTTGTGGTAGTAATGACCTTACATCCAGAGTTGCATACTGGGCTGCTGTTGATAAATATGTTAAAGCAAAAAGCATTGATAAAGATGTCTCAATTAAAGAAGATGCACTTAAAAAAATAAGTATGTATTCTAAACAATTTCCTAATAGCGAAACGATCTTTTTTTATAATTTAAAAGAAGGTGATCCCTATAAAGTAGAATGTTGGATAAATGAAAATACTATAGTCAGAGCAGCTAAGTGATTACCTCTAGCTAATACTAATACAAACCCTAATAAAATAAAATCATGAAAAAGCTGGCATTTGTTGTCATAATTATTGTTCTAATGATCAATACTTCATTTGGGCAAAAATTCGGAAAAGATAGTCTTGCATGTGTTGAAAAACTTTCATTATATATTGAAGATTACAAATTATGGGTAGAAGGAACCGGTAATGATGCAACCATGGAAAATATGATAACTTCCTGGAGATGGTGCTTTGTTAACTGTCCGAAGGCAAGTCAGAATATTTATATTCATGGAGTTAAGATCATTAAACATATGATATCCAATGAAAAAAATCCTGAATTAAAGAATAAACTAATCGATACTCTCATGATGGTGTATGATCAGCGAATTAAACTATTTAATAATGAAGGCGTGGTGCTTGGAAGAAAAGGTGTTGACTTATACAAACTCAGGCCGGAAAGCTATGAAGATGCGTACTCTGCCCTGAAAAAATCTGTTGACCTTGTCGGAAACAAAACCAGTAGTGCAGTACTGGTATATTACTTTCGCCTTACTATTAAAAGAGTTAAATCAGGCCTTGATGATTCTGGTATAATAGTAGATGCATATGACCAGATAAGCGAAATTGTTGATTATAATATTAAGAATAATCCATCCAAAAGAGCCAAGTTCGAAAATACAAAGGGGAATATTGAAAAATCATTCGAACCTTATGCCACCTGTCCTGATCTTATAAGAATATATAATAAAAAGTTTCAGGAAACTCCTGATAATATTGATTTGCTGAAAAAGATCACTAAGATCCTGAATAAAAAAGACTGTACAGATGATCCTCTGTTTTTTACAACTACATTGAAACTTAACGAGCTGGATCCTTCTCCTGAATCTGCATTTCTCATCGGGAAAATGTACATTAAAAGAAAAGAATATGAAAAAGCTACTTCATATCTTAAAAAAGCAGAAAATTTATCTGATGATTATGATCGTGCCGATTGCTTTCTTCTCCTTGCAGAGGCTTACCGAAATCTTGATCAATATTCAACTGCAAAAATAAATGCTTTAAAAGCAATTAAAATCAGACCAAATGATGGCAATGCATATTTGATTATTGGTGATCTTTATGCTAGCAGTGCTAAAACATGTGGTAATAATGATCTGACACAAAAAACAGCTTACTGGGCTGCAGTTGATAAATATTATATGGCCAAAAAAGTCGATCCTGATCTGGAAGCGGTCGCACAGAAAAGAATTGCAACCTGGAGTAAATATTTCCCAAATTCAGAAATAATCTTTTTCCATGACCTTAAAGAGGGTGATTCATATACTGTCAGCTGTTGGATTAACGAAGTGACAAAGGTCAGGGCGGCAAAATAAGTTTTGTGGTGAAACCAAAAAAAACCTATACTCATTCTATTCTATATTCAAGTGTATTGGTATTTCTTACATTGATTATATTCTCTTGCGAATATGATGTGAAAACAATCAATGCTATCAGTGCCGTTGACACTATGCCTGTTGAATCAGCCAGAGATATTGAAATTATTTACAGCGAAAGCGGTACTGTAAAAGTCTTATTAACAAGTCCTATATATAATAAATATGAGGAGGATAATCCATATATGGAGTTTCCTGAAGGTATTAAACTCATCTTTTTCGATTCTCTGAAAAATGAAAAGTCACAACTAACCGCCAATTATGCTATAAGCGATGAAAAATCCCAAATCATGGAGGCAAAAAGTGATGTAGTGATATTTAATTATGAGAAACAAGAGCAAATAAATACTGAACATCTTATCTGGGATCAAAAGAAACAAATTATTTATTCTAATGTTTTCGTTAAAATAACTACAAAAGATGAAATAATTTATGGCGCTGAGGGTTTTGAGTCTGATCAAAATATGGATAAATGGACTATCAAAAAAACTTCCGCAGAATTTAATATTGATAATGAAAATGAATAAGTAGACAGTAGGCAAACAATGCCGACTGGTTACTGCCTGCTGCTGACTTAGTAAAATCATTCGAATATCGTAAACTAAACATGAACAACTGGCTTATAGTCATAATAACACTCATCTTTTCCGCTTTCTTCTCAGGTATGGAAATTGCTTTTTCAAGCTCAAATAAACTTAAAATTGAACTTGATAAAGGCAAAGGTATATTCTCTGCCAGAATACTATCTGATTTTTCAAAAACACCTTCCAGATTCATCGGGGCTTTGCTGTTAGGGAACAATATCTCTTTGGTAATATATGGAATTGTGATGGCTAGAATTCTTGAGCCGGTTCTGATTAATCTCTTTCCTGAAGACATCCTTTCTGATTCTATTATTTTGCTTATTCAAACAATTGTAGCAACCTTAATTATTCTGTTAGTAGCGGAATTTATTCCCAAAATGTTATTCCGGATAAATCCAAACTCTTTGTTAAGCTTCTTTGCAATACCCGTTTATATTATTTATTACATTTTATATCCTGTTATTTTAGTTTTTATAGGTTTTTCAGAATTTATTCTTAAGTATTTTTTCAAGATTAAATTTACAAATGAAAATCAAGCTTTTAGTCCTATAGATCTGGATAATTACCTTAAAGAATATTCCCACTATAATAAACATGAAAAGGATATCAATCAGGAAATTCAGATGTTTCAAAATATAATTGATTTTGGAAAGATTAAATTACGTGAATGTTTGATCCCCCGTATAGAGATCATTGCTCTTGATGAAAATGATACAATTGAAGTGGCAAAAAAAATGTTCATTGACAACGGATTATCAAAAATTTTGGTTTTCAAAGAATCCATTGATAACATCATTGGTTATATCCATTCTTATGATATGTTCAAAAATCCGACAAATATCTCTTCAATTTTAAAGCAAATAATAATTGTTCCTGAAACCATGCTGGCAAATGATGTACTTGGAATGTTCATTAAACAATCAAAGAGTATTGCTCTTGTTGTTGATGAATTCGGCGGAACATCAGGAATGGTTACTATGGAAGATATTATCGAAGAAATATTTGGTGAAATTATTGATGAGCATGATATTGAAGATCTAATAGAAAAAAAGATCAATGAAAAAGAGTTTATTTTATCAGCCAGATTGGAAATTGACTATTTGAATGAAAAATATAATTTTGAACTTCCTGAATCAGATGATTATGAAACTCTTGCCGGCTTAATTATCCACTACTATAAAAGCATTCCCGTGCAAAATCATGAAATAATTATAAAGAATTTTACAATCAAGATTCTACAGGCATCTCATGTGAAAATTGAAAAAGTTAACCTAAAAGTTAGAGAATAGGTAATTGCAACAATTATCTTGTTGTAAGTATTATTTACTAAAGTAGGCAGTATTCAGTCGACAGCAGGCAATTTTCTGTTCACATTTTTTTTGTTAACTACCGGCTGTTGACGTCAACCGGTTAATATAGAAAGCTGAATATTAATGATTTTAAGAATTTTTTTCATTATAACTTTTTTACTTTCGGAATCTATTGTACATTTGCAAATTCTTAAAAAATTGAATATATGGCATTAATAGGAAACATAAGGAAACATTCGGGCTTAATAGTAATAGTGATAGGAGTTGCTCTGGCAGCTTTTGTTCTGGGTGACTTTTTTAAACCAGGGACAGGGCCTAAAACTAATGATATCGGGGAAATATCCGGTGAAAACGTTACTTATCGTGATTTCTCATATAAAGTTGATGAAGAGCTGGAGAATCAAAAGCAAAAGCAGGAAAAAGAAATTCTTGCACCAGATGATGTATTTCAGGCTAAAGAATTGGTTTGGAATCAGATCATCAGGGAAATTATTATGGGAAAAGAATACGATGAATTAGGAATAGCAGTATCTTCTGATGAACTTTTTGATCAGGTTCAGGGTCCTGTGCCTCACCAGTACATCCTTCAATATTTTAAAGATCCGGAAACCGGTCAATATAATCCTTCTCTCGTATTGAATTTTCTTAAAACCTTAGATCAAAGAGAACCCGAAGCTAAAGATCAGTGGCTTATGCTTGAAAAAGCCATCAAAGCGGACAGGTTAAATACTAAGTTTAACAACCTGATCTCAAAAGCTTATTATTTGCCCGGTATATTTGCTAAACGTGAATATATTAATCAAAACAGAAAAGCAAAAATAACTTTCGTAGGAGCAAATTATAAGACTATCCCTGATAGTTCAATAAACTTAAAGGAGGATGATTTCAAAAATTATTATGAGGAACATAAAAACGAGTACAAGCAGGATGCCTCACGTAATATTGACTATGTTATTTTTGAAGTAAATCCATCACAGGAAGATCGAGATAAAATTGATATTGAAGTAAAAGAAATTTACGCCGAGTTTTTGAAGATCGAAGAAGATTATGCAAATTTTGTAAATGCAACTTCCGACACTAGATATGACAGTACTTTTCATAAAGAAGGATCTTTACCAGTAAGGATAGATTCAATTATGTTTAATTCTCCTGTTGGCACTATGATATCTCCATATGACGAAGAAAATGCCTGGCATATGGCAAAACTTCTGGATGTTCAATACAGGCCTGATTCAATGAAAATGAGCTTTATTCTTATCACTCATATTGATGCCAAAGTAAGCCAGGAGATAACAAGAACAAAAGAGGAAGCAAAAGCTCTGGCTGACAGTTTACTTGAAGTTCTCAAGCTTGAACCACAAAAATTTGAAGAGTTTGTTATGGCTATGTCAGATGACCCAGCCACTAAAGAAAAATTTGGTGACATTGGCTGGTTTGCAGATCAATCTATCCTCGGTCCGTTTAATGATTTTTGCCTTAAAGGAAATATTGGAGATCTCGCGATTGAAGAAACAAATTTTGGTTTTCATATACTGAAGATCACGGATAAAATGGAAGACGTAAAAAAGGTGCGTGTAGCAATGATCAACAGATTAATTGAGCCAAGCAGCAATACATTTCAGGATATCTATGCTAAAGCAAATAAGTTTGCCTCTGATAATAACACTCTTGAATTATTTGAAAATTCCGGTATGAATATCAGAAAAGCTGAGAATGTTAAAATAATGGATAATAATATTCCGGGTGTTAAGTTTCCCAGAATTATCATTCAATGGGCTTTTCATGAAAGTTCACAAAAAGGCAGTGTCTCCCAGGTTTATGATATTGATAATAATTTTGTTGTTGCCTTGGTTAGAGAAGTAAAGGAAAAAGGGGTTGCTACGCTAGATCAGGTAAAAGCAAACATTGAACCTTTCGTTATCAGGGAAAAGAAAGCTGAGATTCTTATAGACAGGATCAACAAAGCTAACCTAACATCAATAGCCCAGGCTTCTACCCATTTTAAAACAGCTGTTGACACAACAGATATTACATTTTATGCATATAACCTCTCCAATTATGGCCCTGAACCTGCAGTTGTCGGCGCTACATTTGCCCTGAAACAAGGAGAATTATCAAAGCCAATTAAAGGAAATTCAGCAGTTTATATGGTTGTTGTCAATGAATTTATTGAAGCTCAGGAAATTCAAAATTACAGTATGATAATTATGCAAATGGCTAATGGTTATCTATCAAGGGTAAGATACGAGCTTTTCAATGCCATGAAAGAGAATGCTGATATCGTGGATAACAGAGGGCTGTTTTATTAGTGATTAGTGATTAGTGATTAGTGGTTAGTGGTTAGTGGTTAGTGGTTAGTGATTAGTTGTAATATAACATAATTACGGTATTTTTAAGACTCGTTGGTCGTAGGCTCCAGCCTACGACCTAAAAACTTACAACGATTCCAACCTGCTTGCGTCCTGCTTCACAAAAATAAACAACAAAATTGTGAAGGCCCACAAGGAAGATCCCCCGTAACTAAAAAATGGAAGAGGTATACCAATTACCGGACTAAGTCCAATTGTCATTCCTATATTAATAAGAAAATGAAAAAACAGAATCGAGGCAATTCCATAGCCATAAATTCTTGAAAAGACCGATCGCTGTCGCTCTGCAATAATTATTATTCTGATAAACAAGGTCATAAACAATCCAATAACCACAAAACTGCCTAAAAACCCCCATTCTTCTCCTACTGTGCAAAAGATAAAATCAGTGCTTTGCTCCGGTACAAAATTAAACTTTGTCTGAGTACCTTGCAGAAAGCCTTTGCCGGTTAAACCCCCTGATCCAATTGCAATTTTCGACTGGTTAACATTATATCCTGCTCCTCTCAGGTCAGTTTCTTTGCCTAATAAAACATTTATTCTTTTCTGATGATGTGGTTCAAGAAAATTATCAAATGCATAATCAACACTATACACATAAGCACTTATAAGAACAAATAAGCCAATCATGGTTAAAATGTCCCTGCGGTTCTTTCTCAAAAAGAAAACAGAGATCAAAGTAATAGCTGCTATTATTCCTATAACAATGAATTTGTTAACAAGCAATGTTAAAATGAAAAGTATCACTGCTATCAGGCCAATAAACAAAATATTTCCTGACATTCCCTGGCGAAATAGTACAAATACAAACGCAACATATACAAGTGCAGAGCCGGTATCATTTTGAAGTAATATTAAAACAGAGGGGATTCCAAGAAGGAATATCACTCTTACTAAAGACTTAGGACTTTTGATATTAATATTCAGGGTACTTAAATATTTTGCAACTGCCAGGTTGGTTGCATATTTAGCAAATTCTGCAGGCTGAAGGGCAAAGCTACCTATCTGAAACCATGATTTTGATCCTGCTATTTCTTTACCAACAACTAAAACTGCTATGAGTAATAAAATGTGAAATACATAGATAACATAAGAAAATGCAGCAATAAATTTCGCATCTATCATTAATATTATCAAGGCAATAATGATTGAGCTTGCTATCCAGATAAGCTGTTTGCCATATGACTGGGAAATATCAAAAACACTTTTATGCTCGTCATTATAAACAGCAGCATAAATATTGATCCATCCTGCAAAAACAAGCAACAGATACAGTAGTACAATTACCCAGTCAATATTATTTAATATGCTTTTTTCGTCTCTCAATTTTCTGACATTAAATCTTTGTTAAGAATATTATCTTCAAGATGCTTTCTGTTTATTTGCCCTTTCAGATATTTTTCGATCATAAGGCTTGCAATTGGAGCAGCCCATGTAGAACCAAAACCGGCATTTTCAACTATAACAGATATTGCAATTTTTGGATCATCCTTTGGAGCAAAAGCAATAAATATTGAATGATCTTTGCCGTGAGGATTTTCAACAGTGCCTGTTTTGCCACAAAAAGGTATACTGTCAATTTTAAACCATCGTGCCGTTCCGGCTTCTACTACATCATACATACCTTCAGTAACTACATCATAGTGTCTGGTATCAATCCTGGTGTAATTTCTTTTACCATATTTCGTAATATAATTATTGGGTTCTCCTATGGCTTTGATAATATGTGGTTTATAATAAAACCCACCATTGGCTATTATTGCTGAAAGATTTGCAAGTTGTAAAGGTGTTGTCAGGATTTCACCCTGACCTATGGCCAATGAAATTACCGTTAGTGATTTCCATCTGTTTTTACCATAATATTTATCATAATAAGTTGTTTCAGGAATAAATCCTGAGAGCTCATTAGGGATATCGGTATCAAACTTCTGGTTTAATCCCAGACTCATAACATGATCTCTCCAGACATTATAGCCATCACTTGTTCCTCCATACTCTTTTTTATCCAGTATCGACCTAAAGACATTGCAATAATAGGCATTACAAGAGTGCTGAATTGATTGTTTTAAGTTTAATGGAGAGAAATGATCATGGCAGCCAACATGAAGGCCTCCGGCATAATATCCCATATTGCATGAATATCTTGTATTTGGAAATACTACTCCCTCCTGCAATCCAATTAAGGCATTAACAAGTTTAAAGGTGGAACCCGGAGGATACTGTGCCATTAAAGCTCTGTTAAATAATGGTTTTAAAGTATCTGCCTGTAAAGTTCTAAAATTTTTTGTTCTCACTCTGCCAACAAGCAGGTTTGGGTCATATCCCGGGCTGGATATTAAAACAATGATACCTCCTGTTGATGGATCTATTGCGACTATGCTACCCTTTTTATTATGCATCAGCTTCTCTCCATATGCCTGAAGATCTGCATCCAGATAGATATATAAATCCTTACCCATTATTGCTATGGTATCATATTTTCCATCCTGGTAGTTCCCTTTTTCCCTGTTATGAACATCTACCATAATAAGTTTTGATCCTTTTCGTCCTCGTAGTTCTTTTTCATAAGAACTTTCAATACCGCTAACTCCAATGTAATCTCCGGATCTATAATAATTATCCTTGTCGATAGTCTTTTGGTTAACTTCTCCAACATATCCAAGTAGGTGCCCGGCGATAGGAAAACTATATTTTCTTAAAGTCCTTGGTTGGACGAAGAAACCCGGAAATTTGTAAAGCTTTTCTTCAAGATACCCATAGGACTCCTTGGATATTTGCTTTTCAAATACTGAGGGCTTATAAGTAGAATAATTTCTTGCCTTAGCCAAACGTTCCTTAAATGTTTTAACATCTATCCCTATCAATGTGCTTAATTCAAGAGTATCAAGTTCTTTTACCTGACCGGGAGTAACCATAAGATCATAAGCAGCCTCATTATAAACAAGCAATTTGCCATTCTTGTCGTATACCAGGCCTCTTGCCGGATACTGAGTGACCTTTCTGAGCACATTAATATCAGCCGACAAAGCATATGTATCATCTATAACCTGCAGATAAAACAAGCGAAACAAGTATATGAAGCCTGTTATCAGAAATATTGCGATAATGATGTATTTTCGATTGGAGTAAGAGGTTTTTACCATTTCTTTGACATATTTCGAGCTTTGATCATGATCACTAACAAGTGACTAAAATTACGAGTGACTAGAGTAACTAAAGTTACAAAAGTAAACAATAAGCCCGAAATACCCGGAATCAATTTACCATATTTTCAGACAACTTTTATTCATCTAAAAGTGTCTAATAATAACAAGATAATAGCAACTGAAAAGCTGATATTTAACAATATAAATATATATATATTTTTGATACTATAGATCAGTATTTAAATAGAGCTTATAAAATCAAATAACATTTTATAGCTGAGGCAGGAATTATATCAATTTGAAAAGTTGATCTATATTTCATTTTAAGCTATTATCATGAAACTAATTAGTCTTCCTTTTATGCCTTCAAAAAAAATTTTGAAAGCATTTGTAATTTTCCTGATTTTTAATACTTCCGTAATCTCACAAAACAATATCTACACTACAGCAGGTTCAGATTCAGCTTGCCCTGGTGCACTTATTACTATTCCGGTAAATGTTATTGATTGCAATAATGTTGCGGCAATTTCACTTAAATTAAACTATGACTCTACTGTATTGGTTTATCAGGGATATCAAAATCTAGATCCTGCACTGGCTCCAGGTTTTCTTATTGTGGACTCCTCTGGAGAAGAAATTGCTTTAGCTTGGTTTTCACCTTTTCAGTCTGTGAATGTTGGAACAAGTACACTAATAGAATTTCTGTTTACATTCATCGGTGGGACCACTTCACTTACCTGGGATACAGCAACTGCAGGTAATTGTGAATATCAGGACATAAATGGAAGCATAATTCCTGCTTTGTTCTTTGATGGGTCAGTATCTCAACTTGGGCCACCTGTGAATATTACTAACCAGCCCATTGACGCTTCTGTTAATCAGGGGACTTCTGCAAAGTTTTCTGTAATTGCTACAGGAGCAAACTCATATCAATGGCAAGCCGATAGAAATGATGGCAATGGTTTTGTTGATATTCCTGTTGGGGGTGGAATTTATATTGGGGCAAATACAGAAATATTAAATATCTCTTCAACTTCACTACCAATGAGTGGGTGGGTCTTTCGATGTTTGGTTGGAGGTATGTGTGGTTCAATAATTTCTGATATTGCTAAGCTTACAGTTACCTCAATCTTTGCAACAATAGTAACAACAATTGATTCAATTCAGGCTTGCACTGGCGATCAAATAATTATATCTGTACGTGTTACCAACTTTATTGATGTATCAGCTTTGTCGCATACAATTTTAGTCGACAATACTGTTCTTACATATGTAGGTTATCAAAATGTCCATCCTGCATTGGGAGGGTTCTTTCTTGCCAATGGTTATCCTGGAGGCTTCTCAGTTTCATGGTTTATACTTAATAGTCAATCAACTATTCCTGATGGCATACTGTATGAGATGATATTTACCTATAATGGAGGTAAAACTTGCCTTCAGTGGAATCTGTCACAGCCCTCAAATAACGAATACAACCATCAAAGCATATTAATGTTTCCTGCTACCTGGTTAGATGGTTGTGTTGAAAATGCAGGGTTCCTTCCAAACATTTTAACACAACCTGTAGATATAACAACCAATGTTAACGGAACAGCAAGCTTCAGTGTTGTTGTGGATGCAGCTACAATGTATCAATGGGAAGTCAGCACTGATGGAGGAGCAACATGGTTAACATTAACTGATGGAGGAGTTTATTCAGGAACAACAACTTCGGTTCTAGCAATAACAGGAGCCCTGGCGATTATGGATCAATATCAATATCGTTGTGTTATTCATGCTCCATGTAATAACATGGTAACCTCCAATAGTGCTACTCTAACAATTGTACCACAAACAACAATTATCACAACAGCCAGCTCAGTAACATCTTGTTTTGGAAGCAATACCATTGTGCCAATACGTGTAACAGAATTCATGGGAGTGTATAAACTCAACCTGGAACTCTATTACAATATTTCCTGGCTTACTTACACAGGATATTCAAATCCATTACCTGAATTAGCCTCTGGAACTCAATTTTCCATTATAGAAACTACACCCGGAAAGATAGTGATAGAAGCCGAAAGCTCTGATATGTATAATGGATCATTTGGAGATACTGTATTAGTTGAGCTTCTTTTTATTCCAATAACAAGCCCTGCTTTAATGGTTTGGGGCCAGACAAACTGCTGGTATCAAGATTCTTTATCAAATTCTATTCCTGCCTATTATTTTGATGGTGCTATTACTTCAAATTCTACACCCCTGGCTGATGCAGGCCCTGACCAAACTGTCATAATTGGAATGAATACAATAATGGATGGTTCTGCAACAGGTGGTGTCTCGCCCTATTCATGGAGTTGGTCACCTGCAGCATTATTTGTTGATGCAACAATAGAAAACCCAACAACGGTTAATTTGAATGCTACTCAAATATATACTCTTGTTGTAACTGATGCAAATGGATGTTCAAGTTCTGATAATGTTAGTATTGTCATTGTAGGAGTGGGTCCATTAACTGCAAATCCAACAGCAACTCCTGATACTATTTGTGATGGAGGGTTAAGTGCGCTAAATGCAAATCCAGGTGGAGGATCTGGGACATATACATTTTTATGGACATCTGATCCTCCGGGATTTGCCAGTGTGTTGGAAAATCCAACAGCTTCTCCTCTTGTAACAACATGGTATATTTTGACTATTGATGATGGTTTTGCAACTTTTACAGATTCTGTATTGATTACTGTAATTCCTTCTCCTACCATAGGTGCAGGGCCTGATGCAACCATCTGCGAGGATGCAAGCTACACATTAACCGGAACTGCTACCAATTATTCTAGCACTTTATGGACTACATCAGGAGATGGGGTATTTGATGATGCTACATTACCGGGAGCAACATACACACCCGGTGCTGCTGATATTGCAAGTGGATCGGTTATTCTTTCAATTAGTGTTGTTGGATTTTCTCCTTGTGCTACCGTAACAGACCACATGACCCTCTATTTCCAGTTACTTCCTATTGCCAATGCCGGCCCAGATGCCACTATCTGTACAAATGCAACATATACACTTACTGGAACTGCATCCAACCAAAGCTCAGTCTTATGGACTACAGCTGGTGATGGTGCATTTTCTAATAATTCAATAATGAATCCTGTTTACACTCCCGGTGCTTTGGACATTGCTAATGGAATAGTACTCTTAACCCTTACAGCTACATCCGTGCCGCCATGTACATCTTCTACGATATCTTCAATGACTCTTTACATCCAGCAAACTCTACAAGTGGACCTTGGTAATGATACCACAATTTTAATCAATAATCCTCTAACTCTTCATGCAGGATATCCGGGGAGTATTTATCTCTGGTCAACAGGTGAAACCACAGAAAATATTGTAGTTAGTTCAGCTATTGATACTACAATAACATATTTTGTAACTGTTAATGACAATGGATGTGTAGGTTCTGATTCGATTAATATTACATATGTTACTCAAAGCACAATTATAACTATTATTGATTCAGCTTATACCTGTCCGGGAAATACTATTATTATTCCCGTTAGGGTAATTGATTGTATTAATATTGCTTCCATTTCCTTAAAACTGGGATACGATCCTTCAGTATTGGTATACCTGGGATATCAGAATCCTCATCCTGCCCTTGCTCCCGGTTTTCTTATTGTTAATTCTTCGGGAACGCAAGTTGCATTATCGTGGTTTTCTCCATTTCAGTCTGTTAATGTTGGAACAGATATTTTGTTAGAATTTGAGTTTACATATCTAGGTGGCAGCAGTGCCTTAAACTGGGATACTGCAACTTCGGGTAATTGTCAGTACGGAGATATTAATGGAAAGATATTTCCTGCTTTGTTTATTGATGGGGCGGTATCTCTATCTAACCCTCCTGCAACTATTACTTCTCAACCAATTGATACATCAATCTCTGCAAATGGCAATGCCAGTTTTTCTGTCACTGCCATAAATGCTATCGCGCATCAATGGGAAGAAAGCGGGGATAATGGCTTTACATGGATCCCTCTTGTGGATGGAGGAGTTTATTCAGGTTCCAATACAGCTAGTCTTAATCTTACCAATGTTCCTGTTTGGATGAGTGGATACAGATACCGTTGTATTGTTTCAGGTCAATGTCCACCTGATGCATCTTCGTGGACTGCTATTCTTAACGTTAGCTCTGCGTACATTTACACTCGGGCTGATACAGTAACAACTTGTGCAAACACAGTACTAGTGCCAATTACAGTTAGTAATTTTATTGATGTTGCTACTATTAATCTTAAACTGGATTGGGATCCTTCTCTATGCACTTACCTCGGTTATCAGGATGTACATAACGAACTATACTTAAATGGCTTCAATCCAGCTTTCATATCCTCTTTGGGTTCTCTTGAAATTAGCTGGACTACTTTTACAGGTTTGGCTGCTCAGATTGGCAATGATACATTATTTACCCTGCTTTTTGATTATAACTCCAATGGAAACACTCCTCTTAGCTGGGATTTAATTACTACAAGTAAATGCGAATATCTGGATATTGGGGGAGCAGTCCTCCCGGCCATGTGGGAAGATGGCTTTACAAACTCTCCAGGTGCATATATAACAAGCAATCCTGTAGATAAATCAGTTAATGATGGGATGACTGTTAGCTTTTCTGTAACTGCCGTAGGAGCCACTTCATACCTGTGGCAGGTAGATGGAAATGATGGAAATGGTTTTGTAAATTGTATTAACGGTGGTATCTATATTGGGGTAACAACAAACACTCTGAATATTCTTTCAACAAATTTAATGATGAATGGATATAAATACCGCTGTCTGATAGGAGGTACATGTTCAGTAATTACCAATGTAGTTACTCTTACTGTTAACTCTATTTTTGCTACTATAGTAACAACTATTGATTCCGCAATAGCATGCACTGGTGACCAGATAATTATACCGGTCCGTGTAACCAACTTTATTGATGTGGCTTCTTTATCACACAGACTAACTTTCGATACTGCTGTTCTAACATATACTGCTTATCAAAACGTTAACCCTGTCTTGACAGGCTTTTTTCTTGCAAATGGCATAGAAGGAAATTTTGCTGCTTCCTGGTTTAACTTTGTTGTCGGTGCAACCATACCTGATGGGATCTTATATGAGATCGTATTTACTTATAATGGTGGAAATACATGTATTCAATGGGATTTGTCGCAACCTGATAATAATGTTTATAGCCATTTGAGCTCTGCCCAGTTCCCAGCTACATGGATAGATGGATGTGTTGAAAATGCCGGATTTACTCCTAATATTCTCATTCAACCGAATAACAAAACAATTAATATTACCGGAAATACGAGCTTTAGCTTTGTTGTGGATGCAGCTTCATCGTATCAATGGGAATATAGTACTGATGGTGGAACTTCCTGGATAAATGTACCTAATACCCCTCCATATTCAGGAGTAAATACAGCCATATTAAATATTACCGGAGCATCGCCAATGATGGACCAGTATCAATATCATTGCATAGCATATGGGCCTTGTAATGATTCAGTAATTAGCAACAATGCCATTCTTACTATTGTCTCACAGACAACAATTGTTACAACAATAAGTTCAGTAATAGCATGCCAGGGAGATAACGCTATTGTGCCCATACTTGTTACGGAATTCAACGGAGTATTCAAATTTAATCTGGAGCTTGTTTATAATACTTTATGGCTAAGTTATATTGGATATACAAATCCATTACCTGAATTAAGCTCAGGAACATCATTTTCGATCGTAGAAACTACTCCCGGAAAGATAGTTATAGAAGCTGAAAGCTGGGATATGTATAATGCTGTGTTTGGAGATACAGTACTGGTAGAGCTAATGTTTTCAATCTTAAGCAGCCCTGCAATTATGGTTTGGGACCAGCAAAATTGTTGGTATGAGGATTCAATTGGCAATAATATGCCAGGTGCTTATGTGGATGGATTTATTACAGTGCATCAATCACCTACAGCCGATGCCGGCCCAGATGTATCAATTTGTAGTGGGAACTATCAAGTACCTGAGTTGATTTATTACAAGTTTGATGGAGGGAGTGCTTCAGTAACTAATTATGCAAGTGCTCCGGTTGGATATAATCCTGCACCTATCATTGGATTAACAGTTGGAGGAAACGGACAGTTTGGAACAGCCCTTCAGGGCAATGGTGGAATATCTCAATCAAATTATACAAACACTGGGTGGGCAACAAATCTTGGTACGGGTAACTGGACAATCTCAATGTGGCTGGATAATTTTGACACTACAAATAATTTATTTTATTTTTTCGGCGATTCAGCAGCGACATCTTTCAGGTGTTTTATCAACGGAGTTGCCGGTGCAGGTAATCTTATGTTGAGAGGTCCTATTACGGATTGTAATATAACAGGTGTTGGATTAGGAGCCGCCGTGGTACATTATGTTTATAATGGAACAGATGTAAGGGGTTACCTGAACGGGGACCTTAATGTTACCGTTGCGCAGGGTGCTGTTAATATAAATGGAACTGGTTTCAAGGTTGGTGGTTATTCCGGAAGCACCAGTATGAATAGTGGTGCCTTGCTCGATGAGTTCAGGATCTATGACAGGGCACTTTCAGCTTCTGAGATCCTCGAAACATGGAATGTGCAATTGGGTGGTTGCACAAGTCTCACTGCCAGTGGAGGAACTTCATATCTGTGGGATAATAGTCAAACAACTGCCACAATAGTTGTGTGTCCATCAGTAAGTACAAGCTATACTGTAACTGTGACAGATGCAAATGGATGTACCGACAGTGATGATGTATTGGTTACTGTAAATCCTATACCCCTGGCAAACGCTGGTCCTGATCAAACAATAGCTGGTGGTACAAGTGCTGTCTTTGACGGAATAGTAAGTGGGGGATCTGGTACGTATACATACAACTGGACACCTGCTGGATTGCTTGTTGATCCAACAGTAGAAGATCCTGTAACAGTGCCATTAACATCAACAACTTATTTTGTATTTACTGCAACTGATGCTGTAACAGGATGTGTTAGCCTGGGAGACACTGTAACTATAACAATTATTTGTTGTCCAATTAACGTCAATCCAATAGCAACTCCGGATACGATTTGCAAAGGTGATGTTGCCATTCTTCAGGCTAACCCAAGTGGCGGTTCAGGTTCATATACATTTTCATGGACATCTTATCCTCCGGGATTTGCCAGTGTGTTGGAAAATCCAACAGCTTCTCCTCTTGTAACAACATGGTATATTTTGACTATTGATGATGGTTTTGCAACTTTTACAGATTCTGTACTTGTTGTAGTAATTCCAGTTCCTTCAGCCAATGCCGGTCCTGATGCTACGATTTGTTATAATAATAGCTACACCATGAATGGTGTAGCTACGAATTATTCTACCGTTTTGTGGACAAGCACTGGGGATGGGACTTTTGATGACATAACAATACTTGGAGCAATATACACACCCGGGCCACTGGATATCGCTAATGGATTAGTAACCTTAACCCTTATAGCTACAGCCATACCACCTTGTACCTCTGCAGCTACTTCTTCCATGACTCTTTACATACAACAATATCTACCGGTTGATCTTGGTAATGATACAACTATCCTGGTAAATAATACTCTGAATTTACACGCTGGAAATCCTGGATGTACCTATCTCTGGTCAAACAGTGCAACCACTGAAACTATTGTAGTTAGCTCTGTCATTGATACTTCCATAAACTATTCTGTAACAGTAAGTGATAACTATGGATGTTCGGGTATAGACTCAATAAATGTTACGTATATCTCTTCAGGAGTGATAATCACAAAAGTCGATTCAATAACTGTTTGTCAGGGCGGAACAATAATCGTTCCTGTTCATGTAAAAAACTTCATTGGGGTATCTGCCTTTTCCCTTGCTTTAAATATTGACCCCGCTGTTCTTTCATTTATAACTTTTCAAAATGCCAATCCTGCAATATCTAATGGGAGTTTATTCATCTTTCAAGCAGGGGCGACTGTTAAATTTTCCTGGTTCATTCCAGGGGGTAGTGCCACTATTCCTGACGGGATCTTAGTTGAATTAGTTTTTAACTCCATTTGTGCAAGCTCGCCTCTCATCTGGGATACTTTAAACCCAGGGGAATGCGAATATATAGATTCCACCTCATCAGTAATCCCAGCTTCTTTCATAAACGGATGGTATGAATGTGTTGGACCCACACCTGTAATTTCAGGTCCTATAGAGGTTTGTGAATATGAAACAGGAGTGATTTATTCAACTCCTTTTGTCGTAGGAAATCTTTATAACTGGGGTGTTACGGGTGGAGTAATAACTGCCGGACAGGGGACAAACCAGGTCACTGTTTCATGGGGATCTTATGGCATAGGAACAGTGGTGGTAACAGAAACTTCTATTCTGACAGCTTGCTCCGTAACCACAGCAAATTATAATGTGATTATCCATCCATTGCCATTAGTCGATGCAGGTCCGGATCAAATTATTGCATGGGGCACACAGACAATCCTTAATGGCACTGTTACAGGAGGATCAGGAACATATACATATATGTGGTCACCTGATTCATTGCTCGTTGATGCCACAATGGAAGATCCTACTACAATATTATTTATCACAAATACAATTTTTTATTTTATTGCAACTGATGTAATAACAGGATGCATTAGTAGTTCTGATTCTGTTACAGTATATACTACTGGCCCACAATTACAAGTTATGCCAGAAGCCATACCAGATACGATTTGCATTGGAGATTCTGTAACATTATACGCAAATCCTTCCTGGGGTTCAGGTACTTACACATTTTCATGGACATCAAATCCCCCTGGGTTTACAAGCACAGTGGAAAACCCCGTTGTTTCTCCTATAGTTACAACTACATATACTGTTACAGTTGATGATGGCTTCAATACTGCAAGCGGCTCAGTTACGGTTACAATAATTCCAATTGCCAATGCCGGTGCTGATGCCACTATCTGTGAGGATGCTACGTATATTTTATCAGGATCTGCATACGGTCAAAGCTCTGTATTGTGGAGTACTTCGGGTGATGGGGTATTTGATGATGCTACATTACTGGGTGCAACATATTCTCCGGGACCTAATGACATTAACAATGGTTCAGTGGTTCTGATATTATTAGTAAATGCAGGCAGTCCATGTACTACATCAGCCACAGATAATATGACCTTGTTTATACAATTATTGCCTATAGCAAACGCAGGTGCTGAGGCAACTATTTGTGAAGGTGAAACATATACATTAATGGGGACATCCTCAAATCAAAGTTCGGTATTATGGACAACTGCCGGGGATGGGACATTTGATGATGCGACTCTTTTGGGAGCTGTATATACACTTGGACCAAATGATATCAGCAATGGTTCGGTAGTGCTAACGCTTACTGCTACCCCCACACTACCGTGTGGGGCTGTTGCAATCTCTAGCATGACAATTAACATAAACCCTGCACCGATGGTCGATTTAGGGAATGACACAACAATCTGCTATTACAATACATTAACTCTTCATGCCGGTAATCCCGGAAACATTTATCTCTGGTCAACTGGGGAAACAATAGAATCAATTACTGTAAGTTCATCTACCCCTAACACTATTATCCACTATTATGTAACTGTTACTGATAACAATGCATGTAACGGTATGGATGATATTTATGTAACATTTGATGATTGTGTTTCTCTAAAAGATATAATCAAAGTTCCTTTAATCAATATCTTCCCAAATCCATCCTCTGGGAAATTCAATATTCACATATCAAATATGATGTCAAATATGGAAATGTTCATCACCAATATTCATGGACAGACAATACTCAAAGATAATTTCATGCTTAATTCATCATCATACATAAAAGAACTTGAACTATCACATTTGCCGAAAGGAATATATTTTATAAACTTTAGAAACGAAAATTTTGTGAAGACGGAAAAGCTTGTGGTACAATGATTTCTACAAACTTAAATACTACAATCATGAAAAAGCTATTTATTACTTTTTTGATTTTTATTACTTCATTAAGCTATAATTACTCTCAGTGCACAGTTAGCATTATGTCGAACAATGTTCCGGTTGACACCATGGAAATATGCCTGGGTGATTCGATAGAGATTTATGCAGAGAGTAATTGTGGATATTATATGTTTTATGATGATTTTAATAATGCCACCATGGGTACAGGATGGCATTCATATTCTACTCCAATGTTCAATAATCCATGCCCTCCACTTTTGCCTCCTGCATCTGGAATCGTATGCTGGATGGGATCTTCAGCATATCAACCGCGTAATCTAACAACAGTGGCATATAATCTTTCAGGTGTTGGATATAGTATAGAATTTGATATGAAATACGGCGATATTCCGACTGGTGGTGTGAACTGTGAAGATCCTGATAATACTGATGAAGGAGTTCATCTTCAATACTCTGTTGATGGTGCCATAACCTGGCATGATATCAATTACTGGACACCAACTACCAATATGTCCGGGCCTTTATACACATGGAATCATTATTTGGAAAATATCCCTGCAGTCGCTTATACTCCTTATACTCAATTCAGGTGGTTTCAGGATCTTACCAGTGGATTTGAATGGGATCATTGGGGAGTTGATAATGTTGAAATAATTGCTCCAGGTTATCAGACTGTTTACTGGTCAACTGGAAATACAATCCTTGATCCGCCTCCCATGTATCCAACACAATCAGGTTATGTAAGCTGTAATGTAATTAATATTTTCAATGGTAATCAAGCTTCTGATTCAGTTTTAATAATAGTTGATCCTTTGCCAGTTCCATATAACATTATTGGAGGTGGTTCTTATTGTACTGGTGGTGCCGGGTTTAATATTAGCCTTGATGGATCAGAAGTAAATATTAGCTATGAATTCTACCTAAATGGCCTTCCTTCTGGTAACATAATAACAGGAACCGGTGGGCCAATTAGTTTTGGCATTCAAACTTCAGCAGGGACATACTCTGTAATGGCAAATAACACTGCTGCAGGTTGTACCAGCATGATGACAGGTAACGCCGATATTTTCATTAATCCATTACCAATTGCCAGTGCCGGACCTGATCAGACAATAAATGCAGGTATGTCAACAATATTAAATGGATCTGCTTCTGTTGGTGCTCCTCCATATATCTGGAGCTGGACACCGGTAGCTATGATCAATGGTAGCTCAACTATTCAAAATCCTCAAACCATTAATCTGGGAGTTACACAGGTGTACACCCTCAATGTAACTGATGCAAATGGATGTCCGGACTTTGACAAGGTAATAATAAGCATCTCTGGTGGGCCATTAACAGCTAATCCTTATGCAACACCTGATACAGTTTGTGAAGGAGATATAGTTGCTTTCCTTGCAAATCCGGGAGGAGGATCAGGTAATTATTCTTGTTCATGGACTTCAAGCCCTTCTGGATTTTACAGTAATCAGCAAAATCCATTAGCAGCTCCAACTACAAACACAACATATATCGTAACAGTTGATGACGGAATTAATACCGCTAGCGGATCTATTACAGTTACAGTAATACCTTCACCTATAGCAGATGCAGGAGCGGATGCAAGTATTTGTGAAAATAATTCATACATGTTATCAGGAAGTGGTATAAATTATTCCACTGTTCTTTGGTCAAGTATTGGAGATGGTTATTTTGACGACAATACCCTTGAAAATGCTGTTTATACACCGGGGCCAACCGATATTGCTTCAGGAAGTGCTAATCTTATTTTTCAAGTATTGGGAAACACACCATGTGGATCATCTGGTGATTTCATGAAACTATCAATAGCTAAAAATCCTGTTGTTGATGCAGGTCCTGATAGAGAAATCTGTATAGGTGATAGCATTACTTTTTACGGAATTGCTAATAACTATAATTTCTTATTATGGTCAACTTCCGGAGATGGTTCATTCGATAATGCATCGTCTATATATATTACATATACACCAGGACTGAATGATATAGCAAGTGGTTCAGTAACATTATCATTAACAGCATTTGGCATAACACCCTGTGGAAATGCAACTTCTTCAATGATGCTAACTATCAATCCAAATCCAACACCAGTGGTTTCTGGATATTTGGACGTTTGTGCGTTTGATACAGGTGTAATATACTCAACACCAAATATACCCGGAAATGTATATGCATGGGGAGTTACAGAAGGAGTTATTACTAACGGGCAGGGAACAAATCAAATAAAAGTTAATTGGGGAATACCATCTGTATTTGGTACTGTGTCTGTTACTGAAACAATTGGAGCAACCGGATGTCATACTATTCAACCATATGGCTTTATTAACATACATCAATTACCTATTGCTAATGCCGGGCCGGATCAATTTATTTCGGGGGGAACAAGTACACAGCTTAATGGAACGGTAACTGGAGGATCAGGTTCATATACATTTAGCTGGTCACCCGATACTTTGCTCGTTGATGCTACACTGGAAGATCCTGTTACAGTTTTATTAAACGCAACAACTGATTTTACTTTTATTGCAACTGATACCGTAACCGGGTGTTTTAGTTTTGCAGATACAGTTACTGTATATAATAGTGGATCATTATCCATCAATCCACAAGCAATGCCTGATACAATTTGTATTGGAGAAATGAGCACCCTGTTTGCTAATCCTCTTGGAGGATCGGAAGTTTATACATATTTATGGCTCTCAAATCCTCCTGGGTTTTACAGCAGTCTGGAAAACCCTCAGGTATCTCCATCAGTTACCACAACCTATAATCTAACGGTTAATGATGGTTTTAGTACTATTGTCGGATCAACAACTCTTACTGTAATTCCTTCAGCTAATGCAGGTGCTGATGCAGCTATTTGTGAAAATGACAGCTACACCATGAATGGTGTAGTTACGAATTATTCATCAACATTATGGACTACCTCAGGTGATGGTATATTTAATGACACAAGTATTTTAGGAGCTACGTACACACCTGGTTTATATGATATAGCAAATGGTTCTGTTTTTCTAATAATAACAGCAAGCCCATACGGTCCATGTGTAACTCCTGCCATAGATACCATGACTTTATTCATACAACATTTTCCACAAGCAGATGCAGGGGCAGATGCCGATATCTGTAGTAACACCAGCTATACCTTAATGGGTATAGCCTCAAATCAAGCTTCAGTGTTATGGACTACACCTGGTGACGGTTCTTTCAACAATGCATACCTGTTAAATGCAACTTACACTCCCGGATCAATTGACATTATTAATGGTACTGTTATCCTAACTCTTACTGCTACAGCCACACAGCCGTGTGGATCTGTGGCTACATCTATCATGACAATCACTATAAATCTTTCTCCAATCGTCGATCTTGGTAATGACACAACAATTTGCGTAAATGATAACCTAATATTATATGCCGGAAATCCTGGATCAAATTATATTTGGTCGACCAATGAAACTACCGATTCCATTATAGTAAGCTCATCAGTTGACGCAGTTCTAACCTACTACGTGATTGTAACAAATAGTAATGGATGTATTGGTAATAGCTCAATAACTGTAACGTTCGTAACCTGTACCTCAATTGAGGATATGGCTAAAGTGCCCTATATATACATTTTCCCCAATCCATCCTCGGGAAAATTCAATATTCAGATATCAAATATGACATCAGAGCTTGAACTACAAGTAATGAATATTCAAGGACAGACAATACTCAAAGATAATTTCGTGATTAATTCATCATCATACATAAAAGAACTTGATCTATCACATTTGCAGAAAGGAATATATTTTATTAACTTTAGAAACGAAAACTTTGTGAAGACGGAAAAGCTTGTGGTACAATGATTTCTACAAACTTAAATACTACAACCATGAAAAAACTATTTATTACTTTTTTGATTTTTATTACATCATTAACCTATTGTTACTCTCAGTGCACAGTAACTATTATGGTAGATACAATACCTGTTGATACTTTAAAGATATGCCTGGGTGATTCAATTGATCTTATTGCCGAAGGTCATTGCAATTATTTTATGTTTAATGATTTTAATAATGGTACTGTTGGAACCGGATGGTATTCAAATGCCACTCCAATGTTCAATAATCCATGCCCACCACTTTTGCCTCCTGCCTCAGGAATTGTTTGCTGGATCGGATCGGCAACCAACTTCCCGCGAGAGCTTACCACTGTGGCATATAACCTGACCGGTGTAGGATGTACTATCGAATTTGATATGAAGTACGGTGATATTCAGACAGCTGTGAATTGTGAAGATCCCGATCTGCCTAATGAAGGAGTTTACCTGCAATATTCTATCGATGGTGCAATTACATGGCATACTATCCATTACTGGACTCCAACTACCAATATTTCCGGTCCTTTATACACATGGACACATTATCTGGAAGCTATCCCCCCTGCTGCTTTTACTCTTTTTACTCAATTCAGATGGTTCCAGGATCTTACTTCCGGCTTTGAATGGGATCACTGGGGGATTGATAATGTTGAAATAAAATGCGCAAGTAACCAGATCGTAAACTGGTCAACAGGACATACCGTTTTTGATCCTCCTCCAATGTATCCAGCACAAACAACCGATATTACCTGCTATGTGATGAATACCATAAATGGAGACTTTGCTATTGATTCAGTGCATGTGATTGTTGGCAATCCGTTACCAGACGCCGGGCCTGACACAATAGTATGTTTTGGCGATTCTGCATACCTTAGCGCTAGTATTCTTAACCCTGCTTCCTATTTATGGAATACAGGTGATGTTACCCAGTCAATAGTTGTTAGCCCGGTGGATACAGTTAATTATACTGTTACCGTAACAGATTATATTGGATGTACTGGTTATGATTCAGTCCAGGTAATAGGGCTTCCGTTAATGCCTGCACCTGATCTGAGATGCGTTAGTGTGCTGGGTAACGGCAATGTAACACTTTCATGGATGCCACCTACAGGACCACTAATCTGTTTTGACGGCTATCTCGTAAGTCATTCATATAACCCAAATGGCCCCTATAATATTATTGATACTATTTCCGATATTAATACACTTAGCTATACACATGTTGGAGCAAACGGCCAGGCCCAGAGCGGACATTATTTTATTGAAATACTGACAGGAGCAAACAACACTCATACCGAATCTTCAGATACTCTTAGCAGTATATTGATCAACGTGGTTAATAATGCAAATACTACTGCTGATATTATCTGGAATCCCCTCCATACACCTGCACTCCCAACATCATCAGGATATTATTTCCTTTATAGAGAATATCCCCCGGGGAATTGGGTGTTTATTGATTCTACAACAAACTTGATGTACTCTGATACTATAACAGCATGTGATTTTATTAATTATCGTGTTGAAATTGCAGACTCCAGTGGCTGCATCTCTGTCTCTTCCATTGATGGTGACGAATTCCAGTATTCCATTCCACCGG
>Ga0222696_1000224_pt1 | contig 36619 bp, 36 predicted proteins | sample AntAcemetage1400_FD_179817 | JGI IMG/M metagenome (GOLD analysis project Ga0222696, IMG submission 179817) | Saline water microbial communities from Ace Lake, Antarctica - #1400 | ecosystem: Environmental > Aquatic > Non-marine Saline and Alkaline > Saline | place: Antarctica: Ace Lake... | reverse complement strand
ACTTTTTAATTAATATAAACAGTCATTGTATTGTGTTTGAGATATCGATTAAAATTTATTGAGTTCAAATGTAAAAAAAAATAAAGAAAATACATTTTCAAAAACTTAAAAAATGATTTTCCCAGGTATTTGAACTACATGTAACCTTCATCAGCCATTGAGAGGTAGGATTCAGATGTAATAATCAGATGATCCGGAACATCGATGTCGAGCAGTTTTCCACCCTCTTTAATTTTAGTTGTAATTTTTAAGTCAGCATCGCTAGGATTTAGATTTGAGCTTGGGTGATTATGGCAATTATGCAAAGCTTTGCATAATGGACATTGCCATCCATCTTCAGGAAACTCTTCAATTGGTTACCCCCCATTGCCATTGAGTGCGTTGAATGCCGAAATAACATCGAAAAGCTCTTCATCAATCATTTCCTGCCGTTGACTGTGGTAACTCTGCATGAGGTTTTGGAGCATGTCGTCAATGTTTTTTTCTGCCCGCTGCATAGCTGCCAGCCTGCTTGAGTTCTCACTTGCAAGCGATTCGGCGCAGGCGCGGAAAATAGAGACAAAAAGATACTCTCTAAGCAGGGCCCATTCAAGGGCAAGAGGGTCGCCGATCAACTGCGGAACTGCTTTTGTGGGCCACGCTGTCCGCCTTATTCCTTGTTTCCATGCCTCGTCGACTGGCAGAATGCGCTTGGCCGTCGACTGGTAATGTTCCCCTGACAGAGGACTGTTGTAGAAAAGCTTCACTTCAATATCAGGATTTCTCTCGCGGATTTTTTCCGTCTCGCCGAGAAGGCTTCCGACCAGTCCGGTGATGGCATTGACTGAATTTGGAACAGGAAAGAGTCTTTGAGGTTTTGTCACTGCATCACTAAGGCGGGCATTTATTCTCTCCCCAACAGCAATTATTTGCAATTTTTCGTAACTCTTTCCGAACTGTGCGGCGACATAATCAGAAAGAGTATCATTGAACTGCCCAACCAGTCCCTGGTCTGAGCCGAAAACAATTGCAATGGTGATCATACTTCCTCCCCCCGGCCCCGCATTTTTACGCTGCTCCTGGGCAAGGAATGCGGAAAGACCGAGTTCAACCGTATTGAAATAATCTTCAAGGGAACACACGGCGTCTTCATATTGACGGATACTCGATGCAGCAAGTGTTTTCATGGTTCGGACGACAGAGCGGAGCATTCCCGCCCTGTCGATCTTTCTCCGGATGGTTTCAATGGTTTCGCTCATGTATCTTTGCGATTTGCTTTCAGTGCCGAGGACGCCATCTGCAGCATGAGCATGCGGTCTTCACCTGAGAGCGGTACATCATCAAGTATTCTCGCGTCAAGTTCCGAAGGAAGCTCCCCTGCTACCATGGCTACCTCTTCCATTGCGTTATGTACATTATCCAGATCAATGGTATCGAAATACCCCTCGGTAAGCGCAAGAAGAATGAGCATCTGTTCATGGACATCGAGGACCGATTGTTCATCCTGCTTGAAACATTCTCTGATGCGCTCTCCATGGTTGATTATTTTCCTGCTGGTTTCATCGAGCCGGGTACCGAACCGTGCGAAGTTTTCAAGTTCTTCGAACTGAGCATAGGCAAGTTTGAGGCTGCCTGTAACTGATCGGTACGCACTGAGCTGAGCTTTGCCGCCAACTCTTGAAACCGATTTTCCGATATCGACGGCCGGAAGGGTTCCCAGCTCGAAAAGCGACGGGGAAAGGTATATCTGACCATCGGTGATGGAGATCAGGTTGGTGGGGATATATGCTGAAATATTCTGGGCTTCGGTTTCAATGATCGGCAACGCAGTGAGGCTTCCACCTCCAAGCTCCTTACGCAGGTGTGTTGAGCGTTCCAGCAGGCGGGAATGGACAAAGAAAATGTCACCAGGAAACGCTTCCCTGCCCGGCGGTCGTTTCAGTAACAGCGAGAGCTCCCTGTAGGCGCGTGCATGATTGGTGAGATCGTCGTATACGATGAGGACATCGCGGCCTTTTTCCATGAAATATTCCCCGATGCTTGTCGCGGCGTAGGGAGCTATGTACTGCAGACCTGACGGGTCGTTTCCCTCGGTGACAACAGCAACGGTGTATTCCATTGCTCCGTGTTTCCGGAGCTGTGCAACAACTTTGGCTACGGCCGAAGCCCTCTGGCCTATGGCGCAGTAGATGCAGATGACATCCCTGCCTTTCTGGTTGAGAATGGCCGCCACGGCAATAGCAGTTTTACCGGTTTGCCGATCGCCAAGTATGAGTTCTCGCTGGCCGCGGCCGATAGGTACGATTGCATCAATAACCGTGATTCCTGTTTGAAGCGGAATCGTTACTGGCGCCCTGTCCATAATGAGGGGAGCCTCCCGTTCAATCGGCAGCCTCTCGGAGGCATTGAGTTCTCCGTTTCCGTCGAGAGGCGTGCCGAGCGGATCAATCACACGACCGACCAGCATGTCACCGACGGGGACATCCATCACCCTCCCGGTCCGTTCAGCCCTGTCTCCAGCATGCAGCTTGGAATAGTCGCCGAGCAGAACCGTCCCCACCTCGTCGGGATCGATATTGAAGGCAATTCCGTATATGCCGCCCTGAATCTTCACCAGTTCTTCATAGCCAACACCCGGCAGGCCGCTTATTTTGGCTATGCCGTTAAGGACTGTAGTCACTATTCCGTCCTCAACAGGGCTTATGTTGGGGAGAGTGGTGCCCCTTGCCTGTTTTATTGATTCAAGGGCGTCATCAAGGCATCCTTTCAGTGTTGTTTCCTTCATTCCGCTCCCCTTCTTTTTCGGGTTGTTCTCCGAGCAGTGATCCTGCGGCTATATCAAGAGCATCGAGATAGGTGCCGATGTTCCAGCCAATGCTGTGTCCGTCTATCTGCATGGAAATTCCGCCAGCAGAACTGTCCGCTGTATCGAAGTCGATATCCCCCTGAAAACCGAATACATCCCTGAGCGTCGTTCTCACCATCTTCCGCTGTTCATCCGGTAGACTGAATGTACTTTTGATGACCGGGCGCACGCCGTTCTGCTTTAGAATGCTGATAATTTCCTCAAGATTTTCAGATTCCTCATTACGGAGCCGCCGGCAGAACGCCATTGCCATCTGCTGCTCAAGTCCGGTATCTGCGAGGTCCTCAAGCACTTTTCCTGCAACATGGAATACCTCCGTGCGGATGCGATCAATAATCGTTGCATGCAGCGTCGCCTGTTCACCGACAAGCGTTTCATGGAGCCTTCCTCGAAGCTGGTCGTATTCCTGTCTTGCTTCGGTCAACATCTGGAGACGCTGCTCCGCTGCTGCCTTTTCCGCTGCATGGAGCATGTCTGACCTCATCGCTTCCAGATCACTGTTTTTCTTTTTCCAAGCAAGCATTTCAGCATCGGTTTTTGTCCGGCTGTCGGCCGCTTCCTGAAGTTCATCTGCGATTTTTTTTTCACGGTCATCAATTGCCTTCAGAACCGGACGATAGAGAAAGCGCTTGAGAAGCCAGACCAGAATGATGAAATTCAGCAGTTGGGCTGCAAATGTGAACCAGTCGAAAAGCATGCTATCAATGTCCTCCTGCTTTTGAAAGAACTTGAGTCCAGAATGGATTGGCAAAAATCAGGATCATGGAGGTCACAAAACAGTATATGGCCACCGATTCAATCATGGCCAGCCCCACGAAAAGCGTACGAGTGATAGTTGACGCAGCATCGGGCTGCTGGGCAAGAGCCTCAAGAGCCGAGGCCACAGCCCTTCCTTCGCCCAGAGCTGGCCCTATAGAGCCGATGGCAATGGTTATGCCTGCAGTGAAAATTGATACGGCAGCGACAATGGTTACAATATCCATGTGTATTACCCTCCTTTTGGTTCTTGGGTTCATTCCTCGCGGGCTCTGGTTGCCGCGGAAATGTAGACAGTTGCGAGAATGCTGAAAATATAGGCCTGCACCATGCCGGTCAAAAGACCGAGAACGCTCATGGCCACAGGGAAAACGAAAGGTGTGACGGTAAGGAGAATTGCTAGGATCATGCTTCCGCTCATGATATTTCCGAAAAGCCTTACCGCAAGAGCGAGGGTGCGGGAAAGTTCACTGATGATATTGAACGGAAGCATGATGAAGGTTGGTTTGACATAGGTCTGAAGGTACCCTCCAAGCCCGCTTTCGGCAATTCCGAAAAGGGGTACGGCAATGAATACCGAGAATGCAAGCGCAGCAGTTGTTGAGAGTGATCCGGTTGGAGGCTCATAGCCGGGAATGATGGTGCAGAGATTGGAGAAGGCGATGAAAATAAAAAGGGTGCCCAGATACGGGAGATACCGCATTGAATGTTTCAGCCCGACATCTTCTATTTGGCGGCTGGCCATGGTTACAATGATTTCAAGAAAATTCTGCCAGCGTGACCGGTGGATGTCGGTCGAAAGCTTTCTGCTAACAAGAGCCGAGCCCGTAACAAGCACCAGCATGATTGCCCATGTGGTCAAGATTGTTTCGTTCAGCTTTACGAATCCTTGCTGCCAGATGATTACCTCGTCGCCGGAAAGATGCATTTCAGTTCTCCCCCTTTTGAGCAAACACACCAGAAAATACTTTAGCAGCTGTAAATCCCACCAGAGCAGCGATGAACCGCTGCCAGTCATTCACGGCAAGGAGATAGAACCCCCCCAGCGCTAATGTGTTTCTCAGAAGAAAACTCAAAGTGAACCATATCCAGGGTCTCCTTGCTGTAAGCCCTTTCTGGATTGTGTACCAGAGGCCGCCGTAAAACAAGATTCCAAGCAGGACTCCCCCGGCAAATGCAAGAAAAAGATAGCTAATTTCAATGCTCATTGTCCTCCTCCTTATCCAGCTCCTCTTTTTCTTGAAGCATCCAACGCCATGCATTCCAGCATCCGATGCAAAGACCAGCAACCAGCAACATCAGGGTCCATGAACGGCTTGATGGATAGTGGTTGTCAATCCAGATACCGAAGGCAATGCCAACAAGGGTCGGAATGGCAACCGACCAGCCAACCAGCCCGAAAAGAGAAAAGCCGAACCAGATATTTCGGATGCTTTGCTTCCTCGCCTTCAGCTTCCGCTGTTCGCTGCTCCCTATCTTTCTGCTGAGCGGCTCCCTGTCACCCTCAACTCCTTTATTCATGGTAAAATTCCGCATAGCGGCGAATAAAACTGCTTTCAAGTTTTGCCATAGCTGAGCGCATGGTGCGTTCGCGTTCATCAATATGCAGAAAATCGTGTGTTACTGCTTTTTCAAGTTCTCCCAGATCCACTCCACCGACTGCCTGTCGGACAGAAACGACTAGCTCTCGCCCTTTTTTGACCAGAATGCCTCGGTCGACTGCAAGATAACTGGCTCCTGATGCGGCAGTCTCATATTCTAAAATCCCGGGAACCATTGACGCGACACAGTCGAGCCGATTCGGAAGGAACCCCAGAGAACCGCTGTTAGTTTGAACAACAAGACGCGCCACATGCTCCGTCACGGAAAAAACCCTAAACGGAAGAAGTATTTTAAGTAGCATTGAGTGCCGTATTTTTCTTTGCTTCAGCTATGCTGCCAATCATATACAGAGCGCTTTCAGGATAATCCTGAAATTCATCACGCAGAATGCGTTCGCACCCATCAATGGTGTCTTCAAGCTCCACTGTACGGCCTTCTATTCCGGTAAACTGACCTGTTGTGTAAAATGGCTGGGTGAAAAACCGCTCAAGTCGCCGTGCTCGCGCTACAAGTTTCCGGTCATCGACAGAAAGCTGCTCAAGCCCGAGCATGGCGATGATGTCCTTGAGCTCGGCATATTGTGCCAGCACCTTTCTTATCTCTCGTGAGAGATCGTAATGTCTTTTACCAATGATGCCAGGTCCCAACATTTTTGAGCTTGACTGAAGCGGATCCACTGCCGGAAAAAAACCCTCCCCCGCACGCTTTCTGGAGAGAACGAGAGATGCTGACAGATGGGAAAAGGTATGGACAGCTGCGGGATCGGTGAAATCATCTGCGGGGACATAGACTGCCTGTATTGAAGTGATCGCCCCAGTGCCAGTATTGGCAATCCGTTCCTCAACCCGTGAAAGTTCGGTGCCCATGGTCGGCTGGTATCCGAGACGGGAGGGCATCTGTCCCATCATACCGGAAATCTCGGATCCCGCCTGTATGAAACGGAAGATGTTGTCAATGAGGAGTAACACATCCTCATGTTCATCATCTCTGAAATATTCCGCCATTGTCAAGGCTGCGAGCGCAACCCTGAAACGGCTGCCCGGAGGTTCGTTCATCTGACCGAACACCATCACCATGGAGTCGAGAACTTTGGCTTTCTGCATGTCGCGGTAGAGTTCCTCGCCTTCCCTGCACCGTTCGCCGATACCGCAGAAAATACTTACACCATGGTGCCGACTAACCATGTTGTGTATCATTTCAGTGAGAAGAACTGTTTTGCCAACTCCTGCCCCTCCGAACAATCCGGCCTTTCCGCCCCGTTCAAGGGGAGAGAGGAGATCAATAATCTTGATTCCGGTATGGAAAACCTCTGTGCGTGTTGAACGACTTGCAAGCGGAGGTGGGTTGCGGTGGACCGAACGCCATACAACATTCTTCGGTTGATCCAGCCGGTCTATTGTCCGACCAAATACATTGAACATTCTGGAAAGCGTCTCCCTGCCAACAGGAGCCTGAAGGGTATTTCCTGTATCAGCGGCAGTCATTCCGCGCGAAAGACCTTGCGTTCCTGTTAGAGCAATGCCTCGTACATGGTGAACATCAAGCTGCGTCTGCACCTCAATGATGATATCTGAACTTCTCCCGGTCAGGAGAATCGAATAAATGTGCGGAAGTTTTTTTTCAAAAAAGACATCAACAACGCTCCCCCTTATGGCAACAATTGATCCCCTGTTATCATCATGCAATGCTTGCTCCATACCATCAGGTCAATTAAGATGAAATGGGGGTTGCCGCGTACTGATTACTATAGAAGTATACAGTATTGATGGCTGTTTTTCAATATGTTAATGCTCTTGAAAAAGACGAAACAGAGCTATTTTAAGCCGAGCATTCAAAGCAATGATCCGGAAAGTTAAAGGGATAGAGTTTTCTAAACGGGACTGTTACTGACCTTTGTTTTTTAAAGCAGAAGATGTATACTTCTTATATAAGAATGGATGTGTACCGGATATCCCGTTATGATGTTTTATTTCAATAAACTAAAACTATGATACCATGGAAAATGCACCGGGCAACAAAGCAAATGATATTTCTGAATCGGTAAAAAGCCTTTCAGAAACAGTAGGGCAAGTCGGTCAGCAGCAGATTGAAATCATGACTTCCGTCATGAAAAGCGGCATAGAAATGGCAGAACCGATTACCAAAAGCGTTGTGGATCTTGCGGGTAGCATGATGCAGTCTGTAAACCAGGTTCTGCAGGGCGTTTCATCAGCCATAGCGCCGAAAAAACAGGTCTGAGATATTACAGAGCAAAAAAAAGGCACCGCATGCTTGATTGCTTGCGGTGCCTTTCTGTTTTCGATGTCGAAAGCGATTACTTCTTCTCCGGCACTTCCCTTTCGTCTTTGACCGCGTAGTTGATCAGGTAGTCGTAAAGCCTGATAAGGCGCGACTGCTGTGAAGTCTGATCAATCCAGTGGCCAATCATGCCAATGGTTCTGGCAAGGACGAAGAAACCGTTGAGCGACTGTTCCGGGAAGTCAAGGTCAACCAGAATACAGCCGATGGTTCCATCGACATTGAGAATCAGGTTGTCTTTTTTGGCGGTAGTCACTTTTTCAACTTCAAGTGCGTATTCCAGGCAAGGCATGTGGAGCGTGGTCTGGTTCAGAACATAATCAACCAGATACTTAACGCGCTTGTCAGGGTTCTTGAGGCTCTTGACCCTATGGCCGATACCGGGAACCGGGCCTACATTCTGCTTCATCCATGTAAGAAAGCCAGGGATGTCGTTCGGGAACTCCTTGACGCCATGGGCAAAGTATTTGCCGGCATTAGTTACTGCGCCGCCAAAACGGGGTCCAATCATAGTCATACCGGCAGAAACAGCCTGCGGCATGTCGATTCCAGCGCATGCGCCGAGAATAGCTCCAAATGCACCGGATACTGCAGGACCGTGGTCAGCCGAAATCATGACGATTCGTTTGATGATTTCAGACTCTTCCCTTGAAGGAAGCTTCTTGTTCCAGAGGAGTGCAAGCACATCTTCAATTCCATAGCCTTTCTCGCAGAGCTCGGAAGCAGCATAACCGACATAACGGGGCTCTTCGCCTCTGTCATCGGAAATGGTGGTACGGATAAGGGGCTCAACAATCACATCGCCCTGCTTCATGATCTCCTGAACCTTGGGCGGAAGCGCGGGAAGCAGTGCCTCGTCAATATCAGCCTCTGGCTTGATGGATCCGTTGGCAATCAGCTCTTCATAAACCTGCTTGATTGCTTTTGAAAGACCGCCGAATGTATCGGGAACCACGGCTCCGGCCTCGCGAAGTGCGTTAATTTTGGAACGGGCTGAACCAAGTCCTTTTTTGCCCTCTTTAGCTCCTGCATGTCCGAATTTCATTCCCTGGGGAAGAACTTCCTGACAGGTGCCGCCGATTGCAGCTATAAGACGGATGCGGCGCTTCTCTGCACCAAGCCAGTCTGCAGCTTCCTCTTCAAGGGTGCCGCCAACTTCACCGACCATGACAACCGCTTTGGTTTCGGGGTCTTTTTCAAACATTTCAAGGTAGGTGACGAAATCAGTTCCGGGATAGGAATCGCCTCCGATAGCCACAGCTGAAGTTACGCCGTTACCGTTCTGGGCACAGAGCCACATGGCCTCGTTCGACAGACCGCCGGACTTTGTGAGAACGCCGAATGAGCCTGCACGGTAAAGGTTGCAGAGTTTCAGGTTTTTGAACTCACCGCCGATAACGCCGAGACGGCACTCCCCTGCGCTCATAATGCCAATTGAAGAAGGGCCGTTGAACATTTTGCCCATGTTGATTGCCAAAGCGCGAAGCTTTTTGGCGTCCTTTTCAGGCACACCTTCGGTAATCATGGAAACAAGCGTGATGTTCTCGGATTCCAAAGCTTCTTTTGCTGACTGTGCGGCACGGGAAGCTCCCAGATAGATCAAAGCTGTATTGATCTGGGGATTCTCCTGAAGCGCATCCTTCAAGGTGGAGTAAACGGAAATGTTGTTGAGTTCACCACCACGGTAAATTTCTTTCTGCTGGCCTTCTTCAGGAGGATAGACAAACGCCTGGACGCTCAGTGAGCGGTTGACGAGAAAGTCGAACTGGGCCATCCTTTTTGCGGCATTGACACCGGCAACTCCGCCGATGATGACAACTTTTGTGTCTTTATTTGCAAGTATGCTCACGATTCGTTCCGTTTTATGAAGTTAAAAGTTTCTGTATCAGGTGCGCATGGCGATACCGGAGCCTTATGCTTTAAGAGCAAGGTCGACGATATCGGTCATTGGCATGGTACGATCGTAGACATGGATGTCAAACCCTTCGTCTGCGAGCTTTTTGATGGCTGCAAGACCCTGGTTCTCGTTCGGTCCGCCACGCCTTACCCAGATCTTCACTCCATCAAGGTACCCGTTTGCCTTGCTTGCACGGAATCCGTTGATAATGCCACCGAATGTTGCCTTCACATCAGTGAAGTTTGCAATGGCGCCACCCACAATGATGTGCTTGATGTTCGGAAGCTGACAGATGGTTTCGGTGAGTGCTTCAACAGCCCAGTCGGACGGATCACCAGAATATTCTGCATAGTTCGCAATTGTGCCGCCACGGGCCACAACGGCGTCAGAATAAAATACGGAAGCACCACCGCCTGCAGTAAGCAGAGCAATTTCGCCACCAGGAACCTCAACAAACTTTACAGAACCTTTGATGCGCGCATCAATTTCCATAATCTGCTGCTCGGCTTCGGTGAAAGGACGGCCAATTTCTGAAACAGGTTTGAAATCCCAATCAGCATGGCGGAAGCGGGCATCCCAGTCAACATTCATAACAGCGTCAAGAGCCGCAAAACGCATGTCGCTCTTGCGGATGACCAGCGGATTGATTTCAATGGACTGGGCATCTTCGTTATCGAAGCAGAGAATAAGGCGTGAAGCAATTTTGGCAACCCGTTCGGCAACCTCGCCCTCAAATCCGGCACTTTTGGCCGTTTCGGTCAGGTCCTCTATGCTCGGGGTTACATCAAGAGGAATCTGGAGCCGTTTTACGGTATCCCAGTTATCCTCAATATCAACACCGCCTTTTTGGGAAAGAAGAAGCTCGGCACCGTCGCGGTTGCCGGCAATTGAAAGATAGTATTCCGCATCATGCTCGAGCATTTCCGCAACTATAACTTGGCGGATTTCTGCAGTCTCAATCTTGCGGCCAATCATCTCTTTTGCTGCTTCGTATGCCTCTTCCAGATTAAGACCGATTTTGACAAGACCAAGCTTGAAACGACCGCCGATGGCTTCATGAGCCTTTACGACAAGTTTTGAATCTCTGAGCCATTTGTTAGCTTCTCCGAGTTGCAAAAGGCGTTCGGGATCCATGATGACAACATAGTTCGGCACGGGAATGCCCCACTTGTCGAACAGTTTCATGGCAGGCCCTTCAAGTATCTTAGCCATTCTATCGGTATTTTGTGTGTTAATGGGTATGAATTCAACAAAATGCGAAAGATTGAAAGTTAACTATATTTTTATTGCTTCCAATACCATACTCTTCGCTAAAACACGGAAAACTCTTAAAAAATGACTTATGGGTGACTTTACCTTTTGGTGGCAGCATCTTCCCTCAGAGATGAACCCTGTCATTGTCTCATTCGGCGGTTTTGCGCTCCGCTGGTATGGCACAATGTACATTGTAGCGTTTGCCATTGTCTATCTTCTTGCCCGTTACCGGGTACAGTCAGAATCACTCCCCTTCAGCCGTCCTTTTGTGGGTGACGCCTTGACCTGGGTGATGGCTGGAGTCATTATCGGAGGCCGTCTCGGCTACATACTTTTTTATGGTCTTGGAGCGCTTATGGCCGACCCGCTCGGAACACTGCTGCCATGGACAGCAACCGCAAACGGATGTGCATTTGCGGGAATAAGCGGGATGTCGTACCATGGGGGCCTGATAGGCGTTGCCATTGCCCTCTTCGCTTTTACAAGGTCACAGAAAACGGGATTCCTTCAAACCGTTGATCTCTTTATCCCTGCTGTTCCACTGGGCTATACTTTCGGAAGGCTAGGCAACTTCATCAACGGCGAGCTTTACGGACGAGTGACTGATGCTTCAATTGGCATGTATTTCCCAATGGCCGGCACCCATCAGCTTCGCCACCCTTCACAGCTCTATGAAGCTCTTTTTGAAGGGGTTGTACTGTTTGTAATTCTGTGGTCTCTGCGTCGCCACTCCCCTTTTCCCGGATTCCTTTCAGCCGCCTATCTTTTCGGATATGGATTTGTCCGTTTCTTCATTGAGTTTTTCCGGGAGCCCGATGCCCATATTGGTTTTGTGGCCTTCAGCCTTTCAATGGGGCAGCTGCTCTGCTTGGCAATGATGCTTGCAGGCGTTTCTCTATACTTTCTCACATCTCCAGCAGGCGAGAAACTCAGGAAGAGGTGAGCAGCAATTCTTCCCCGCTGCCGAAACACCGCTTCCTGATAAGAAGCATAATGGTTACAGAACTCAGGGCTGTAGCCCCCACCAGCATCAGCATCACCACAATCTGATAACGGATTGCAATCATGGGGTCGATGCCTGCGAGTATCTGCCCCGACATCATTCCCGGAATGAACACAAGCCCTACACCCATCATGGCGTTGATAGAAGGAATCATGCCCGCCTTGACTGAATTTCTGAAGATTTCAGCGCTTGCTTCACGATAGCCTGCTCCCAGAGAAAGCTGCATTTCAATCTGGTCGCGCTGTTGCCGGAGATCCCGGAAAAACCGCTCAAGCGAAATGGCAAGGGCCGACATGGAGTTGCCAATCACCATTCCTCCAGCAGGAAGGAAGTAACGGGGTTCCCACCACGGTGAAGAGCCGATAATTAGTCCGGAGACAAACATTGCTGTAGCAAAATAGCTCACAAGCATTGTCAGAAATGTGGGTAAGAGATAAGAAACCTGTTTCTCAGCAACCCGACCCTTGATGATGAAAATTGCCGAAACCACCATAACGAGAAACACTCCAACCACAAGCAGCATCCTCTCTGTTTCGAGAATGTAAGTCAGAACGAACCCCATAAGAAAGAGCTGCGCGAAAGTGCGGACTGTACCGATGGCAATATCGCGGTTAAGGCCGAGATGAAAAACAAAGGAGCTTATTTGCGCCAGAAGGATGAACAGCAGGCCAAGCAGAAGCTGCCAGTTGGAAATGTCAATAATCTGGTTCATTTCTCTTGATGGAGTGTCCGTTCATGGAGGCGATAGACTGCGGCACGGGGCGCTTGGGGAACATAGTCGCTGTGGGTGACGGTAATGAGGGTTTTCCCTTCATTGGTGTTCAGCCGCTCAATAAGCGAAAAAACCATTCCCGCACTTTCCGGGTCAAGGGCGGAAGTAGGCTCATCAAGCAGCAGAATGTCGGGCTGAAGCAGAATGGCCCTCATAATGGCAAGGCGCTGCATCTGCCCGATTGAGAGCTTCATTGCTGAATGCGTAAGCGGGACTGATTCAAGGTAAAAGTTGCGCAGCATCTGGCTGAGTGAATGGTCGGAAGGGGCGCTTTTGGCTTTGTTTGCTTCAAAGGAAAACGGCAGCAGAAGGTTTTCTTTGACCGAAGCATCAATCATTCTGGGAATCTGTGCTACAAAGCTGATGGAGCTGCGCAGTGTTGAGGGAGCAATCTGGGTGATGTCTCTGCTACGATAACGGATAATGCCGCTACGAGGCTGCTGCAGACGGCATATCAGGCGGAGCAGCGTTGACTTCCCTTTGCCCGAAGGCCCTTTCACAAGAAGAAACTCCCCCTCTTCCACCTTCAGGTTGAGGTGGCTGAATATCTTTTCAGTCGCTCCGTCATATGAAAAGGAGAGATCCTGGATTTCAAGAATTGGTGCGGTCACGGTAGATGCTGCTGAAGTTTTTGGTTGAGGGTAAGGGCGAAGTATATTTGCAGGTCAAGAAAGCCTAATATAGTTCCCTTTTCAGGGAATCCACCCTACAGCACTTTACACGATATGGCTCAAGTCAGAACAGCCACAACTGCCGACATTGCAGAATGCGCATCTCTATTGGGCATTCTCTTTGCACAGGAAGCTGAATTTGTCCCTAACCCGGAACTGCAGGTTCGTTCCCTTGAAATGATTCTGGAGAACCCCGACGCCGGACGCATTCTTGTTTCTCTGGATAATGGCCAGATAACCGGAATGGTGCTGCTGCTTTTCACCATCAGTACCGCACTTGGCGGCAGGGTTGCCCTGCTTGAAGACATGGTGGTGCTGCCCCAATACCGCCGCAAAGGCATTGGCTCCATCCTTATGGAGCAAGCGCTTCTTCAGGCTGAAGCCGCGGGTTGCCTTCGCATCACTCTCCTGACTGATAATGACAATACAGCCGGCCATGCCTTTTATCGGAATGCCGGATTTGGCCACTCACCGATGGTTGTTTTCAGGAAACAGATGAAGGCTCGCTGAACGGAATCCCCCTGTCATATGCTTTTCATTGCAAGGGACTGGCTCCGCGCTATGGATGCAGCGTTTCTGGCTGGATAGATACTGACTGCAAGTGAAAGAAGAATGGCCGCTAAAGCAACGGCAAGAAAATCACCCGTTTCCATGCTTACTGGGTACGCTTCAATAATGAAAGCGCTTTTGGAGGGAAGCCGTACCAGGCCGAACATCTCCTGAGCCTTGCAGATCGTCCATGCAATGCCAACTCCGGCAGCTGTTCCAGCAATACCGGTCAAAGCGCCTTGCATCATGAAGATTCCCATAAGCCCCCCGGAATCCATGCCGAGGCAGCGGAGTGAAAAAAGGTCGCGCTTTTTGTCAATGGCCGTCATTGCAAGTGAACCGGTAAGACTGAGTGAGGCCACAAGAACAATAAGCATCAGCACGCCGAAACTGACCCACTTTTCAAGCTCCATGACCGAAAATATGTCGCTGTACTTTTCTTCCAATGTTCTGAACCTCGTACCTTCGGGCAGATGATTGGGTGGTTCCGACGCGCGTAGCCTTTTGGCAAGTTCTTTCCCTGAAACTCCGTCAAGAGGCCTGATGTCTATACCTGTAAACTCATCACTGCCCAGAAGAAGAACCTCCCGCGCCAGAGTGTTTGGGGCAAGCACGAATCGGTCATCGAACAGCTTCTGCAGAGTAAAGGTGGAGGAAACCTGCACCTCGGGAATGCGGAGTGCTGAGAGAATGTAGGGCTGTGAAAGGGACGCAAGGGAGAGGCGGATCAATTCTGGGCTGAAAAGACTGAGAGTGCTGTTCTGGTAGAGCCCGGTTCGGTAAGCAAGAAACTCCCCTGCCGAGATTGAGTGAGGGGTTGAAAACAGCGGTTTCTGCCGTCCACTTATCCTCATCAACCTCTGCTCCGCTTTAGGGGTGAGCCCCTTCAGAATAACGAGTTCATTTTTTCCTTTCCCCGCCATAATGGCTTCCCCTTCAAGATAGGGCTCTATAGAGGCAACCCCATCAATCCGGCGAAGAGATTCCAGCAGCTTATCGTCTACCTTAAAGCCGGGGGAATCCAAAGAAATCATCTGAACCGGACTCTCAAGGGTCAAAAAAAGTTCTGACGACAGTTTCTGGAAACCATTGAGCACACTCATAACCACAAGAAGCGTACTGACACCAACAACAATACCCGCAAAACTGATAGCGGAAATAGCATTAATAATACGGAAGCGTTTTGGCGCGAAACTGAACCGTCGGGCAATCCAAAGGGAGGGTCTGTCAACGAATCCCATCATAATCAGGCCGCAAGTGCGGTTCCGGGTTTAAGAGCGGCTGCAACCCTTGCTGGAATGAACGCAAACAGGAGTGTCAGCAGCAAGACGGAAAGCGACACTGCACCATAATCAAAAGGATTGAGGGTCAGTGGAACATGAGTAATGAAATAGCTTTTTTCAGGAAGGGTTATGAAGTGAAACCGCAGTTCAAGCACTGTAAGGGAAAAGGCCAGAATGTTGCCCGCCACTATGCCTGCAAGTGCTATGAGAAACGCTTGACCCATAAAGACATTGCTTATTCTTGAGGGAACCATACCGATGGCACTTAAAAGGCCTATCTCTCTGGTTTTTTCAATCACCAGCACAAGAAGTGTAGCAATGATGTTGAACACCGCAACTATGGTAATGGTGAGAATAAGCAGCGGCGTGATGTTTTTCTGAAGCTTGAGCCACTCAAACAGATTCTGGTATCGCTCAAAAACAGTGTATCCATAAAAGGGATAGCCAAGTGACGCGGCAACCTGCTTTGCTGTTGTGGCCACCGAAACGAGGCTACTGGTGTTGGCATCGTAACCGCTGATCATTCCCGGTGCATAGTGTGCCTGCAATGCGGAAAGGTCAGTCAGAATGAGAAAATCATCAAACCCCTCCTGCAGACCAGTATCATAAATCCCTTTTATTGTGCCCAGCTCAATATCAAGAGACGAAAGCATGCCAACCACACCTCCCTGCTCTGCTCTTTCGCCATTTGCAGCTGTATCGAGCCCCACAAGCATTACTGTGTCGCCTGGTTTCAGGTTGAGTTTTTCGGCAAGCGTCCTTCCCGGATAGAGCTCCAAAAAACCCGAATTCGGGTCAGCTTGAGGAGACTCAATGCGTAGATACCTTTCCAAAAAAACTTTCCCTGCCTCTGGAGTGAGGCCTTTCACCATAACCGGCTGACTCTTGGCCGCGCCACTTTTTTTGCCATTGCTGCTCATGAGAATGCACCCTTTTTCAAGAAATGGCGAAGCCTCGGTAATTTCGGAATGAGAACGAATGGCGTTAATATCGCTCCGGCGTTCCACAAAGAGCCGTTCATTGGGATAACGGAACTGCATGTGAGAGTTGAAGCTTACCAGTTTTCCCTCTATGCTTCCAGCAAAACCATTCACAATAGAGAGCGTCAGAATAAGCGCTGCCGTGCCCAGTGCTATCCCAAGAACAGCAATCAGGACTATGAAGGTTGGCCGTGAGAGCGAGCGATGCATGAATGCAAACCGGCCGGCTATGAAGAATTCAGGTCTCATTGCCGGTTGAAAGCTGGTTTCCGAGTTCGTGAAAAGCTACAACACTGTTTCTTCCATTGGCTTTGGCCTTATAAAGCGCACGGTCGGCATTATTGATGAGTGTATACCAGTCGGGGGCGTCATCAGGAAATGTTGCAATGCCGATACTCACCGTCAAGCGGCCTGTGGGCTGGTTCTGGTCATGGGGAAAGGGCTCGGCGCTGATGATTTTGCGCAGCCTGTCGGAAATTTCACCAGCTGTACGGGCGTCTGTATTTGGAAAAAGAATGGCAAACTCCTCACCACCGAATCTGGAAGGAATGTCTGATGCACGGCTTTGTTTACGGATTATATCGGCAAGCACCTCAAGAACCCTGTCCCCTGCAATATGCCCGTTGGCGTCATTGTAAAGCTTGAAATGATCAATGTCAATCATGGCAAGAGAAACACTTGTTCTGAAGCGCTTGGCTCGCTCAACATCAATAATAAGATGCTCTTTAAAATGGCGGTAATTGAAGAGACCTGTTTTTTCATCAGTAATGAAAATCTCATCCAACTTTTTGTTCTTTGCCTCTATATCACCGCAGAAACTCATGATTGACTGGGAAATCTGCGTTATGTCGGGCGAATGTAAGGCTTCCTTCAGGTCCTTTTTCATCTCTTCAGCAGTGTCGTGAATGCTTTCAGGAATGTCTCTGTTCACATGCTTCAGCCGCCGGGCAAGCTGCGCCAAAGGAATAAGGGTAAGGCGGTAATTGTAATGAAGAAGCCAGCCAGCGGCAATGTTGAGACTGAGAAGCAGGCCGAGAATGATGAAGAGAAATATCTGGTTGAAAAAAACCAATTCTTCTGCAGCAGTTCGCGATTCAGCTCTTACCTGGTCAATGGCAGTCTGCATCTGGAGTAAAATCAGCTTACTGTTGCCTGATGAGGGTATGGGGAAGAATTGATCCTGACGGGGGCAGGCGTCGCCCATTTCACTGGTGAGTCTGTCGTGCATAAACTGGAGCACCTCCATCTCTTTAGCTTTTTCGGGCATGCTCTTTTCGAGAGACTTTTCACCGTAATCAATAACCTTGTCCCTGAAATCAACAAGATTGAAGTAGGTCTGCTGCTGTTTTTCAACTTTATCAAGAAACTGCCCCTGAAAGACAATAAACCCTGCAGTACCCGCACTAACAAGCAATATCCCAATGGCACCCGTCATAATAATCACCAGTAAAGGTGATATTTTCTTGGTGTTAAGCAGTCGCTTCATACTGGGTTATTCAGTTCAGGATTATGGTTCGGGCCTGCTCAAAAAGGGGGACAAGCCCACTACGGGCAAAAACGCTTTGTCCGCGGTCGGTCAACCATGCACCCAGCCCGGTTGCAAGGGCATCACCCGGGTAATATACATAGTAAAGTGTGGTAACAAGAGGGTAGCTCCCGTTCATGATCTCTTCAGAACCGGGAAATACGGCGTTTCCGTCTTGTGAAATTGCAATGACTGTAACCCCGTCAGGTACCTCCCCTCTGCGCTTTGCTTCATAATATACCGATCGAAAAACAAGAGCAGTCTCCCCCCGACCTGAGGCTACCCGCCTTATCTGCTCCTTGAAAGCCTTGCCAGTAAAGGGACGCAGTCCAGGAAAGAGTAAAGAAATAGCCTCTCTCGTCATCATGCGAACATGACTTCGGCTGTTCACAAGAACAAGAAGGGCATCATGGGCTACTGGCTCAACACGAAGGACAGCAAGGGAGTCCTGTTGTGGTTTACGGCTGAGCAGTGCCGCCTGGCCGCGCCGCAACGGAACGCTCCCCTCCGCAGGAACAGTATGTATGGTGGCATCGGGGTAATATCGCGAAAAAACTTCGGCCTGTATTTGTGCTGCATCGAGCCCTGCACTATCGGCTATGAGAGTAAGCTTTCCGGTTATGGGAGTTTCGGGGCTTTCACCGCTTCTGCACGAAGAGAGAAAGCAAATAAAAACAGCACAGATAAAAAACCGTGTCAGCGGGAGTTTATGCATAGTCATTCTTTTTGTCCGGACACTGCATTCAGAAGAGTAGTTGTGAGTCTTCATAAGATACAGAGAAAAGAGATGTTGGCATAACAACTGAAAGAGGTCCTGCGGACGGACAAAAAAGGGAATAAAGGTTTGAATATCGTCTGAAAAAGATTAATATATCCGCTTTAATGGATAAATATTCATAGCAAATTCCAAACAATGACCGCATCCAAACCAATGGACAGCGCAGCTCCAACTGTTTCCGTCATCGGAGCATCAGGCTACTCAGGTGCCGAGCTGACAAGGCTGCTTCAACGCCATCCAGGCGTTAAGCTGCAACATCTGCATGCATTTTCCCAAGCTGGCAAACGGGCTGACGACCTCTATCCTGCAACAGGCTGCCCAATGACCTACCTCTCCTATGAAGGGGGGCTGGAGAGTGACATCTATTTTCTCGCACTCCCGCACGGCGAAGCGCTTTCATTAGTTCCCTCCCTTGTGGCTGCAGGTAAAATTGTGATTGACCTCTCGGGAGATTTCAGACTACAAAACATAGCGGAACATGAATCGTTCTACGGCATGAAGAAATCAGGGGACGCCGTCATGACATACGCCATGCCAGAGCTTTTCAAAGAAAAGATTTCTGCCTCCAAAGCGGTCAGCAATCCCGGGTGTTATGCTACAAGCATCATTCTTGGCCTTGCGCCTCTTTTTCACGGAACCTCAGGAATACCGACAGTAAACTCCGTGGCATGCACGGCAATTTCCGGGCTCTCCGGAGCAGGCCGCAGCGCCAAAACAGAACTTTCGTTTGCGGAGATGAGTGAAAATGTAAGAGCTTACAAGGTAGGGAAGCACCAGCACACACCTGAAATCATGCAGGCGCTGGGCACCTCGGCCACCGACCCTTCATTTGCATTCACCTTTACGCCTATGATCGGCGCACTGGTTCGGGGCATATACAGCACACTCACTATTTCGTTTGACTCCCCTGCAGAAGCTGAAGCAATGAGAGAGAAGTATGAAGAGTTCTATCGGGACGCACCGTTTGTCCGTGTGCGCAAACAGATGACCGAAGTGCGCCATGTTGCACATACCAACTTCTGCGACATTCATATTCCCGACACTGGCCGCAGCAGCTCAATGGTTGTTATTTCAGCCATTGACAACCTCCTGAAAGGCGCAGCCGGTCAGGCGGTCCAGAACATGAACATTATGCTGGGTCTTGATGAACGAACCGGACTTCTCTGAACAAACAACCTTATCGCCAACACCATTGAATAAAACCGAGAAAGCGCTTGAAGTGATACAGAGGCACAGCCGGGAAACCAACTGGCTTGAAGAGGTTTCCCCCATGGCGCCGGAAGAAGACGGAAGCAAGGGGTTTTGGCCCCGCGGGTTTTCCACGGCCTCTGTGGCAGCGGGCATTAAATATAGCGGACGAACCGATCTGATGGTTCTTCTTGCAGAGAATGAATGCTCTGCAGCCGGGGTGTTCACCACCAACCTCTGCTGTGCCGCTCCGGTTCATGTTTCGCGGAAACATCTTGAAGTTTCCCCCGCTTCAATACGCGCCATTGTCTGCAACAGCGGCAACGCAAATGCAGCCACCGGTGATCAGGGATTGATTGATGCGGTTGTTATGGCTGAATTGACAGCTCAAGCCTTTGGTATTCCCGCTGAATCAGTAATTGTTTCCTCAACAGGCGTCATTGGACAGCCACTTCCCATGGGAAAGGTGATTTCCGCTATAGGGAAACTTCCGTCAGTTGAGATCACAAAGTCTGGCGCAGGGGCGGCAGAGGCAATCATGACGACAGACACCTTCCCGAAATTCTTTTTCGTGGATGTTGCGCTCTCTGGCGGAACCATCAGAATAAGCGGCATCGCAAAAGGATCGGGGATGATATGCCCTAACATGGCCACCATGCTGGCCTTTATGGCAACAGATGCGTCCATTGAACCAGCTCTCCTTCAGGAAGCACTGCAGGAAGCCAATAGCTATAGTTTTAACGCCATTACAGTTGACGGAGACACAAGCACCAACGACATGGCTGTTATCCTTGCAGGAGGATCGGGGCCCGAGGTGAAGCCGGGAAGTGATGACCTGAAGCTCTTTACCGCCGCGCTCAGAGCCTTGATGGAGTTTCTTGCCCGCCTTATTGTTATAGATGGCGAAGGGGCCACCAAACTCGTTACCATCACGGTGGAGGGTGCAGAAAACGACCATGAAGCTGCGCTTGCCGCACGCACCATTGCACAGTCGAGCCTTGTGAAAACCGCCCTTCACGGTGAAGACGCGAACTGGGGACGCATTATAGCGGCAGCAGGCCGTTCCGGTGCCAGTTTCCTTGAAGAGGACTTAGAACTGTTCTTCAATGACCTCCCTGTTCTCCAACGGAATCTGAATGCCGATTTTTCTGAAGAAGCCGCTACAGAGATACTCGCAAAGCAATCCTATGTCATTACCCTAAAAATTGGTTCCGGCAGCGGCAAAGCCACCGTCTGGACATGCGACTTGAGCAAAGAGTATATTGAAATCAACGGCAGCTACAGAAGCTGACCATGTTAACCAACGACCTATTAGTAGAGAATTCAATGGAGCATCACGCGTGCAATGAACTGAACCCTGGAAGGAAAGCCCCGCAGGCCGCAATAGGACAGGTACTCATAGAGGCCCTGCCCTACATCCGGAAGTTCGAGGGCAAAACATTTGTCATCAAATACGGCGGCTCTGCCATGAAGGACGAGTGCCTGAAAAGCTCGTTCGCACAGAATGTGACCCTTCTGCGTAAAGTCGGCATCAATGTTGTGCTTGTGCACGGCGGAGGCGACGCAATAACAAAAACTGCCGAAAGACTTGGCATCAAGTCCACATTCGTGCACGGCAAGCGCGTCACCGACAGCGACATGATTACCGTTGTACAGATGACGCTGGCCGGAAAGGTAAATCAGGACATCGTCCGCCTCATCAGTGAACATGGAGGCAAGGCCGTTGGCGTTTCAGGTCTTGATGCAGACACTATTCAAGCAGTCCCCTGCCATAATGCAGCCACGCTTGGCCTGGTAGGCGAAGTGGCATCCATCAACACCAAATACATTGATCTGCTCTGCAACGCCGGACTTATCCCTGTTATTGCTCCCATAGGGTTTGACGATGAAGGCCATGTATACAACATCAACGCCGACGATGCGGCCAGCAGTATTGCCATTGCCCTCAAAGCCGAAAAGCTCATCTATGTAAGTGATGTAGCCGGTATTCAGGCTAATGACACCATTCTGCGCACTATCAGCAAAACCCAGGCAGCTGATTTCATTGAGCGGCGGATCATCACCGGTGGAATGATACCCAAGGTACTCACCGCTTTCCAGACTCTGGACGGAGGGGTAGGTAAAATTCATCTGATTGATGGCAAATGCATTCACTCAATACTGCTTGAAATCTTTACCCACGACGGCGTGGGAACACAGTTTATTGCCGAACAGGACAACGGCGACAACCTTTAAGACACTCAAAAAAATGGCAAAGTCAGCTTCCGGACAGAAAACCAAACGGGACTTTCTCGGATTTTCCCATCTCAATGCCTCCAAAGTCATTGAGCTCTTTGACTATTCTCTCCACATCAAAAAGCTGCGGCAGGAAGGAGGACGGGGATTCCGTCCTCTGAACGGAAAAACCGTAGCTATGATATTCAACAAACCATCTCTCAGAACCCGCGTCTCCTTTGAGCTCGGCATTCATGAGCTTGGCGGCTACGCCGTCAACCTTGAGGGGAAATCAGTCGGAGTCGGCTCACGGGAATCGGTTGAAGATATTGGCCTCCTGCTCTCCCGCTATAACGACGCCATTGTAGCCCGCCTGCATGAGCACTCAGTTATCGAAGGGCTTGCCCGTAGCGCCACCATTCCTGTTGTCAATGCCCTGACAGACCTTTCGCATCCATGCCAGATTCTGGCTGACGCTTTCACCCTCTACGAAAAAGGGCTCTGGAAAGAGGGAACCAAAGTTGTTTTCGTTGGTGACGGCAACAATGTTGCCAACTCATGGATTGAGCTTGCCGGCCTGCTTCCGTTCCACTTCGTCCTTGCCTGCCCTGAAGGCTACACCCCCGACGAGGGTCTTCTTGCTGCAGCAAAAGAAAAAGGCGTCAGCACAATTGAAATCATGCACGACCCGATGGAGGCTGCCAAAGACGCCGATGTGCTCTATACTGATGTATGGACCAGCATGGGACAGGAAGAGGAACAGAAAGCCCGCCTTGATGCATTCAGGCCCTTCCAGATCAACGGCGCCATGATGAAGGAAGCCAAGCCAACTGCAGTTGCAATGCACTGCATGCCTGCTCACCGGGGAGAAGAAATAAGCGCAGAGGTGATGGACGGGCCGCAGTCAATAGTTATGGACGAGGCTGAAAACCGCCTTCATGTACAGAAAGCACTTCTCGTCAAACTTCTCAACCATGACGAGTACCGGAAGTTTCATTTGACCCACAGGCTCAATAATGCCGCCAAAAACATCAATGCATGAACAAACCTGCCAGACAGCTGCGCATTCGTGAAATCATCCAGCAGGAGCATGTGGAGAACCAGCATGATCTGCTGCGTCTTCTCAATGAATCAGGCCTTAAGGTTGCCCAGGCTACCCTTTCACGCGACTGTGCCGAACTCGGACTCGTCCGCTCAAAAACCCATGCCGGCTACCGACTTCTCTTTGGCGAGGAGCATACCGGGCGCATTATAAAAGGGCTTGTGGGAATGGAGGTAGTCTCTGTTGCAGGAAACGAAACCTCCGTCATAGTCCGCACACTTCCCGGCCGTGCACACGGCGTTGGCTCATGGCTCGACCAGTTCCGAAGCACGCTTATTCTTGGCACAATTGCAGGCGACGACACCGTTCTTGTAATTCCTGATTCTGTAGAGAATATTTCGGTCCTGATATCATATATTCATAAAAATCTTTCCACAAACTGAAACAACCCACCACGACCAATGCAAAAAGAAAAGATTGCACTTGCCTATTCCGGCGGACTTGATACCTCAATCATGATCAAATGGCTGAAAGACAAGTATGATGCCGATATCGTAGCTATCACCGGAAACCTTGGCCAGCAGAAAGAGATAGAAGGGCTGGAAGCCAAAGCACTATCAACCGGCGCCTCAAGCTTTCATTTCGTTGACCTGAAACAGCAGTTCGTTGAAGACTACATCTGGCGTGCACTTAAAGCCGGCGCACTGTATGAAGATGTCTACCCGCTTGCAACAGCACTTGGACGCCCCCTTCTTGCAAAGGCAATGGTTGATGTAGCCCTTGAAGAGAACTGCACCATGCTTGCTCACGGCTGCACAGGCAAAGGCAACGATCAGGTCCGCTTTGAAGTCACCTTCGCCTCGCTCGCACCGCACATGAAAGTGCTCGCACCTCTGCGTGAATGGGAGTTCACCTCAAGAGAGTCTGAAATGGACTATGCCATCAAGCACAACATTCCAATCTCAGTTACCAAAAAGAGCCCCTACTCAATCGACGAAAACATCTGGGGAATCAGCATCGAGTGCGGCGTCCTTGAAGATCCTATGGTTGCCCCTCCCGAGGATGCATACCAGATTACCACTTCGCCTGAAAATGCACCTGACACCCCGACTGTTGTTGAAATCGAGTTCGTTCAAGGTGTACCGGTTGCAGTTGACGGTAAAAAAATGGAAGGTCTTGACATCATCAACCGTATCAACGAACTTGGCGCAAAGAACGGCGTAGGCCGGCTCGACATGATCGAGAACCGCGTTGTTGGCATCAAGTCCCGTGAAATCTACGAAGCACCTGCAGCCACAATCCTGCACTTCGCACACCGCGAGCTTGAGCGCCTTACCCTTGAGAAATCAGTATTCCAGTACAAGCGCCACATTGCACAGGACTACGCCAACATCATTTACAACGGCACCTGGTTCTCACCAATGCGCACCGCACTCGACGCATTCGTTGACGACACCCAGAAGCCAGTCACCGGTATGGTCCGCCTGAAGCTCTACAAAGGATCTGTCAGCCTCCTTGGCCGCCAGTCACCCTATTCGCTTTACAACGAAGCTCTGGCCACCTATACCGAAGCTGATTCGTTCGACCACAAAGCAGCAGAAGGATTCATCCAGCTCTACGGACTCGGACTGAAAACCTACAGCGAAGTGCATCCCGTAAAATAACTTTCAGATGGAGACCGGGCATGCATTCTCAAAGCAGCATGCGTGCCGTGGCTCCCCTTTTCCATCTCTTCAACCACAGAGCAGCCATGAGCAACAAGAAAGAACTTCTCTGGGCGAGCCGTTTCAATGAACCCTTTGACGAGGGTGCACTGAAGTTTTCCTCTTCAGTACATGTTGACGGAAAACTCTTCCGTGAAGATATTCAGGGCTCAATAGCCCATGCAACCATGCTCGGTGAAGAAGGCATCATTACAGCAGAAGACTCGCGGCAGATATGCGACGGGCTGAAGGAAATTGAAAAGGAGATTGAAAGCGGAGCGCTTGTCCCGCAGTGGGAAGATGAAGACATCCACACCGTGATTGAGAACCGCCTCAAAGAAAAAATCGGTGCAGTTGCCGGTAAACTCCATTCAGGACGCAGCCGCAACGATCAGGTAGCAACCGACACACGGCTCTACATGCGCACAAAGGTCAATGAGCTCAAGGGTGCCCTCGGCGCACTTATGGAAACCCTCGTCGACAAGGCAGAGGCCTACAAAAACTCCATCATCTTCGGCTACACCCACCTCCAGCGGGCACAACCCATCTCTGCAGGCCATTACTATCTCGCCTATTTCAACATGTTCAAGCGCGACCGTGAGAGATTGAACGACCTCATGCAGCGCGTCAACATTTCTCCTCTCGGTGCAGCTGCATTTTCAGGCAGCACTCTCCCTCTGAACGCAAAGAGAAGCGCTGAACTGCTTGGATTTGACTCGATCTTCTCAAACAGCATTGACGCCGTAAGCGACCGCGACATACTGATTGAATTCATATCTGCCTGCTCCATCACCATGATGCACCTCTCACGATTCTGTGAAGACATCATCCTCTGGAGCTCCTACGAGTTCGGATACCTTGAAATCAGCGACTCCTTCTCCACTGGCTCTTCAATCATGCCGCAGAAAAAGAATGCCGACATCGCTGAACTCATCCGCGGCAAAACAGGACGGGTATATGGCGACCTCATGGCAATGCTCACCATCATGAAAGGGCTCCCCCTCTCCTACAACCGCGATATGCAGGAAGACAAGCCCCCGCTCTTCGACAGCGCCGAAACCGCCATTGAAAGCGTAACACTCTTCAACCGCATGCTGCAGCACACACGCATAAAAGAAGACCGTCTGAAAGAGCTCACGGCAAAAGACCTCAGCCTTGCAACAGAAATAGCTGAATACCTGGTAAAAAAGGATATCCCCTTCCGCGACGCACACCGCATCACCGGAAAAATTGTCAGCTGGAGCATAGAAAACGCCACACCATTGCCCAATATCACACTCGAAAAGTATAGGGAGTTTGAAGCAGCGTTTGATGAGAGCATATTCACCGCACTAACCCCCGAGGCAAGCATCACCTCAAAGAAGTCGCACGGAAGCTGCTCGTTCGAGTCGGTAGAAAAGCAGATTGCAGAGGCTAAAGAATTGCTCTAAGCCTCAAGTTCGTGAACCACGCCTTATAAACTCAATAATCCTGAACAGCACGAGCCCAATTGCCATACCGGCAATATCAGCCATAAAATCCATCACGCTGCCATGACGGTCTGGCATCTTCAATTGCAATAACTCTATCGCAATACCATACACCGCCAGAACAACTCCCGCCCTTAGGACCGACAATTCCCAAAACAACAGAAGCCCCAAAGCAAGCACAAAAAAAGCAACCACATGCTCAACCTTGTCATTCAACGATTCATTGGGCACCACATCACCAACAGTGATCCCAAGTCCAAAAAGCATGACAAGACCAAAAGCAATAACGGTCAAAGCCCTTCCCAACATCCGAATTGATCCAATATTCATAGGCGTCATCAGTGTTTATGCTCAAAAAACAAAAAAAGGGACAGAATACGACCCCGCCTAACCCCCATTAGTCGGAACCATACTTCTGCCCCTCGAAACCAGGGACATGTAACCCTGGGGAAAAAGCTTTAGTGCCCTTAAATCATTCCACAGTCACCGATTTCTGTCGGGGTTCAAGACAACCCCCTCAACCGTCTACCCGCCCATAGCGGTCCTCCATTCGAACAATATCATCCTCTCCCAGGTAGCTCCCCACCTGCACCTCAATCAACTCAAGTGGTATCCTTCCCGGGTTTTCAAGTGCATGCACAGAACCCACCGGCAAATAGATTGAATGGTTTTCGGTCAACAGATGCTCCACTCCATCCACCGTCACACGCGCCGTCCCCGACACCACAATCCAGTGCTCCGCCCGATGGTGATGCATCTGCACCGATAGTTTAGCTCCCGTTTTCACACTGATGCGTTTCACCTGATACCGGTAACCCGACTCAACAGAGTCATAATGTCCCCATGGCCTATACACCTGACGGTGCAGCTCATGTTCAGTCCGTCCTGCCGACTTGATTTGTGCTACAATCTCTTTCACCTCCCCTACCCGTTCACGCGGAGCAACCATAACGGCATCCTTGGTCTGCACAACCACACTGTTTTGCAGCCCCACCGTAGCCACAAGCATACTTTCAGCTATCACCAGATTATTTGAGCTGTCGTGCACAAGCACATCACCCCGCAGCACATTCCCTTCACCGTCCTGCGGAAGCACATCCCACAGTGCCGCAAACGCTCCAACATCACTCCATCCTGCATCAAGCGGAACCACAACTGCTGCATCGGTCTTCTCCATCACCGCGTAATCAATGGACTGCGAAGGGCAACGAGTAAATGCATCCGCATTGACCCTGATAAAATCCATGTCTCTCGAAGGTTCACGCAACGCTGCCCTGCAGGCAGCCAGAATATCAGGGCGATACTTCTCAAGCTCTTCAAGATACCTGCCCGCACGAAACAGAAACATCCCGCTGTTCCAAAAATAGTCGCCACTCGCCAAGTACTCTTCCGCAACGCCAAGTGAGGGCTTTTCCACAAAACTGGCCACCCTGTAAGCACCTTCTCCCAACACTTCACCCCGCCGGATATACCCATACCCGGTCTCCGCCTTGTCCGGCACAATCCCCAATGTTACCAGTGAACCAGAAGCAGCAAGCGGCAACGCAGTGCGAACAGCCGCCTGAAAAGCAGCAACATCCCTAATCATATGATCGGCAGCCATCACCAGCAGCAGGGGATCATCCCCGCCAACAGTAGCAGAAAGAGCTGCAAGAGCAACCGCCGGAGCAGTATTACGCCCAACAGGCTCCAGAATCACATTATGATCAAGCAGCCCCATCAGCTCCAGCTGTTCAGCCACAAGGAACCGGTGCCGCTCATTGCAGATCACCAGAGGAGGCTCAACATCAAGACCAGAAAGCCGCCGTGCCGTAGCCTGAAACATGGTTTCCGAACCATCAAGCGGCAGAAACTGCTTTGGATACAGCTCACGCGACAACGGCCACAACCGCGTACCAGAGCCACCGGCCATAATGACCGGGACTACTATTTCAATAAACATGCTTCGTTCATTTTAATTCGTCAACCCCTGCAACACCCCTACAATACGCTCGCAGGCCCGCCCATCACCATAAGGATTATTGGCCTTCGACATCACCCCGTAATGCTCCCTATCATCCAACAGACGCCCTACCTCCTCAGCAATAACTCGCCTGTCAGTCCCTACCAGCCGCACCGTACCGGCAGCAAGCGCTTCAGGCCGTTCAGTAGTATCACGCATCACCAGCACCGGTTTGCCAAGCCCCGGAGCCTCCTCCTGTATCCCCCCTGAATCGGTCAGCACCAGATACGACCGGTTCATCAGGTAGACAAATGGCAAATAATCGAGCGGCTCAATAAAAAACACATTCTCTCTCTCCTGCCCGTCACCAAACACTTCATGAATGGGCTTGCGGACATTGGGATTCAAGTGCATGGGATACACAAAATCAACATTAGGGTAGCAAACTGAGAGATCGGCAATTGCCTTGCAGATACCCATAAACCCATCCCCAAAGTTCTCCCGTCTGTGCCCGGTTATGAGAACCAGCCTGCGTCCAGAACCTGAAGAAAAACCGACCACCCCATCCCATTGTCTCACCAGCACTTCAGGCAACCCAAATGAAGCAAGCGTAGCAATCACCGTTCGTTCAATATCCTCAACAGCACCAATCTTCTCCACCACTAAGTTCAGTGCATCAATCACCGTATTGCCAGTAACCCATACCTGATCATCCGCAACATTTTCAGCCAGCAGATTCTCCCGGCTCAACCCTGTTGGAGCAAAATGGAGTGACGCAATACGCCCCGTCATCTGCCGGTTCATCTCTTCTGGCCATGGGCTATAGTTATTGAAAGTCCGCAATCCGGCCTCAATATGCGCCACCGGAATCTGCCGGTAAAACGCCGCCAAAGCAGAAGCCGTTGAGGTAGTGGTATCGCCATGTACCAGAACAAAATCTGGCTTGGCAGTATCAAGCACCTCCCGCATCCCCACAAGAACCCGAGCCGTTACATCATACAGATCCTGTCCCTCTTTCATGATGTTCAAATCATAATCCGGCACAATCGCAAACAAAGTAAGCACCTGATCAAGCATCTCTCTATGCTGACCGGTAACCGCCACAGCCGTTTCAAATAGATCAGGATGTTTTTCAAACTCTTTCACAAGCGGAGCCATCTTGATAGCCTCCGGCCTAGTACCGAAAACAATCAGAACTTTTTTTCTGGGCATAACAATATAATGAGCTGCTTACAGATCAACCCGCAAGCAGATGGAGTGAGAAGAGAAGAAGGAATAGAGGAAAAAGAAAGAAAGGAAAGGAAGGCAAAGAAAAATCAGACCCACGACATTCTCGGCTCAGGAAGCCGTTTAAACACACCAGCAAAATCAAGCACCACTGCATCATCCCGATATCCGAGCAGCTTGAACTCATCATGCGTCACAAGAAATGCCACAATATCAGCTCGGTCATAGGCCTCTTGGTAATCGGTCAATTTGAACACGCTGTGAAAATCAATATTCGGTTCAACTACAAGGAAATTGTTCTGTTCACTCTGCATCACCTTCTGGGCAATATACTTGGCAGGGCTCTCACGCAGATCGTCAATGTTCGGTTTGAACGCCAGCCCCATCAGAGCAACAAGCGGTTTACGCCCATGCTTCAACTCAAACTCCAGCATGGAACTATGAATTTTCTCCGCACACCAGAATGCCTTGTAGTTGTTGATTTCGCGAGCGGTCCCTATCAAACGCGATTCACGGGGATACTCAGACACAATAAACCACGGATCGACCGCAATGCAGTGCCCGCCAACACCAGCCCCTGGCTGCAGAATATTCACCCTTGGGTGCCTGTTCGCCAAAGCAATCAGCTCCCACACATTGATCCCCGCTTTGTCGCATATCAGAGACAGCTCATTGGCAAAGGCAATTTGCACATCTCGCGAAGAGTTCTCCGTCAGCTTGCACATTTCAGCAGTACGGGCATTGGTGCCATACAACTCACCCTCAACAAATAGCTCATAAAACTCCTTTGCCTTCAGGGTAGACGCCTCATCAATCCCCCCAATCACCCGGTCATTATGCACCAGTTCATGCAAAACATTGCCGGGAAGTACGCGCTCAGGGCAATACGCAATAAAAAGATTCCCTTTCAGTTCTGGCCGTTCGCGAAAAATGAGTACAGCCATCTGCTCCGTGGTCCCTATCGGCGAGGTTGATTCAATAATAAAGGTATCCCCCGCCTTCAAGAACGGCAACACCTTTCGCGTAGCTGCTTCCACAAACGAAACATCAGGTTCATGCACCCCCTTGAACGGCGTAGGTACAACAATCAGATGCACATCTGCCTTCTTAGGCTCAACAGATGCCAGAAGCATCCCTGACGCCACACTCTGACGCACTACCTCACCAAGCCCCGGTTCAACAATGTGAATCTCTCCCTGATTGATGGTATCCACCACACGGTCGTTCACATCAACCCCATGAACACGAACCCCCTTACTGGCCACAACAGCTGCAGTAGGAAGACCGATATAACCAAGCCCTATACATTGAAAAAGCATAATCCAGTGTTTATTGTTTACCGGCAAATCGCCGTAAATGACCAAGCATGCTGAGGGCCTGTTTCCTCCGGTCAAAGTCGCCGGCTAGGTGGGCTCCGCCTTTCTGGCAGCTCTTATACACAGCACCGTCGTCCATCAGCAATGCAAGCTTCTCAAGGAAATCCGCCTCATTTTCCGGCTCGAAAAAAACCCCAGCCCCGTACTCCTCCACCAGAGCACGCGCTTCGCCATCCACTCCCAGAAGCAACGGCTTCTGCATGGATGCGTTCTCAAATATTTTGGATGGAATGACCGTGGTAAAAAGATCGGTCTTTCTAAGGGAAACCACCGCCACATCGATAACCGAGAGATAGTCAGCAATAGCATGCTTGGGAACAGAAGCAAGAAAGGTCACATTGGAACACCCCAACGCTTTTGCGTGGGCAACAACATGCTTCTTTTCTGCCCCATCGCCAATAAAGAGGAAATGAATGGAGGGGTGAGGAACCTTTTTTGCACAACTGACAATAAAATCAAGCTTGTGTGCCATACCGTGCGTGCCGATATAACCAACCACAAACTTGCCTCCCAATCCCAACGATTCCAAAAGTGCGGCGTTTTTAGGTCTAGGGTAAAACAGATCGACATTGGCCCCGTTCTTCACCACCGCAAATTTCCCGCCCTCAATACCCTTCTCCCGAATCACCCGCACAAACGAATCGGTCACAGTCACTATCCCAGTGGCTTTCCGATAACAACGCAGTTCTTCCCACTCAAGGTATTTCATAGCCGCATTATCCTGCATGCCGCCAACATGCTTGATAGATGCCGGCCAGAGATCGCGAACCTCCATAACCCAGGGTTTTCTCCGAACACTGCCGAGAGCTCTTCCAGACATTGCTGTAAAAAACTGCGGTGAAGTAGCAACAATTATATCACACTGCACAAAAAGCCCGACAAGAAAAGAACCAATCCCGAAACTGATATAGTCCAGCGACCGCTTCAGAAACCCCTCGTTGGCTGTGATATAACTCCACACCCTGATAACCTTTATCCCATCCATCACCTCCCGCTGCAGCAACCGATTCTTATACCCCTCATAGACCACCCCTTGAGGGAAATTCGGAGCACAGGTAATCACCGTCACATCCGCACCAGCCTTCACCCACTCCCGGCAGTGTTCGTAGGTCCGGGTAGCCGGTGCATTCACCTCCGGCGGAAAGTTGTCAGTTAAAAAAAGAATACGCATCAACACTCAACTTCAATGATAGTATCAAGACGATCAGAAAAATGGACAACCGTACACCATGCCTTTTCAGTATGGTTAAACCCTACCGCCTGCTGATACCGAATCAGCTCAATGCGTTCTGCTCCATCAAAAACCAGCTTCACCCTTGCAGCAATAACCATAGTACCTACAACTTCAGGCGTCAAGGCATAATCAAAATGAAACCGCGCTTCAGCCTTATCCACCTTGCCACGCAACCTATCGACCAAAACAATACGATCAGTTTCAAACCGCCACTCACGGCAGTGAACAACACCAACACCCCTGTACCCGTCATGTTCAGCCCGAACCACAGACTCACTGTCCTTAATCACCCGAACCCTTGCCCGCCTCCCTACACGAAACCCACCCCATACATCTGATGAGTTCAAATCGTTTACCACCACAGTATTATGCGCTGCACTTCCCCGCTCTTCATTACGACGCGAGCCCAGCTCATAGGTTGAAGTTCCCGTATCCACAAGCAAGGGCTTATCATGATCATCAAGCACAAAACCAAGCGCGTCGGCATGCGCATGGCCAGGAATGTACGAAGCGCCTAGAGCCCCTACATCCACAACACAGGCATACCCCTTACCGCAATGCTTCCTGTACCCAGACTCGTTCAAAAAAGCGGGAGTAAGTGCATCAGGATTAAAACCAAGACGAAAGGCATAATCAAACAACTGCCTGCTGGTTGGAGCAATTCCATCGGTTGCGTCATTGAAGTGCGGAATACGCCCGTCATCAAAAGTAATCGTCTTTAACCAACCAAGCATGACGACCGCCTTATTCTGCAAAAACTGAAGAAGGACATCCTGTCCGCTAAAGCATGTATTGTTCTGAAGGAGGTTGACGCAATCAAGCAAGCGGTCCAACAAAATCTGATGGTACATGGGCGACAGCTCAAAATGGCCCCCATCACCCAGAATCTGCTCGTTTAACTGTTGGGTAAGAAGCCGAGAGCTCTTCATAAACCACCCCGCTTCACGAAAGTACAACGCCCCGTAAAGGAGCGAAAAAACATTCTCCAACAGATGGTTGCCCAACAGATGATACTCCACATTCCCCAGCAGCACCAGATACTGTCCATACAGCGAAGCATCTATATTCGTGCGCTGCACCCGATGCGACGACAGAAACTTAATCCAGTTAATCCCGCGCAATGAAACCGGATACGCCTGCAAACCAACACTCCCTTGATGCACACCACCCATAAAGCTATCGATCAATGCCAACCCGACATCGCGCTCCATTCCCGGTTGAAGGAGAAAATCAAAATAGTTAAGATTGTACACCCAAAGCTTTCCGTGCCCGCCATACTCCCAGTCTATCTGCGAAGCATTATGGCCAAATAACTTTGAACGATTGAGAAATGAAAATGTGCCGTTATTGAAAGAGGGATATTTGGAAATAGCTGGAATAAGCTCAAGCACCTCACCCCGACGCTCAACAGAAAGAGGCAACTCCCCATTGCCGTAGAAACGCGCCAGCCTCCGGAACCGGTAATACCCTTGATACAACAACTGCCGGACTTTAAGATGCCGGAGTGTATGGAAATATTGTACACTGCGGGAAATCAATGAACCGCTACCCAACTCCCCTGCTTCATCGACTCAACCGAAGCAAAGCTTGCGCGTGTAGTATTAACCAGATCCTCAAACGGAATCAACGGCTCTCCTCCCTGCTGCACCCGTTCAACAAACAGCTTGAACTGTTTTCCATGCCCCTTGTCCTGAGCTGAAGACATCGACTTGAAGTTCCTGAACCCGTACCCGGTCAGTTTCCGCCAGTTATCCATCACCAGCACCCGCTGCTGACTGAACACCTCAACCCGCTCTTTTGCATACGCCTTGCTGCCATTGGCAAAATAGTTGATCACGGCATTGGAGCCATTCTCATACCGCAACAGGATAGAGGCGTTGTCAGTCATTTCATTTGGGTGCAAGCCCATCGCATTCATGCATACCGCAACAACTCTGCTTCCAGTGAAATACGAACAGAGGTCAATGAAATGGCACGCCTCCCCGATAATGCGACCTCCACCCGATTCCCTGTCATGCACCCAGGAATCAGGAGGAATAAACCCGGCGTTCATGGTAGCCACAATACTCACCGGTGTTTCACCATTACCAAGCAACTCTTTCATCTTCAGGGCAAGCGGAGCAAACCGACGATTAAAACCTACCATCACCAAAGGTGCTGCATGCCGGGCACTCTGTTCTGCATACAGAGACACAATTCCCTCCAACTCCCCTTCATTCAGCGCAAGAGGCTTTTCAACAAACACATGCTTACCAGCCTTCAGACCCTCTAACACCATAGCAGCATGAGATCCGGGCCGGGTGGTAACGAGCACCGTATCAACGGCCGTATCATCAAGAATAGTCCGGTAATCAGTAGTAGCATTGGCAATGGAAAACTTCTGCGCTAAGGTTGAGGCCGTCAACCCGCCAGAACTGGCAATGGACTGAAGCACAGCCGGCGTTTTAGCCAACTGCGGCAGAATCATCGACGAGGTAAAATTCCCCGCTCCTATAATACCAACAACACCTTTACCGCCAGGAACCTTTCCATCGCCAAAGTGCACAACAGCGTTTGCATCCACGGGTCCCGCCACATCATACTCAATGATAGACGCAATGGAACCCGACTTGCGCATATCTCCGTATATCTCTTGGTACTCAGCAAGCTTCACCCGTTCAGTGATCAACGGTTTCACAAGGAGCTGCCCAACAGCAATGGCATGCAATACTGCCTCAAAGTTCCTCTTTTCTGTCCAACGGACATAAGGAAGAGGATAATCATTCCCCCTCTGTTCATACGCTTCATCATACCGGCCCGGTCCATACGAACACGACACCTGAAACGAGAGCTCTTTTTTATAGAAATCATCCCGGCGAAGCTTCATCCCAACAACACCAACCAAAATGATGCGACCCCGCTTTCGCGACATCTCAGCCGCCTGATGCATAATCTCATCACTGGAGTTTGAAGCCGTAACAACAACCCCATCACAGCCAACCTGTTCAGTCAACTCCTGCACCAGAGCTACAGGATCTGCCCCTCCCGAGAGATCAACCGCAATAATCCCCTTCTCCCCAGCTAGCCGAACCTTCTCAGCATCAAAATCAAATCCCACAACCTTGCATCCATTAGACTGAAGCAACTCAGCACAAAGCAGACCTATCAATCCCAAGCCGACCACCACTACGGTTTCACCAAACGATGGGTTCAATAGCCGTATACCCTGCAGAGCAATAGAACCGATAACCGTAAAAGCTGCCTCTTCATCAGTAACACCATCAGGCACCCTTGCCGCAAGGTTTACCGGAACAAGCACATATTCAGCATGAGGGCCATTAGAAGCAACCCTGTCACCAATCCGAAACGAAGTCACCCCATTGCCAACAGCAACCACTTCACCAACATTACAATACCCAAGTGGCAACGGCTGACCCAGTTTATTCATAACTGAATCATAAGTCGGCTTCACCCCATCAGTCTTCACCTTATCAAGCACCTGCTTCACCTTATCGGGCTGTTGGCGGGCTTTATCAAGAAAATTCGCCTTACCAAAATCAACCAGCATGCGCTCAGTACCAAGCGACACCAAAGATCGTGAAGTACGCACAAGCACATACCCCGACTTCACCTGCGGAACTGGAACATCCTGAAGGATGGTATTGCCGTCTTTTATATCCTGTATTATTTGTTTCACATGTCGCTGTTTTCTGTTACAAATTAAGGGCATCTCTATAAAGTCGGAAATGCGTTAAATTATTATAAATATGCGATATAGCTTATCCGAAAGATGTTGAAAAGTTGTATTTTATGGCAGAAACCACACCATTACATCCTCTGCCATAAAAAACATCAATCCGCTGGGCCTTTTCGACGAACATTTCCTTCTGGAACGCCTGACAAAACTGAAAGATCCGCTGGTAAAGCTTGAGTCGCACATCAATTGGAACATCTTCGTTCCTGTCCTTGATGTAGCCTTTACCAAGCCAGCCAACAAGAGCAAAATGGGGCGTCCCCCCTTCGATCGAACGATGATGTTTAAGATCCTCATCCTGCAAAGCCTTTACAGCCTTTCAGACGACCAGATGGAGTATCAGATGACCGACCGTTTGAGCTTCAAGCGTTTTCTTGGGCTGAAGAGCAGCGACAAGGTTCCTGATGCCAAGACCATCTGGAAGTTCCGCGAAACCCTTGATGAAAACCAGCAGATCAAGAAAGGCGAGACCTCGGAAAGCTGGAAAGCCAAGCCCAACAAGCTTCGCCAGAAAGACCGTGATGCCCGATGGACCAAGAAAAACAAGATGTCCTTCTACGGCTACAAGAACCATGTAAAGGTCGACAAGGGAGCAAAGCTCATTCGTGACTACATGGTAACCGATGCATCAGTTCATGACTCCCAGGAACTCGAAACCCTTATCAGAAAAGATGATGAAGGCCAATGCCTGTACGCAGACGCCGCATATATCGGCCAGGAAGAAACCATCGATGAGGGCGGCATGACGGACATGGTTCAGGAAAAAGGCAACCGGAGCCATAAACTCACCGAACTGCAGAAAATCAGCAATCGGGCAAAAGCCCGATACCACTCGAGGGTCGAGCATATCATCGGGTTCATGACGAACACGATGAACGCAATGTATATCCGAACCATAGGCTACGCGAGGGCGACGGCAAAGATCGGCCTGGCTAACCTGACATACAACATGATGCGCTGCGCGCAGCTCAACAAGGTAATCCATGATGCTGGCTTGGGATAACTGCGTCCAATAGGCCGCTACAGCGGGCTTTTCAGCCCAAAATGTGTCAAAAAACGATGTTTTTCAGGATCAAATACGATCCTTCAGGGATGCTCGGCCAGAAAGATAGATCAAAACTCGGTTTTTAGAGGTCCCCTTATAGTAAAAATGGCTCTTCGCCGATTTTAATGGAAAACGGGGTCAAATGGGTAGCTTGGCGTAGTTCCAAGCATCATCCATCCTTACCCTACTACCTCTTATGCAAAGCCTGACCACCCATTACCAGCAGCTCCTCG
>Ga0222696_1000221_pt1 | contig 37470 bp, 32 predicted proteins | sample AntAcemetage1400_FD_179817 | JGI IMG/M metagenome (GOLD analysis project Ga0222696, IMG submission 179817) | Saline water microbial communities from Ace Lake, Antarctica - #1400 | ecosystem: Environmental > Aquatic > Non-marine Saline and Alkaline > Saline | place: Antarctica: Ace Lake... | reverse complement strand
CTCTTAATTATAAGCTTATTATTAAAATAAAAAGGGAAAGGGTGACCGTTACCCCTAATTTATCGTATATCTATAATAACATCAAGTACTTATAAAAATGGCACCAACCTAATCGTCTACCAGTGCCTAAAATTCAATAAATTTACGTAATTCGATTTTTTCTTTTCAATTAGCGAAGATTCGCAGTTTAATTAGTTGCAAAGTTAAATTTTGATATTACAATATATTTTCATGTTTTTAAACCTAAACTTTGCCCTAAGGGCTAAGTGATTTTCCAGGAGGAAATGAGATGAGCCAACTAAAAAAATTCCAGGGTAAATTATTAATAGTAATTATCTGTCTGTTGTGGGTCGGCTGTGCTTCTCAGGGCAACCTGGGTAAGAACGAACCGGTAAAACTGGGCAATTCTGTCAGCTGGGTAATGGGAGCTGATACTTTCCGGGAGTGCGTCCTCCAGGCTTATCTCAACGCCGGAGACCGCCTCGATATGCTGGCCAAGGGCAAGGAACCGGGGACCTGGTGCGTCATATTCGACACCGATGAAACTCTACTGAACAATTCTCTTTACCAGGCGGAACAACAGGCAGCCGGTCTTTCTTATAACGAAAATACCTGGGGAAAATGGTGTGACCGCATGGAAGCGACAGCTCTGCCCGGAACCGTGGATTTTTGCCGCCGGGTTCAAAACCTGGGGGGAAAAGTCATCGTCATCAGCAATCGGCGTGGTGACCTCATGGATTCGACCACGGGCAACTTAAATAAAGTGGGGATTCCTTTTGATGCCTGTCTTTTAAAGGGCGGATCTTACCGATCGGATAGCAGCAAGATTGCACGGCGCGCGGCGATTCGGAACGGAGGTGTAGATTGGGATAAGAACGCTGCCATCACAAATCCGTTTGGAGAGGAGTTCCCCCCGCTGGAAATACTGATGCTCTGCGGTGACCAGGCCCACGATCTCTATGATCCCGCGAAATTAACTTACCAGGACGTAAAAGACCGCTTCAGTCGAGAGCTGGTAGTAATCCCCAATCCAATGTACGGATTCCCCCCGGTCTACTATGATAGAAACGGCGATAGAGTCCTGACGGGGAAAAAAGCCGCCGGATCCCCGGCAAAATGATGAGTGATTCCGGGCACCCAGGATAAAGCGGTAATTCGTAAAAGAATCCGGATACTATTCCGCCCAATTTTCGATCTTTAAACCCGGAACACGCTTGAACTCACGCTCGTTATTTGTCACAAGAATTAAACCTTGAGATAAAGCATGAGCGGCAATCAGCATATCAAGCGCTCCAATCGGCATACCATTCTTCTCCAGAGAAGATCGAATTATGCCATACTGCGCGGCGGCAAGATCATCATAATCAATAACCCCAATCGGAGCGATAAAATTAGCCAACGCAATCTTGTTCCGGTCTCTTCTCTCGCTTTTCTCCACACCATATTCAAGCTCACTTAAGGAGAAAAAGTATCCTATATAAAATTAGCGGCTTTGCCGTAACTTTTATGTTTTGAACCAAGACCAACATGATTATGTCAAATCAGCGCCAACAGTTATTTCAATGATCCTTGGTTACTTTTATCGAAATAATCTTAATTTTACTTCGTAATATTAAGATTATTGTAACATTTTAGTGCTTTGCAAAAATCCACCACCGACCCTGTGTTGGTGGTGGATAGAAAATAATTTCAAAGAGCTAAAGTGTCACAGATTATTGTCCCGAGACTTATTGTTAAACAACTCGGGATCCCGAAGTATTTCGGGAAAATTCTGAAACAGCAAGATAAACATAAACAGGAGTTGATATCATGGAAACAAAGACAGCAAACCCGGAAGCCCGGGTGATGATCGTCATAGCTAGCGGGGAGAGAGAAAAAGCCTGGACGGGTCTGCTCTACGCTCAATGGGCGGTAGGAAGCGGTTACCTGGATTCAGTCAGAGTCTTTCTCTGGGGACCGGCGGAGGAACTCGTAACCAGAGATATGGAATTAAAAATGATGGTGAAAGAAATCATAAATCTGGGTGAGACGATCTATGTCTGCAAGGCCTGCGCCGACAGGTATGGGGTAAGCGGAGAGTTAGAGAAGATGGGTTGCCGGGTGGAATATGTCGGTCCGGTCTCAACCAAATTTATCCGCCAGGGCTACACGGTCTTTAACTGGTGATTATTAACTTACTGCCGGAAAAAAAGATAGCAATCAGAAAATACCCACGATATCTCCCCGCGCACCATTTCATCAATACGGTGGCATTTGGCCGTCGATGCATCCCGGTCTGCTACGTTACTCGTCGCTCATAGCCCATAAGGGGTCGTTGACCTCGGCCTCGTCTTCCGCGGTCACCGACCGCGGCTACAGCACCACGCTAGAAGCACGGGGTAAACCATGTACCAGTGGGTTCCCTTTAAATTTGATAATGCTTGATAACAAGCCGCTCTCCGAATGCTATATTATTTGAATGAAAAAGTGTATATTGAAACGTCGATGAACTCTGTCGTCGACTTAATGAGCGTGATAGGAAAACAACCGCTCCCGTGGTGGACTTATCTCTCAAAGATCGCCAGGTAGTCGCGGACGCTAACTGAAGATAAAAGAACTGACCTTCGCAACTGTGGGAGCGGCTTCCAGCCGCGATTATCGGGGCTGGAAGCCCCTCCCACAGGCAATTGACTGAAATTCCGAAGTAGTAATTTACCTATCGTGTTACAGGTATGTCGTTTGAAGTTCCAAAATAAGCCCGGGTTACACCACTTACCGCCCAGACAAAGGATAGTAATCGGTAATCAGAAAAACTGCTATCGGGTAACGGGGCTATCTCCGCTGCCTCCGAAATAAACCCTGGTAACACCACTCACCGCCCAGAGGCCGGAACTGCCCCGGAAGATGCCGATCGAGTCGGCGGCGGTTCCCGCGTAATCAGCCGGAACCGGCAGATCGGAACCACTTCCGAAGTAGGACCGCGTTACGCCCCGGATCGCCCAGAGGCCGGAAGTGGGGCGGAAGATCCCTTCATCCCAGACCCCATTACCGTCATAATCACCGGGGACCGGTTCATCGGTGGTACCACCAAAGTAAACCCGGGTCACACCCCGGATCGCCCAAAGACCGGAACCTGGTCGGAATATCCCGATATATTGAGATCCATTAGCATCGTAATATCCGGGAACCGGCTCATCGGTGGAGCCGCCGAAATATACCCGGCTTACACCCCGGATGGCCCAAAGACCGGTGGTGGACCGGAAAATCCCGATCTCGGCCGTCCCGTCGCCATCATAATCCCCCGATGCCGGTAGATCGCTCCCGCCGCCAAAGTAGGATCGAGTCACTCCCCGAATCGCCCAGAGTCCGGAACTTTCCCGGAAGATACCGATATCGGTGGTGCCGTCCCCGTCATAGTCGCCGGGGACGGTCTCGTCTGTAGGTCCTCCGAAGTAAACCCTGGTTATTCCCCGGACCGCCCAGAGACCAGCGCTCCCTCGAAAAATCGCAATATCGGATGTCCCGTCGCCGTTGAAGTCCAGGTTCCGGGTGCCGGCAGTCGGCGGCACAGGCGTGGGAGCAACCGGAAACCAATAAACCCATCCCAGGGAAGGGTCGTCGACCTTATCCCGGATGCATTCAGCGGTAATTGGCGCTACTCCAGTGGTTCAATCGCGCGTAAATGTTGGCGGTGGAGGAATAAAGTTCTACGTCATAGGTGGACGAACCGGTGAACGTGTTCAAGCCCGGGGACCCCAGGATACCCTCGCCAAGATCAATTCCCTCGTAAGAGAGATTTTTTATCACCACCCCTCCGACTTCACAGTCCTCAAAACTATTCTGCCAGACACTGATACTGTTCCCCCAACTCCCATTCAAGGTGATCCCCCAGGGCAATCCCCGAAACGTGTTCTCGTGGATATCGATCCGGTTGTCATATCCGTTAACCCCCACCCCGGTGTGACCCATAACCCCGATCGGGGTCCCGCCGGGGGTTCGGTAGAAGAGACATCCGGAAATATCCATGACGGTATCAGTGTACACCCGGACGCAATCCCCCCAGCTCAAACCCGACGCCTCGATCGTCGAGTCTGATATCGTAACCAGGCACGGGCCGTTGGTGGTTCCCGCTGGAGAAGAATTGTTAATGTCTACCGTGTGATCTATATCATCGCTCTGATTTTTTAGGTTGGTTATGACGGCAGTGCAGTTGTGGAGAGAGAACCCGATATCACACTGGCTTTCGTAAAACGTCCGCGTCTTGAGCGAGACGTTCGTCACGATCAGACTCCCCCCGTTAACGACGACCATGTGGTTGTTGATGTTGTTGAAGATGACGTCGTTCATGGTCAGGGTCGCGTTGTCGGACCATATTACCCGCGGCGAATCCCCCCAGAAGAACGAGTCTCCTCCGCATATCTCCATCCCCTCTATCGCCACATTGTTAAAACCGCTGATGGAAATCAGGGGAAGGCCCGCTTCTTCCTTCTGGAGAAGGCAACTGCCGGACCCCGCTCCGGTAATCCGGACCGACCTGGTGATGGCCAATCGCTCGTTGTAGGTTCCGGAGGCTACCACTATCTCTTCTCCCGACAAGGCGGCATTAATCGCCGCCTGAATGGTGGAGTAGTCTCCGGGAACGGCGATTACACCATAGCCGGCGGACACAAGCATAACCTGGCACGCTAACATTCCAGCAACCATAATCAGCCTGCCAAAATCCTGCGTCATAAGCACCTCCTGATATTCCTAATAATTATCTCACCACCGGCACATCGCCCCCGATCCCATAATAAACCCTGGTCAATTCGGGGATCGCCCACAGGCCCGACCCATTCCGGAAGATACCGATTGAATCGAAGCCGGATCCTGAATAATCGGCTGGAACCGGATAGTCGATGCTGCTTCCGAAGTAACTCCTGGTTATCCCCCGGATCGCCCAGAGGCCGGAAGAAGCACGGAAGATCCCTTCATCCCATACCCCGTCACCATTGTAATCCCCCGGGACCGGATCATCGGTGGAACCGCCAAAATAAACCCGCGTTACCCCGCGGGTTGCCCAGAGTCCCGTACCACTTCTGAAGATCCCGAGATCCATGGTACCATCTCCATCATAATCTCCCGGTGCTGGCTGGTCACCGGAAATTCCGAAGTATACCCTGGTAATGCCCTTACTTGCCCAGAGGCCGGAGGAGGCTCGGAATATCCCGATATCGCAGCTACCGTCGCCATCGTAATCACCGGGTACCGTTCGATCCCCCCCCACGCCAAAATATAGCCGACTCAGCTGCCGGATCGCCCAGAGCCCGGAAGAGGGGCGAAATATCCCGGGATTGGTGGTATCGTCACCGTCATAGTCTCCGGAGATAGGCAGGTCCGGCAAGGACCCGAAATAAAACCAGGTAAACCCCCTGATCGCCCAGAGTCCGGTGGAAGGGCGGAAGATGGCGATATCGGAAGTACCATCGCCATTATAATCACTGGAGCTGACAGTGGAAATTGAGGCGGAATCGATAATATCCGCCAGTTCCGCCCGGGCCGCTTCCCAGCGGTCCGGATCGGTCGACCAACTGATATCGGTCCTAATCCAGGTCGGGTCACCCGGGTCATCGACGCCGTACTCCCAGAGGATTTTGGGGATCATAGTAGCGACAATCTTCGCCACCCTCGCCGGGGCAATTTCCGAAGCCATTGTCAGGTAATCGACATCCTGAATCCCCCGCCGCCAGTGCTTGAGCCGGAGGCTGGCAAAGGGGCCGTTCACGCCATAAGAGTTGGCGGGGAAGGTGAGGTCGGTCCCGGGATAAAAAAGTACCCCGTCCCCGTTCCCGTAGTTCCAACCGGTCTCGCCCAGAACGCTGTCATAGCCGCTATGGCCGCCGAAGGTGAACGCCGACTGGAAGACGTTGGTCTGCCCAGTCCCGCCCTGGAAATTATCATAGTAGGTAGACTCCCAGTAGAACCAGCGCTCGACCTTTTTTTTGAACTGCGCCCAGGCCGTTACCCGGGGGCTTACCCCGTCATCCTCGATGGCCATGGAGCCGACATTGGGACGGTAAGCCGCGTACATCCAGAAATGGCGGTCGGACGAGGCCAGGAGACTATCCGCCGCGTTCTGAAAGTCCGACTTGATGCCCGTAGCCGTTCCGGAGTCCGGGATGTCGAGGGAGGGGGTTTGATTAACCCCGTCAACCAGTGAAACGGTTGCCATTGAAAGAACCTGACTGCCGGAACCCGGGTTATTGTTTATCCACCGGGACCATTCTTCAATCTGCGGAAAATCACTCGACTCATCGATCAGATAGAGGAAGTAATCAACCGGTGTGGTAAAAGTCCGGGAGTTAAACCAGTTCGCCCATTCATCGGTATTCGACCGCATCGCTGACTCTCCCCCACCCTGCCATGGCCAACTCCCATAGGTGCCGATCGAGTAAACATTATTCCCGATCTCTTCTCCCGGGCCCCGATAGCCATTCGCCGAAGTAAAAAGATCTCCGCTCAAACGGGCGGTCCAAGCCTCGTCCATCCGGTGGGGAGGCTGATACCCGTCGATCAGGGAGATCCGGTGGCGATGGGCGGACTGGAAGTGGCGGTTGGCAAGCTGAAGCGACTGCTGATAAAGGGCGGTGCCCTGATCGGGGTACGAAACTCCCAGATAACGGAGATTGATATTTTCGGTACTGATAAAGAGCATTGTCCGGGCGGACGGAAGTTCGGGGAGAGAAAAAGAACGCACCGTCAATTCAACCGGCACTTGATACTCCGTAACCCCGTCTTCCGCGATCTCTACCGTCCCGTTATAGATTCCGGCGGGGATATCTTTAGGGATGTATATATCAACCCAGATACTCTGGTTGCGGCCGGTCTGGATGTCAAAGGTCGAGACCAGCTCAAGCGGCACGGCTATATCAGGATAGAATTTATTATGATCAGGCCGGTCAATCCAGGTGCCGCTGCCTCTTCCGTTATCGGTCCAGGGGCGGCGTAATCGCTCCGGGATATGACGCTCATCATATGACTCATAAGAAAGACGGCTCATCCCCTCAATCTCCAGGTAGCGGAGATAGAAAAGCTCAATATCCCGACCGGTAAAGTCAAAGATGCTGTCACCGGTCATCGACCTGGAATCAATAACAGATCCCCCCGGTCCTTCCAGCCGGTTGAAGGAGATTGTAACATCATCAGCCATCCGCCCGGCTGCTTCCAGACAGAGATTGAATGCTACCACCTCATTCCTGGCCCCGAAGAGGCGGATCGTGGCTCCGTCCCAGAGAGAGTTGATTACACCTGATGGGTTAGACGACGCGCGCAACTCATCCCGGGTAATCTTATCCTCCCCATTATTGGCCCAGACCGCTGAAATACCGGGAGAGTCCGAAGGAGGCGCTTGAGCACAGACTTGGACGGAAAAAATGACCGTATATAGGACTGAAATAATAGTAAGCGCATATTTATTTATCATCTGGATTAAGTATATCACATCCAATCTATCTCCGCCAGCCATGGTGAATCCTGGTTGAAAAAATATCCTTTTTCTATTGACACCAGGACAGGGTTTGCGCTATTACCTGTGATAATATTCACAATTGAATATATTTTATTATTATTGTGTGAACGTAGTTGCAACTAACAGTTAGGGGCTGAGATGAACACGATGTCGGGAAGAACTATTGAGAGATTAAGTATCTATCGGCGGCTGCTCCGCGAAATGGCGGAATATGGCACAACTAAAGTTTATTCTCATGATCTGGCTGAAAAAGCCGGGGTTACCGCGGCTCAGGTGCGGCGTAACCTGATGGATGTCGGATGCTCCGGTAATACCAAGAAAGGATATGATATTGAGGAGTTGATTGAAGCTATCGGAGAGTTTCTGGACAATCCGGAAGGCGAACCGGTCGCTCTGATAGGATTAGGCAATTTGGGACGGGCACTCCTCCCTTTCTTTGTCGCCCATCATCCAAAACTGAAGATAGTAGCGGCATTCGATAATAACCCATCCAAGACCGGGCGGGTTATCCATGGCTGCCGCTGTTATCCTTTCGAGAAGCTAAGGGAGATAATCATCCGCGAAGGAATTCGGGTGGCGATCTTAACGGTCCCCGCCCCCGTAGCCCAGCAAGTTGCAGAGGAACTGGTTGCGGCCGGTGTGACCGGAATTCTGAATTTCGCGCCGGCAATGCTGAGGCTTCCGGAAACTGTGAGCATTGAGAGCATGGATATGGCGATAGCTCTGGAGAAGATCGCTTTTCTGGCAAGGCAAAAAAATTAACTTCGCAACTAAATAAACCACGAATCTCGCGAATCTTCGCTAATTAGTGACTGAACTAAAAGAAATAGAACTACTACAGATTTGGTTTTTTCTTAATCTTCGTATCCTTCGTAAACTTCGTGGTTAATTATATCCAGTTTACAATACAAATGAACGATATTGCAACAATCCTTGAAAAACACCCCGGAGCCGGCAGGGACTCGCTGATTCCGATTCTTCAACAGGTCCAGGAACTGCACGGCTATTTATCCCGAGAAGCCGTATTATCGATCGGAGCACATCTGAGTTTACCGGCAAGCAAGATATTCGGGGTAGCTACCTTTTACAACCAGTTCAGATTCCAGCCCCAGGGAAAATTTCATATCCAGGTCTGCCGGGGTACGGCTTGCCATGTTAAAGGATCGGCGGCCATACTGAATCGGGTTCAGCGAGAACTGAGAATTAAACCTGATGAGACCACGCAAGACGGACTATTCAGCCTGGAGGTAGTGGCCTGTATCGGAGCCTGCGGCCTGGCACCCGTCATCAGCGTTAACGGTGAATTTCACGCGAAACTTACCGGTGATGATATACCGGGTATTCTGAAAATATATCGAGAAAAAGAAAAGACGTTGAAGACCGTTAAAGATCGTTAAAGGCCGTTGAGATCGTTGATGATGGTTGAAGATAAGAATTGTTGAAGGGCATTGAAATGGTAAACATGCTAACAGATAAATGCTGTGAGAAGTGCTGGCACAGTAAGGAACTGCCATGCCCGGATTGGGTTGCTTGCGTTACAGGCAAGCCGCTCTGTCATGACGATGATGCCTGCGCTGAAAAGAACTCGGCGCGGATGAGAATTCTACGGCGGGAAGATACAGAAAAACCGGTATTTTTTGTGGGGGCCGGGACCTGTGGACTGGCGGCCGGCGCCGGCAAGACTCTGGCAGCGATAAGAAAAGAACTTTCAAATAAGGGGATAGACGCTGAAGTGGTCGAAGTCGGATGCGTGGGACTCTGTTCCGCTGAACCAATTGTTGACATACAGCTACCGGGCCGGGCACGGCTTATGTTTACTTCGGTTACGGAAGAAAATGCCGCGCGGATGATTGATGTCATCAGCGGCAAGATTCCGAAGGAACTGCTGCTGGGACAGTATTGGACCGAAGAGGCCCGTCAGTGGGAGAAACTGCCCTATATGGATGAGCATCCGTTCTTTAAACCCCAAACCAGACTGGTCCTGAAAAATTGCGGGGTGATAGATCCAGGCAGTATCAATGAGTATATTGCCCGGGGGGGATACCGGGCGTTCGCGGATACCATTAAGACCAAGACACCGGAGGAACTCTGCCGAGTTGTGGAGGAAAGCGGACTGCGCGGTCGAGGCGGCGGGGGATTTCCAACCGGAAAGAAGTGGAAAGTCGCACTAAACGCGATCTCCGGACAAAAATATATGATCTGTAACGCTGACGAAGGCGATCCGGGAGCTTTCATGGATCGTGCGGTCATAGAAGGAGATCCGCATCGCTTATTAGAGGGCCTCGCGATAGCATCTTACGGTATCGGAGCGAGTAAAGCTTACATCTACATCCGCGCGGAATACCCCCAGGCAATTGAGCGTCTGAAAGTTGCTATTAAGCAGGCCGGCGAATACGGAATGCTGGGATATAATATCCTAGATAGCGGGATGAATCTGGAGATCAAGATAAAGATGGGCGCCGGCGCGTTTGTCTGCGGTGAAGAAACGGCCTTAATTAACAGTATTGAGGGGAAACGCGGCATGCCCCGCCCCAGACCCCCATACCCAGCCATTTCGGGATTATTCGGCAAGCCGACCATTATCAACAATGTGGAGACACTGGCAAATCTCCCGGGGCTCATAACCGAAGGATCGGAACGATTCAGCAGCATCGGAACAGATACCAGCAAGGGCACCAAGGTCTTCGCCTTATCGGGAAAGATAACTCGAACCGGCCTGGTAGAAGTCGCGATGGGGACGCCTCTCCGCCGCATTATCTTTGATATCGGCGGCGGCATCTCCGGAGGAAAAAAGTACAAAGCAGTCCAGATCGGCGGCCCATCGGGGGGCTGTATCCCGGAAGAACATCTGGATATTGATATTGACTATGAGTCCCTCAAGACAGTCGGCGCCATGATGGGATCGGGCGGACTGGTGGTGATGGATGAGGATATCTGCATGGTAGATGTGGCAAAGTTCTTCATGGACTTCATCCAGCATGAAAGCTGCGGCAAGTGCATACCCTGCCGCGAGGGAACCCGGCGGATGCTGGAAACATTGCAGTCCATCACCTCACGCCGGCGGCCGGACGGGACCGGCGCGCTGGAACGATTTAAAAGCGTTATGTATATGGAAAGACTGGCCGAGACAATCAAAGATACCAGCCTCTGTGGACTGGGGCAGACGGCCCCCAACCCGGTTCTGAGCACCCTGCGCTTCTTCCGGGATGAATATGAAGCACATGTCTATGAACGCCGATGCCCGGCCGGCGTCTGCACCGGACTTCTGACCTTCCGGATAGATCCGGAGAAATGTGTAGGCTGCACAGCCTGCGCCAGAAACTGTCCGGCCGAGGCCATCAAAGGTACCGCGAAGAAGATGCACTATATTTTAGAAGAAAAATGCATCGGCTGCGGCGCCTGTTTTGAGGTATGTAAATTCGGAGCGGTGATTAAAGAATAACGATTAAAAGCAAAGAGAATTGAGGCAGGACTATTACAGGCAGGACCATTAAAAAACAAAAGAATTTAGACAGGACTATTACAGACAGGACCATTAAAAAGCAGAAAGAAATTAAGGCAGAATGATTAAAAAACAAAATAATAAAGACCAAGGCGAGGCTAATCATTCTGCCTTTAAAAGCCCCAAGGAGGGGTAAATAATCCTGTCTGTAATGGTCCTGTCATAAAAAGGGGCCGAGGTAGGGGGGGTAAAAACTGAACATCCAACGTTCAACCAGCCGTCGCTAAAGCCCCGAATCAAGTTCGGGATGCAAGCACTATGGCGGGCAGGCTGCTCAACGTTCAATAATCAGGCCGGAAAAGCCAGGTGAAAGCGAACAACTTTAGGCACTCAAGGCACTTTAGCGCACTTTAGGCACTTATTTTACAATGATCACAATTGAGATAAACGGTTATAAGGCCGAGGCCGAGAAAGGCGAGATGCTGCTGAAGGTAATCCGGCGGGCCGGATGGCACATCCCGACACTCTGTTACATTGAAGGGCTGGCGCCGACCGGCGCCTGTCGGCTTTGCGTCGTAGAAGTTGAAGGGAAACAGGGGTTAGCTCCAAGCTGCGCGACACCGGTCAGTGAAGGGATGAAAGTGCTGACCCATTCCCCCCGGGCGGTCCGGGCCCGGAAAACCATTGTCGAACTTTTGCTGGCCGACCACCCCGATGACTGTCTCTACTGCGTCCGAAACGGGAACTGTCAGCTTCAATCACTGGCGGAAGAATTCGGGATCAGGCAGCGACGTTATAGTGGAGAGAAGACCTCTTACCATCTGGATATTTCCAGCCCGGCGATAGAACGTGATCCTGCTAAGTGCATTCTCTGCGGAAAATGTGTCCGGGTCTGTGAAGAAATCCAGGGGGTGGCGGCGATTGATTTTACGGGACGCGGAAGTAAAACCAAGATTTCCACTGCCTTTGATGAAGGGATAAATATCAGCAGTTGCGTTTACTGCGGACAGTGTATTCTGGCCTGCCCCACGGGAGCCCTGCGCGAACAGAGTTCAATCAAGCCGGTGATGGAAGCTTTAAATGATCCGGATAAGTTTGTGGTAGTGCAGCATGCTCCATCCATATCGGTCACACTGGGGGAGGAGTTTAATGTGCAGGCGGGAAAGGACATCGTTGGCTCACTGACAGCCGCGTTGCGCAGACTCAAATTCGATCGGGTCTTCGATACCGCGTTCTCTGCCGACCTGACCATCAGAGAAGAGAGCGCGGAACTTGTGGACCGCCTGCAGAACAATGGCCCCCTGCCGATGATGACCAGCTGTTCGCCGGGATGGATTAAATTCGTGGAAGAATTCTATCCGGAGTTCATCGACAACTTATCGACATGCAAAAGCCCTCAACAGATGATGGGGGCGGTCATCAAATCATATTTTGCAGCAAAGGAGGGAATTGATCCGGCGAATATTTATAGTGTCTCGATCATGCCGTGCACGGCCAAGAAGTTTGAAGCCAACCGGCCGGAGATGGCGTGCGGAGGACTACCGGATATCGACGCGGTACTGACAACACGCGAACTATCCCGGATGATTAAAATGAGAGGGATTGATATGGCCCGGATCAAACCAAGCGCTGCCGATACTCCATTTGGAGAGCGAACAACGGCGGGTAAGATTTTTGGGACATCGGGAGGGGTGATGGAAGCAGCCCTCAGGGACGCGCACTATCTGGTTACTGGTAAAGATATGGAACAACTTGAAATAAATGATTTACGGGGAATGGCCGACTTCAAGGAGACTACCGTACAGATCGGAGAACTGGAATTGCGGGTAGCGGTAGCCAATGGACTGGGGAACGCCAGAAAGCTCTTAGACGACATAAAAGCCGGCCTGAAAAAACCGCATTTTATTGAAGTTATGACCTGCCCGGGCGGCTGCATAAACGGCGGAGGACAACCGATAAACGTGGACAGATCCGCCATCGTGGAACGAATGAAGTGTCTCTACAAACTGGACCAAACGGAGAGCGCGAGAACTTCTCATAGCAACAAATCGATTCAACGGTTATATCGCGAATTCCTCGGAGCGCCGGGGCAGGAAAAGAGCCATAAATTATTGCACACGAGTTACGGGAAACGGGAGGTGGTGGTGTAGGGAGTGGGGAGTGGGGAGTGGTGAGTAGCAGGGAATAGTAGGGATGAGCAGGGAGTAGCAGGGAAAATCAACAAGGGGTAACAATTCGCGTGGATTAGTGACCCCGCTTTCTTCGGGGCAGGAATTAGTGGTTTCGAAAATGGGGGAGAGGCGTAAGAAAAGCGAATATCGAACTCCGAATGTCGAAGGGAAAAAGTCGAGGATAGAGGAACATTTTTGTTTTTTTGCGCTTTTTTGCGGCTAATAGAGGGGCCAAGGTAAGGCATCTCACATAAATGTTCGAGATCTCTCAATACTTCGAGACTTTCAGTGTCTCCGTGGCGCTCCGAGGGAAACAATCAGTGTAAATCTGTGTAATCCGTGGACTAAAAAAGGGGGCGAGGCAGGGGGGAACAATTAGTGTGAATTAGTGTAATTAGTGGACTGCAACGTACATGGAAAAAGACGCGACCATATTTAAAGCTATCGAAACAGCTCCCGACCGCTGCCGGGTCTGCTATACCTGTGTCCGGGAGTGCCCGGCCAAGGCCATCCGGATCATCGACGGCCAGGCTAAGATTCTCCACGAGCGCTGTATCGGATGCGGAAACTGTGTTCGGGTCTGCTCGCAGGGCGCTAAAGTCATAGTTGATTCCACGGATCGGGTCAGAAAACTTCTGAGCGGAGAAGAGCCGGTAGCGGCAATAGTTGCCCCGAGTTTTCCCGCCGAGTTCGGGGAATGCAACTATCGGGAACTGGTGGGAATGATCCGGGGACTTGGTTTTTCAATGGTAAATGAAGTAGCGTTCGGCGCCGATCTGGTGGCAGCGGAGTATAGTCGGCTCCTGGATAAAGAGGGCGGCCCATATATCGCTACCTCCTGTCCGGCCGTGGTCTTCTATGTGGAGAAATACCATCCAGGTCTTATTGATCGACTGGCCCCGATCGTATCGCCTATGGTGGCCACTGCCAGGGTTCTGAGAAAGATACATGGTGACGCGATCCGGGTGGTCTTTCTCGGTCCGTGTACGGCAAAAAAAATCGAGGGAGAAGATGATCTGGTAGGAGGCGAGATTAACGCGGTCATAACCTTTTCCGAACTGCGCGATATGATTAAAGATGACGATCTGTCCCCGGAGAAGGTGAAAGCATCCGATTTCGATCAGCCTCACGGCGGATTGGGAGCCCTCTTCCCGCTTCACGGAGGAATGCTCCAGGCCGCCAACCTGAAGGAAGATCTTATAACTTGTGATGTGGTTACCGCGAGCGGGAGCGGTTTTACCGCCGCCATAAATGAATTTGAAGCGGGGGGGATGCATACCCGGATCCTGGAGATTCTGGCCTGCGACGGCTGCATTATGGGGGCGGGCATGAAGACGGACGCTCCCCTCTTTCGGCGTCGCAGTCTGGTCAGTGATTACGCGCGCGGCCGCGTTGAAGAGATTGACATGGACTCCTGGCAAGAACAGTCTGACCGGTTCCAGACGCTGGATTTGTCACGGGGTTATACCAACCTTGACCAGCGACTCGAACAACCGGCCAGTGAAGAGATTACGACCATCCTGAGGAGAATGGGAAAGTTCAAGCCGGAAGATGAACTTAATTGCGGTGCCTGCGGATATTCCTCCTGCCGCGAACACGCCGTGGCAATTTTAAAAGGACTGGCTGAGAGTGAGATGTGCTTACCCTATACTATCGATCGACTGAATGTGACGATCGGCGAACTTGCGCAATCGAATGAAGAACTGGCCAACACCCAGGAGGCCCTGATGCAGTCCGAGCGGTTAGCCAGCATGGGTCAGCTCGCGGCTGGAATAGCTCATGAGGTAAACAACCCGCTCGGGGTGGTTCTGATGTACGCCCATCTCATGGTGGAGGAACTTAAAGAGGAGAGCCGGCTCAAACAGGACGCGAAGATGATAGTGGACCAGGCCGACCGGTGCAAGAAGATCGTGGCCGGATTGCTTCACTTCGCGCGCCAGAATAAGGTCCTGCGGGAACCGATCAATATCAGGGATCTGGTGGCCAAGGGCTGTGACGCGGTGATCAGACCGAATAATATAATTATCGGAACTGAAGATGATTTGAATAATCCGATAGCCGATTTAGACCGAGAGCAGATGCTGCAGGTACTCACAAATTTGATCAGCAACGCCTGCGCCGCCATGCCTGAAGGCGGGGAGATTACCATCTCTATCACCGATACACCGGAGAATATTTCTATTTCCGTCCGGGATACCGGAGTAGGAATTCCGCCGGAGAACCGAACTAAAATATTTGAACCGTTTTTCACTACCAAACAGATCGGCAAAGGAACGGGCCTGGGGTTGGCGGTCTCCTACGGAATTATCAAGATGCATCGCGGAGAGATACTGGTGGAGTCAAACAGCGACCCGGACGCTGGTCCAACCGGAACAATATTCACCATGAATTTACCAAGAAAAGAATTAGAGGAAAATTAATTATGCCTTCCACGAATAGTAAAACAATCCTGATCGTTGATGATGATCCGGACTTTCTCCTCCAATTGGAGCTGATTCTGCAATCATCCGATTATCAGGTCATCAAGGCCGGGACCCGGCGCGAAGCTGAAGAGATGATCTCGGATACTTTGCCGGATGCTCTTATTGCCGATCTGATGCTGGAAGAAGAAGATGACGGATTTGTGCTCTGTTACTGGGCTAAGAAACATTTCCCGGATATGCCGGTGATAATAGTAACCGGAGTGGCGGGAGAGACCGGGATTGAGTTTGAAGCAATCACCAGAGAAGAGAGAAGCTGGATAAAAGCCGATATACTTCTAGCCAAGCCGATCCGCGCCGAACAGATCCTGGGGGAACTGGGGAAACTGTTAAAAGACAAAAAAGAATTTAAAAGATCCTAGGCGAGGTTAATAGTCCTGTCTGTAATGGTCCTGCCATAAAAGAGCCCGAGGCGAGGCTAATAGTCCTGACTGCAATGGTCCTGTCATAAAAGAGCCCGAGGCGAGGCTAATAGTCCTGACTGCAATGGTCCTGTCATAAAAGAGCCCGAGGCGAGGCTAATAGTCTTGACTACAATGGTCCTGTCATAAAAGAGCCCGAGGCGAGGCTAATAGTCCTGACTGCAATGGTCCTGTCATAAAAGAGCCCGAGGCGAGGCTAATAGTCCTGACTGCAATGGTCCTGTCATAAAAAGTGCCTAGGTAGGGGGCAATAGTCCTGCCTGCGGCAGATAGAAGAAGAAGGTAATCAGCTCAAAATACAAAATGACTGAGGACTTACAATGATTACACTAAATATTCTAGCAGTTGATGATGAACCGGGAATGCTCAGCGGTATCGAGCGTTCTCTGGAAAATTATCGGGTAATGGTCCCCGAAGTAAATGAGGAAGTTGACTTCCGGATTAAAACAGTTGCTACCGGCAGCGCGGCGGTAGAAGCCATTACGGCGGAACCGCCTGATATTCTCCTGCTGGACTATAAACTCCCTGACTTCAGTGGACTTGAAGTGCTGAAGCGAACGGAGGAGATCTCAGATGATATGCTGACGATAATGATCACGGCTTACGCCTCGATCGATACAGCCATCGCGGCAACCAAGCAGGGCGCTTACGATTTCCTCTCCAAACCATTTGCCCCGGCGGATATCAAACATACCGTCAGAAAAGCGGTTATCCGCATTATTCTGGCCCGGCGCGCGAAAGAACTGGAAGCAGAGAGAAAGCAGGTCCGATTCGAGTTTATCCGGGTCCTCGGACATGAGTTAAAGGCTCCATTAAGTGCCACCGCCGGCTATCTTTATCTTCTACGGGATCACACCCTGGGCGAGGAGTTGGATAAATACGATGAGATGGTTCAAAGGAGTCTTCTCCGCATCGATCAGATGCGGAAGTTGATCTCCGACCTGCTTGACATGACCAGGCTGGAGTCAGGACAGAAAAGCAGGGTACTGGAGGATATGGATCTGGTCGAGGCAGCCCGCCAGGCTATCGAACTGGTAAATCAGGAGGCTGTCGCGGGTGGAATAACAGTCGATCTCCATTCGCCGGAGCGGCTGATGATACAGGCCGATCAGGGGGAGATCTCCATGATCTTCAACAATCTGATTACTAATGCCATTAAATACAATAAACACGGGGGCCGGGTTGATATAACCCTGTCGCACGAAGAGCCCGGGATCAAGATAGAAATCAGCGATACCGGTATCGGGATGACGGAAGAGGGAATAAAAAAACTTTTCGGCGAATTTGTCCGGCTCAAGGATACGCGGACAAAGAATATACTGGGCAGCGGATTGGGCTTATCGATCCTCAAACGTCTGGTTAACCTCTATGACGGAAAGATCGAAATTACGAGCGAACTCGACCGGGGTTCAACCTTTACCGTTTACCTGATGAACCCGGGAAATAACCCGGATGTTGTCTAGTTAAGGAGCTAAACTTATGTCAAAACTATCAAAAGATGCTGTCGACTTCATAGACGACTCTTACATTGAGGGGGTGATCGCCGCCGCTAAAGAAGATCCGGTACGGGTGCGGGAGATCATCGCCAAAAGCCTGGAGAAGATTCCGCTCTCGGTCGAGGAGACCGCCGCATTGCTGGCTGCTGATTCAGATGATCTTACCGGGGAGATTTTCGCTGCCGCCCGGAAATTAAAGAAGAGCGTGTATGGGAATCGCATCGTTATCTTCGCTCCGCTCTACATCGGCAACTACTGCATCAATGACTGCCAATACTGCGCCTTTCGGAAAAGTCTGAAAACAACGGTCAGGAAGACACTGACCGACGACGAACTGGTGGCACAGATTGAAGCACTGGAGGATGCCGGGCATAAACGACTGATCCTGGTCTTCGGTGAACATCCGGATTATACCCCGGAGTTTATGGGCCGGGTGGTGAGGAATACCTACGCCATCAAGAAAGGGCGGGGAGAAATCCGCCGGGTAAATATAAACGCCGCGCCGATGGATATTGCCGGTTACCGGGTTCTCAAGGAGGCCGGCATAGGCACCTATCAGATTTTCCAGGAAACTTATCACCACGCGACCTATCGGAAGGTTCATCCTCCTCAAACTCATAAAGGAGATTATCTCAATCGTCTGGACGGACTGACCCGGGCATGGGAAGCGGGTTGTGATGATGTGGGAATCGGCGCTCTCTTCGGACTCTATGACTGGCGGTTCGAGGTTCTGGGATTGGTAACACACTCCCTTTTCCTGGCCCATAGATTCGGCTGCGGTCCGCATACGATAAGTTTTCCCCGTCTCCGTCCGGCGCATGGCATCGATCTCGACAGTCGCTACCTGGTCAGCGACCGGGACTTTAAAAGACTGGTTGCTATTTTACGCTTGGCCGTGCCCTATACCGGGATGATCCTTACCGCTAGGGAGACCGCCGAAATGAGGCGGGAGGTTATGGAGTTCGGGGTTTCACAGATAGACGCCGGCACCAGGATTGAACTGGCCGGATACACCAAGGATGGCGATCAGGAACTTCACAAGGAACAGTTTGAGATCGGAGACATTCGCCCCCTGGACGAGATCCTCAAGGAACTGGTCGATACCGGATATATCCCCAGTTTCTGTACCGCCTGTTATCGATTGGGTCGTACCGGCGAGCAGTTTATGGAGTTTGCCGTTCCTGGTTTTATCCAGAATTTTTGCACGCCGAACGCGATTCTTACCCTGACTGAATATCTCGAGGACTACGCTCCGGAAACGACTCGACTCGCGGGAAGGAAAGTAATTCAGCGGGAACTCGAGGGAATAAATGATCCTGCTATCCGGACTGAAGTTGCCGATCGCATGGTTCGGATCCGCGAACAGGGAGAGCGAGATCTATATTTCTGATGGCTACGGAAGAATCAGTCTACTCTGAACCACAAATCCCCGCAGATCATGAAACAATCCTGGGGTTACTCAATCTCACCGCACCTGATGATAAGACAAGTCTATTTCAGGACGCTGCCCGGACAAAATTCCGGGAGGTCGGTCCGAGGATCTACCTGCGGGGAATAATAGAATTCAGCAATATCTGTGATAAAAACTGCTACTACTGCGGCATCAGGAAAGACAACAAAAAAGTTGAGCGCTTTCAGATGTCGGAAGATGAGATTACAGCTATTTCCCTGCGAGCATACAGCCAGGGAATAGGATCACTCGTCCTCCAGGCGGGAGAACGCTGCGATAAGAAGTTCACGGAGATGGTGGAGCGGGTGGTCCGGCGGATCAAGCTGGAATCGAATGGAGGGATAGGCATAACCCTATCACTGGGAGAGCAAGAGCCGGAGGTATACCAGCGATGGTTCGAAGCCGGAGCGCACCGGTACCTCCTCCGGATCGAAACGTCAAATCGACAGCTATATGAGAGGGTACATCCGAAAGATCACGATCATACCGTACGGCTCGAATGCCTGGAAAACTTACGGGAGATAGGATATCAGGTCGGAAGCGGCGCGCTGATCGGGATGCCGGGAGAGACCACGACCGAACTGGCTGAAGACGCGCTCTTCTTTAAGAAGATTGATCTGGACATGATAGGAATGGGTCCGTACGTCGTTCATGACCAGACTCCTCTGGCGAAAAAAGCCGGCGATTATGATCATGAAAGACAGTTAAATCTGGGGCTGAAGATGATCGCGGTCTGCCGACTCCTGATGCCGGATATCAATATCGCGGCAACGACGGCGCTTCAGACACTAAATCCGAACGGTTGGGAGTTGGGGATTCGCGCCGGCGCTAACGTCGTCATGCCCAACATCACCCCGGCAAAATACCGGGATGCCTATACACTGTATCAGGGAAAATCTATCTGCTCAGAGAGCGCGGCGCCCCTGGAATATCTGCGTAAACTGTTTATTAATATCGAAGAAAAAGTCGTTCCCAACCAGTGGGGAGATTCCTTGCACTTCAAAAAAAGAACTTAGCTTCGCAACTTTATTCACCGCAGAGATGCAAAGAGCGCAGAGAAAAAACAGAGAAAAGTAAAATATATTGGTTCTCTGTCATTTTGTATGGGTAATAAAATTTAATGTTAACCACCAATGATAAAGCTATAAGCAAATTAATTATATAGGGTAGTTAGTTTTTGCCTTTCTCTGCGTCTCTGCGTTGAAATTATCAATCAATATTATTTTTATGGAGTAAAAATAATAATAATGAAGGGCACACCTAAAGGATTACGTCTCCAGATCGGCATCTTCGGACGGCGCAATGTCGGGAAATCATCGTTCCTTAACGTCCTGACCAATCAACAGGTCTCAATTGTCTCTTCGACCCCCGGTACTACCACGGATCCGGTTGAGAAGGCGATGGAACTGCTTCCGATCGGGCCGGTCCTCTTTATCGACACGGCGGGTATCGATGACCTGGGTGCTCTGGGAGAGATGCGGATAGAAAAAAGTCTCAAAGCTATCGAGCGGAGTGATGTAGCGGCGGTAATTACCGAAGCCGGATACTGGGGTGATTTTGAAGAGGAGTTACTTACTCGTTTAGCACGGGAAAAGGTTCCGGTGATCGTGATCTTCAATAAAGTTGACCTGGCGGAACCGACCCGAAAGGTTACGGAAAAACTGGATAAGAAGGAAGTCCCCTGGATGACGGCGGTAGCTTCCGAAGGGATCGGAATTGACGCGTTCAAACGGCTGCTGCTGGAAATTCTCCCGGATGATTTTATCGCTTCCCGGCCGATTGTGGGAGATCTCATTGATCCCGGAGAAACAATCGTGCTGGTAGTCCCGATTGACAAGGAAGCCCCTCGGGGAAGGCTTATCCTGCCGCAGGTTCAGACCATCCGGGATATACTCGACCATAACGGATGCTCTCTAATCGTAAAGGAAGGTAATTTATCGGGAGCGCTTAAAAACCTTAAAAACCCCCCGGCATTAGTGGTAACTGACTCGCAGGCTTTTCAGACGGTGGCCAGGGATACACCGGAGGACATTCCTCTGACATCTTTCTCCATCCTTTTCGCGCGTTTCAAGGGAGATCTGGCTACTTTTGCCGCTGGAGTTTTAGCTATCGATAGCTTAGAGCCTGGGGACCGGGTCTTAATCTCCGAAGCATGTACGCATCATCCGATCGGCGACGACATCGGTCGGGTTCAAATCCCGAAGATGCTAACCAGGCGGGTTGGCCATAAAATCGATTTTAACGTAGTGGCCGGCCACGATTTCCCTGATAATCTTGAGAAATACAACTTGGTTATTCATTGCGGTTCTTGTATGTTTAACCGGAGAGAGGTTCTTTCCCGAATTATGCAATGCTCCCGGGCGGGAGTTCCCATTACAAACTATGGGATAACACTGGCGTATTGCCTTGGTATATTTAAACGAGCGCTGGCCCCCTTTCCGGAGGTGAACTCAATTCTTGAGAAACAAGCAGTTTATTAGCAATACTTTGTTCTAAATGGTATTTTATGGTTGTTTGTTCTATTAAACTACATATTCACCACGAAGTTCACAAAGAACACAAAGAAAATCACAAATATTTTTTGTTTTTGGTTCTGTTTTTTACAACTCCCTTCGTGAACTTCGCGTCCTTCGTGGTAAAAATGCTTTTCTAGTAAGCTATAGCAAAAGGAGATTTAAAGATGAAGGTATATATCATAGATGACGACATTGATATTGTCGCCTCACTCGAGATGTCCTTACGGGGAGCGGGACACGAGGTAGCATCGCAGAATGACGAAATGGATCTGGTCGAAAATATCAGCCGGTTCAATCCGGCGGTTATCATTCTGGATGTGATGTTTCCGGGAGATCAGGAAGCCGGCTTCAAAATGGCCCGGACTATCAAGCATGCTGATGGAATCAGCGCTATCCCTATTTTAATGCTCACCAGCGTAAACCAGGAGAGTGACTTCCTCTCAAAATTTTCCAACCTGGATATTGATGAGATCTACCTCCCGATCACTGAATTCATTGAAAAGCCGATCGATCCGAAAGTCCTGCTAAAAAAGATCGAGGAACTGACTTCTTGAACTTAACGGACTTAGTAAGCTTTCAGTGAACCCCGTCATCTCGTAACGGCTGCCTTCAGGCTGCCACAACTATGGAGACCTGAAGGTCGCCTCTACAGGCACAGGGCGATGGAGTTCACCAAACTCTGCCGGAAGGCGGCAGGGACGGTGCCCGGCCTTCAGTCTCTGGTCTTCGAATCCGACCGGTGCGGCCCTGGCGGCGGGCGGGGTATAACCCTGGAACTCTCCCATACCAACACCGATATTCTCAGCCGGGCCGGCACCGAATTGGCCGAAGCGCTGGCTCTCTTTCCCGTGGTCAGTGATATCGACGACGGTTTCGCCGATGGGAAGGTCCAACTGGACTTCTCACTCCTTCCCCAGGGGATCAACCTAGGATTAACCACCTCCGAGGTAGCCGCTCAGATGCGGGGCGCTTATTATGGAACCGAAGCCCTCCGCCAGCAACGGGGTCGAAATGAGGTCAAGGTCAAGGTTCGGCTCCCCGAAGATGAGCGCGACTCCGAATACTACCTCGACCGGCTCCTGATCCAAACCCCGGAAGGGATCGACGTCCCCCTCAACGAGGTAGCCCAGGTTACCCGGGGGCAGGCCTACACCACTATCGAACGGACCGATGGCCGGAGGACAATCACGGTCTCGGCCAACGTCTCCCCCGCCTCCGAGGCGGAACGGATTGTCGGCGAGACAACGAAGAACAAGCCTCCCCGAGTTGATGGAGAAGTACCCGGGGCTATCCTGGGGCTTTTCGGGGAGGCAGGAAGCGTTCCGGGAGAGCACCTCGGCGCTGAATACGGGATTTATCTTTGCCCTCCTGATGATCTATGTCCTCCTCGCCATCCCCTTCCGAAAATACACCCAGCCGCTGATCGTAATGATCGCGATCCCCTTCGGTATAATCGGAGCGGTGATCGGCCATATCATCATGGGGTACAGCCTGAGCTTAATGAGCCTGATGGGCATAGTCGCCCTCTCGGGGGTAGTGGTAAATGACGCCCTGATCCTAATCGACTTCATTAACAATAAAGTAGCCGCCGGAATGCCGGCGACCGAAGCGATCCATGCCGCCGGGGTCCGGCGCTTCCGCCCGATCCTCCTCACCACCCTGACCACTTTCGGGGGTCTGGCTCCGATGATCTTCGAGGCCTCCCGCCAGGCCCGGTTCATGATCCCGATGGCAATCTCACTCGGCTACGGGATTCTTTTTTCCACCGGCATTACGCTGCTCCTGGTCCCGTCCCTCTGCCTGATCAGGGAAGATATCGGCCGCTTCTTCTCTCGTTTCCGCCGTTAGCCTTGAAGAAAAATATTGACTATGTACACACAATAGATGTACGCTGATATTATGAGATACGAATGGAATCCAGAGAAGAATGAATTGTTGAAAAAGGAACGAAATATCTCTTTTGAGCAGATCATCTTTCATCTCTCACAAGGTGATATATGGAAGACAGCCGATCATCCTGACCAGAAAAATTACCCTGGTCAAAGAATATATTTCGTGATTGTTGAAGATTATATCTACATGATTCCTTTCGTAACAGAGGATGAATATGTGTTTCTGAAAACAATAATCCCGAGCAGAAAAGCAACTAAGGTTTATAAGGAAGGTGGTGATTAAGATGAAATTAAACAAAGAAGAAAAAGGTATTATTGATGCATACGACAAAGGTAAGATGAAGACTTCCTCTCCCTCGAAGAAGGAGAAGGAGTCAATCAAGTCTATAGCCGAAAACACCTTCCGGAAGGACCGCAGAATTACAATCCGTCTGTACGACCACGACCTTAAGGGTATCCAAAAAAAAGCCCTGGAAAAAGGCATGCCCTATCAGACCTTAATCTCCGCGATGATACATCAATATGTCGAAGGTGATCTTGTCGAAAGCAAGCTCGGCTAACAATCACATGGACAAGTAATTTTAAAAAAGGGTCAAGTCGGGGTCAAGGTAAGCTTTCAGTAAACCATGTTGTCTTATGCTTCATCCCGATTTTCCGTGGTGGCCTCGGACACTGTAGCCGCGGTCGTTGACCGCGGCTCCTGTCATCCGCGGTCACCGACCGCGGCTACAACAACCCAGATACGATCACGGGGCAACAGGGATCAGACCTGCGTAACATATTGGAAATAAACATGTAACTTATTATTTGGCCTTCTCACAGCTCTTAGAGGTCCAGTTTTGGGGTTAAAACTGGACCTCTAAGCAAAAGAGGAGGTTTTTTAATTAGCAGACAAATATCACATTAATTGTTATCTTAGTAATCTCAGAATTGCGGCTAATGGTCACTCAATTCAGAAAAAGAGGATCGCTTAGAATTTAAAATATTTGTTTAGAAAAATAATTTGACCTGAGAACGATTACGTGTTAAACTACTTTACAAATGAAAATACTGACTTATTTAATAACTGTCATAATCCTGGGGTGTCTAATTGCAGGCCCCGTAGAGGCAGCCGATAATCTCGAGATCTGGTTCGTCTGGGCGAACGGGCATTCGGGGACTGCTACGCTTATCCGGGGGCCGAATGGCACCATGGTCCTTTACGATGAGATGGGAGGTTCCACCGGAGCATCCTATCTCAAACAGCTTCTTGACGATCTTGGCATTACCTATATCGACTACGCGATCGCCGGCCATTATGATAGTGACCACATCGGAGGGCTGGATGATCTAGACTCTTTCATTTCTACTACTAAGGGGAGTAACTTTGGTCATTTCTACGATCGGGGCGGAACTCTGAAAGACGATGGATCGAGCATCTCATCAGACTATTACGACCTGGTTACCGACAATCCGGGACAAAGGACCACGGTCAAAGTTGACGGCACCACTGACATAGATCTCGGAGACGGGGCCATCATCCGCTTTCTTTCCGTCGGCGCCCCTGACACTACCAATGCCCTGTATATCCGGGGACGTGCAGATGTCACCTCGGGGATCGACGAAAATAATAAGTCTATCTCCGCTCTCATCACCTATGGAGGCTTTGACCTCTTCCTGGGAAGCGACCTGGAGGGGACGGGAGAGCTAGCGGTCGATGATGTCATCGTAGACGATCTCGGCCGGGATCCTGATATCTGCCTGGTTGACCATCATGGGTCCGATACCTATGGAATCAGCAGTTCGAGCTTCTGCTCCAAGATGGATCCCGAACTGGCAATTATTTCGGTCTGGAGTAATTCTCACGGCCATCCCCGAGAAACAACCGTTGAAAACTTCCAGGATGTGGTGGAGCCCGAAGACCAGAGAATCCTCCGTCTTCATCCGGGCGATATCGGCAATTCCAGCTGGGCGGAGGAAGATATGGACTACTGCCATACCACCAACCGCCATATCTATGTCTATACCAACGGCGTTAACTACACGGTGGATACTGTGGATCGGGACTACGGGGATGGAAATGACATTACCGAACCGGGCCTCACCAACCACTATGCGGACGAGGGATATCAGCTTTTAATCACCGAGGTGGCCACAGACGCCAACCAGCCTCTGGGGCATGATTGGGTGGAACTCTCCATGAAGCTGGGGATGGCTGATCTGACCGAGGTCTATATGACCGATCGCGAAGACGTATTCCCGGTGGCCGGGAACGATACCCTTACGATGATTTCGGGTGATCTCCTGATTATTCACAATACCGGCGGCACCTCCGAGAATGATTCCATGGGGAAAGGTGACAACGGCCTCTGGGACGTATTTCAGAGTTCTCTCAATCTCGATCCCAACGACGATCAATTCATTATCACCACCCAGAACTCAGCCAGCCCCGACGGGGGAAATATCATCGACGCGGTCTGCTGGTCCAACGACGACGGCTCCATGGGGTCGGGGGAAGTGGCGGACGGAAACAACCTGATCTCTAATAACCACTGGGGCGACCCGGCCCAGGGAGAGGGACAGTTCACCACCACCAACCAGGGGCCGTCGATCGGTGATATCAACACTGGCTATGCTCAAAGACTCACCTTCACCGACCATAATGACGTGAACGATTGGAAGATAGCGGCCGGAGATTCCTACGGCGATCCGCCTCCCTCGGCCACTCCCACCGCCACCCCCTCGCCCACGCCGAGCGTTACTCCCAGCATCACCCCGACACCTTCGGTCACCCCGACACCAACTCCCAGCAGCACACCTACCCCATCCACTTCCCCCACAAGCACGCCGACCCCATCCACCTCCCCCACGCTGACCCCGGCACCGCCGGAAGGGGACGTGGTGATCAATGAAATCCACGCCGATCCAGCCGAGGAGCTTCCGGGCGACGCCAATGGAGACGGCTACCGCTACGGATGGGAAGATGAATTCGTGGAACTGGTCAACTGGACCAATCAGACCGTTGATATCGGCGGGTTTACCCTGAGTGACTCCAAAGCCATACGCTATACCTTCGCGGACCCGTTTGAGGTTCCACCCGGCAACGCGGTGGTGGTCTTCGGGGGAGGTTTCCCCACCGGATCCTTTGGAGGAGCTCAATGGGTTACCGTGAGTGATGTCGGCTATGGTCTCTACCTCTCTAATACCGGGGATACGATCACACTGGCAGATGGAGCTTATATCCTGGACTCGGTCACCTACGGCCCGGAGGGACGGGAAGAACAATCGCTGAACCGCATTCCGGAACGCCGTGGGTTCTTCTACCTGCATTCTGAAATTCCGGAATCCGGGGGGAGACTTTACTCGCCGGGAACGAAGGTCAACGGGGACTCGTTTTACTATGAACCGACTCCGGTTCCAACTCCTTCCGCTCCCCCCACTCCGACTCGGCCCCCCACACCACCGCCCACACCCAGTCCGTCAATCACTCCCATCCCCTCCCCCACTCCTACCTGCAGCACCACACCGCCACCAACCCCCGCGCCAACCAGAACCGCCTCCCCCATTCCCACCACTATCCCTACCGCCTCCCCTTCCCCGTCCGGAACACCTACCCCAATCCTCACGGCATCACCATCCCCTACTAAAACGCCGATCCCGACACCTTCAACATCTCCTTCCCTCACACCAACGCCAAGCCTCACACCAACGCCAAGCCTCACACCAACGCCAAGCCTCACACCAACGCCAAGGCTCACTCCAACGCCAAGCCTCACACCAACGCCAAGGCTCACTCCAACGCCACTCCCCACTCCCCACTCCCCACTCCCCATCATCGACTTCAACGGCGACGGAATAACTGATGTCGCCATCTTCCGGGAAAGTTCGGGCCTCTGGGCGATAAGAGGAGTGACAAGAATATACTTCGGAGGATTATCGGACGAACCGGTCCCCGGCGATTACGACGGAAACCGAACAACGGATATCGGTATATTCCGGCCCGCGTCCGGACTCTGGGCGATCCGGGGATACACCCGGGCCTATTTCGGGGGCAGCTACGATCTCCCGGAACCCGGAGATTACAATGGTAATGGCACCACTGACATAAGTATTTTCCGGGATTATTCCGGACTCTGGGCAGTCCGAGGAATGACAAGGTCCTACTTTGGGAGAATTGATGATTCACCCGCTCCCGGTTATTATGACGGGGATTCCACCAAGAATATCGGGATATTCCGCGAATCAACGGGACTCTGGGCGGTCAGAGGTGTAACTCGTCTCTATTTCGGTTCGACAGGGGACACGATCGTCCCGGGTGACTATACCGGGGGTGGAACCTGGGAGACCGGGATATTCCGACCGGCATCCGGGCTCTGGGCCATACGAGGATTTACCAGAAGTTACTTCGGCGGCATTTCCGACCGGCCGGTCATCGGAGACTATAATGGAGTCGGCAGAAACAATATCGGAATCTTCCGGGAGAGTTCGGGGTTATGGGCGATCCACGGGGTCTCAAGACTTTACTACGGCAATTCGGGCGACATCCCTGTAAACAGATAACCCCTCTACCTCGGCATCTTTGCAGTCCACTAATTACACGAATCATACTAATTGATCCCCCTACCACGGCCCCTTTTTTTAACCGCGAATCTCACGAATCTTCACGAATTTTAAAAAGCTCCCCCTACCTCAGCCCCTTTACAGTCCACGAATTACACGAATTTCACTAATTAATCCCCTCGGAGCGTAGCGGAGACATCGAACAATATATGTGAGATGCCTTTCCTCAACCCCTCTTGTAAACCACGAATCTATACTAATCTCCGCTAATTATTGCCCCTACCTCAGCCCCTTTTCAACAGATCGTTCGACGTTGAAAGTTGAGCGTTGAACGTTCGATGTTCATCTTTTCTCCCAGCCCCGTCCCCTTTTAAAATATCGAAATGCCTGGCGAAGGAAAATAACTTTAGGCACTTTAGGCACTTTAAACTTCTTATCCCCCCCTCCCCATTCCCCATTCCCTACCTATAACTAAAGACACTAACCTTATCCCCGTTGAAGGATACCACCAACTCCTGCCCAACACCTTTTCCGTCCAGATAGCGGTAGACCCATATCTCTCCCGTCTCCCCAGCAACATTACGCAGCGGCGTCCCGAAGAGATTGAGGATATCATCCCTGGTGGTATAACCGGAGCGGATCTGCTGCACCTTGCTGGTCGCGATCGGACTGCCGATCTTAGGTGTGGCGCACCCGGCCGTAATGACGATCAAGACAATTGAAATTATAATAACGAATTTCATTAAAATACAAGTGGGACTATTAGTAGTTTTGCCGATATAGATTTAATACAATAATGATGGTCGTTCTTCAAAACTAATTTAGCGCCAAAGGCGCTAAATTATCATTTATACCCCAGAAACAGTTTATGTCCCAACTCACCCACAACGGCTCCGGCACACTCCCCGGTCAGGGTCGCCCGGCTTTTAGGAGGACCGGAACTGCTGGACATCTCCAAAACATCAGAAGGCACACCGGACTTTTCGCCATGCCAGTGCGCGTAACTAACCTCGCTGGAATCGGATTTTGAGGCCCGGCTCGAGGGAACCGGTTCACCGGCAACCTCAGATTTTACCGTAAAGCCGGCCGAGAGTGTAAATACAGTTTCTCGGCGATATATGGTCCAGTAAGCTCTTCTCTCTACGGTTCCGGTCTTCTTGCCTTTCTTATTATATACATCTACCTGAACTTTTCGGCTATCCCGGTGCGAGCTCCAGCCCGAATCCATAAAATTTGCGTCCTCGATCACCACATTACAGATAGCAGTAGCTGAATCCCGGTCTTTCGCCAGTTTTAAAAACCTGGGACGTTGCGACATAGCCGAGGCGCCGATACCCCTGGTAACAATACGGGCAGCTTGAGGATCTATCCCCGGGTCATCACATATAATAAAGAGCCGGCTGGTCACTGAATCAAGTATCTTCTCACGGCGGGCGGCGGCATCCTGGTAATTTTCGACAAATCCCAGGGCACGGTCATAGGCATCCACCGCGTTCCGGAAGTCATTGTCAGCTTCATATTTTCCTGCCTCTCCATAGGCTTTTCCAGCGGCCAAACCGGTCAGCTCCGCTCTCTGATTTTCCTGGTAATAGAGGTTAAACGGCCCTCCCGGCATGGTACGGACAAGATACGCCGACGCTATCACCCGGTCGCACTCCACGATCGCGTCTTCATAAGCGCCGGCCTGAATCATCAAGGTGACCCGGTTCTCATGTTCGTAAACTATAGCGGGGATAATGCTGTCGAGAAGGTCCCGGGCGTCGGCGTCATCGGGATCATTCTGAAGGCAAAGCGCGACATATTCCAGCGCGGCATGGGGATTTATAGGCTGCATCTGCCGCGCCGCATCGAGCGACTTGCTGGAAGCGCATCCGGAGAGACAGATTACAGTTATGAGAGCCGGAAGGAGATATTTTATTGTTTTTAGATAATATTTCATACAGACACTTCAATATTAATATAAGCATACCAAAAAGACATTATCTGTCAATGTCACACAATTAAAAATATAAATATTGACTCCAAGAACCATGATGATACTATTAAGTCATAATAGTGACTGCATAATGAAGCATATAATCCAGGTTAAGGAGGGGGAATAATGAAGGTTTTAACAATCCGAAGCGTACCTGACGAAGTTTACTTGACTATTAAGAAATGGGCGAAGTTAAATCGCCGGAGTATGCAGGAACAGTTAAAATATATCCTCGAACAGGAAGTGCAATTAGTTCAGAGCAGTCCGGGGTTCAGTGCTCGGAACTGGCGAGAGCGGTTCAAGGAGCGAGATTGGGGAGATATTACGGATGATGTCCGTAAGGAGCGTACACGATGAGTGTGGTGGTAGATACCTCAGCCTTATTGCGACTTTTTATACCAGATGGGCCGATTCCCGATGGTATGGAATCCGCCCTACGGGAAGCGGAGCGTGGTAATACTGCCCTACTTGCCCCTGAACTTATTCTAGCCGAAGCAGCTCAGGTCTTACTCAAGAAAAATAAAAAGGGGATTTTGACACTGGAAGAGATGGGGGAGTTGCTTGGCTGTATCAGTTCACTTCCAATCAGACTCTTCCGGCACAAACCTATCATACAGCGTTCAGTTGAGCTCGCCCTGGAACATAAGCTTACGGTTTATGACGCCATCTTTCTGGCACTGGCCGAAGGGAAGAACTCCCGGCTGATAACAGCCGATCGCCTTCTTCAACGAGCTGCAAAAAAAATGGGATTAAACTGATCCTGATGGAAAGATCGCTGAGGATTTTTTCTTCATTCAGTTCTATCTGATTATGTTATCTTTCTCCTCAACCAGTTGGCATCTCTCCCAACGGAACTTGTCTTCCTCCGGCTCATTCTCTTCTGCGTCTATCTATTTGATTTCGGACAGGACGCGGCCTGGCTTCACGGAAAGTACACGCCGAGTTTATTTATTCAGGAGATTGTAATAACAATGGCGATTACCGTCCCTTTGATTTATCTTCTCGGAGAAGTCATGACGCGGATAGGTGAAAGGACATAACCTTTTTATGAACATCGATAAAAAACCTGGTAAAAAATGGGTGACCGCCGGGATTGGACTGGCGATAATAATTGCCGTCTTCACCGCACTACCGCTCTTTAAATCAGGAATGAAATCTCCGGTGGCTGACCTCCACATATATGACTACCGGGATACCCGGTTGCTGGTATCCCTGACCGGGCGGGCGGCGGCACTGATTGAAGAAAAGGGAGAGAAAGCATTCGAGTCTTTCCGAAAATACCCCAAAAGATGGTCACTTGACGGCAGTTCATATCTATATGTCTATGATATGGATGGAGTAAACCTCTTCCACGGAGGTTATCCAGAGCTAAAGGGGAAAGACCTGAGTGAATTAACCGACCTGCATGGGAAAAAACCTGTGAATATAATCATCGATCAACTGGATAATCACGGGAATATCAATCCTCATTGCTGGATTCATTATCTCTGGGTTCCGCCGGATGCCTTCAACCCGGTCTGGAAATCATCCTGTAACTTTAAAACAACAATGCCGGGCGGTCGGAAAGTCTTTGTCGGAAGCGGAATCGACAGTCCCCTCCAGGAACGGGAGTTTTACCGGATAATCGTGGATGAGGCTGTGGACCTTCTGAGCAAAACCGGCAGCGCGGGAATGGAGGAATTGAAATCTCCCGGGAGCCACTTCGCGATCCATGACCGGGGAATCTTCGTGATTAGAAGAGATGGGGATGCTATTATTAACCCCGGACTGAATCTGGATATTCCACGTAATCTCTTTGAATACCTGGACCCATCCGGCAGAAGCCCTATGATGGAATTAAGTAAGCAGTTGCTCACCAATGACATCGGGTGGGTAATTATGCTCCACCGGGAGAAGATGGGGAGCAAACCGATCAAGAAGGGGATTTACGGACGCCGGGTAAAAGTAGATGGAGAAGACCTTATCGTCGGGGCGATCTGTCCTATGCCCCACCCGGCCTGGATGAGATAGCTTACTCGCGAAGCGAGTAAGCTAGACCTTGCTCGAAAAGCCTTTTTAACCACGAAGGTCACGAAGAACACGAAGGAATTTGAAAAAAACATGAAAAAATCTATAGTTTTCTTTATTTTTCTTCGTGTTCTTCGTGACCTTCGTGGTGAATATTTAGTTTTTTGAACACAAAAAGTTGAAAAGACCTTTTCGAGTACGGTCAAGCTAATATTATTAAAACCACATGTCGGAAGAAAACCAAAAAATTATCTATGGTCTGAATGATGTTCCTCCCTGGAAGGACCTGCTGCTTCTGAGCTTCCAGCAGATGCTTCTGATGTTCACGGCGGCCACCTTTCCGGCGATGCTAGTCCGTGAGGTGGGGGGGACACTGGAGGAGGCCAGTTCAATGGTCGCTCTGACCATGATCGCCGCGGGAATAGGGACAATCATTCAGGCCTCCCGCAATCGCTGGATCGGAAGCGGATACCTCTGCCCCAATGTCTGCGGGCCGTCATATCTAGCAGTCTCCATGCAAGCCGCCTGGTCGGGCGGGTTTCCATTGATGCGGGGGATGATAATCTTCGCGGGACTGATAGAGATGCTGCTGGCCAGGGTAATCAACCGGGTCCGCTTCCTCTTCCCCCCTATCGTGACCGGACTCACGGTAACAATGGTTGGGGTTAGCGTGATACCGGTCGCGGTGACCAATTTCTTCGGCACCCGCTTCGCCGGTGACCGTTTCGGATGGGAGGATGCCTGTGTGGGAGCGGTGACACTGGCAGTGATGGTCGCGGCCAATATCTGGGGGAAGCGGGGGATCAAGATGTACTGCCTCCTCCTGGGTGTGGTTATTGGATGGCTCCTCGCTCTCCGGCTCCAGCCGGACGCAATAGACAACCTGGGGAGAATCATACACGAACCATGGGCCCGGTTTCCGCTTCATAGCCTCCGCCAGTTAAAGTTGGCCTTCGCGCCCGGTTTGATCGTACCGTTTCTGATCATCGCCGTCTGCGGGTCTCTGAAATCATTCGGGAACCTGATTGCCGCCCAGAAGATCTCCGAACCGGAACTGAAAGAGATGGATATGAAACCGATCAGCAAAGGGTTGCTCGCCGATGGCTTCACCACCGCCATGGCCGGAACCATGGGAGCAATGGCGGTAGATACCTCATCGAGCAACATAGGACTAGCCGCGGCTACCCAGGCCGTCAGCCGCTGGATCGCCATCTGCTCCGGAATCGTCTTTACCTTGCTGGGATTCTCACCCAAGCTATCGATGGGGATCTCCCTTATTCCGCCGCCTGTGATCGGAGCATCCCTGATCTTCGCGGTCTCGTTTATGATTTGCACCGGACTGAAGGAGATGACGGACGCAAAATTTGATCAGCGCAAGATCTTCGCGGTGGGGATATCCCTTATCCTCGGACTCGGCACCGGATTAGTCCCGGGGGTCTTCGAGCGAATGCCCCATTCTCTCCAGGTCTTCTTCGCCAACCCCCTCTCCTCCACCACCATCCTGGTAATTATACTTTACCAGCTATTTCATCTTGATGAGTTGATTGCCGCACGCAGGAAGAAGAAAAAAAATTGAACCACGGAGACGCAAAGAGCGCGGAGAGAGACAATCATTAATCTTGTGCAAGATATTTGCGCAACTTTAATTTAGGGGGGGACACTGCTTGTTTCTCACCGGCGGGGGGTTGGGCCGGGGGCGGCACCTGAAGCATTTTTTTTCACCCCATTTTCTGGAGAAGCCTTTCTCTCTCCTTTCTCTTGACCCTCCGCTTCGTTCCGATTTTCGGACGCGGCTTTTTGCCGGGCTTGTTTCTCCAGCGCCAGTTCTCGTTTGAGAACTGCTGCCTCCTCCCGTATCTCTTTCTCCAGAAGTCTCTGCAGTCGCGCCTCCTTCTTCTTCTCCTCATCCAGAAGCTTCTTCAACTGGGCTTTCTCTTGAGCTTCTTCCTTTTTTCTGGCTTTCTCCTCTTCCTTCAACTGCCTGGCATATTCTTTCGGATGTTCCTGGCGCCACTTTAATTGTTCTTGAACAACTCTATCCAGACTCTCCCCCGCCTTCTGGATCTTATCTTTCTGATCAGGATCCAAAGATATCTTCTTCGAGTAGGTGATATCTTCAATCTTGCTTCTCCGGATTTTTTTGACGCCATCCGTCATCTCAAGAATGACATAGTCCGGCCCTTCTTCAATTATCTTCCCGGAATAGTTAAATGACTTAGTCCAGATTACATCCGCATAGACAGATCCGTCTAAAAAGAAGACAATCAGAAGACAAAACAATGCTATTATACTGAAACATCGGCTCTTCATATCATCTGACTCAACTCAATTAATGCCATTAACAGTATAACTCAATTCTCCAGTATTGCAATTTCTTATTTTTTCTGCTAAAAAATGTTGAATAGTAAATATTGAAACAATAACTGTTTATAATTTAACAATTCAATGCTCAGTTCCGTTGGCGAGGCGAATCTTTTAACTTTTTCATCCGCCAAAGTGCTTGTGCTCGTGCTTGCATCCCGATTATTTCGGGGCATCCCGAACTTAATTCGGGGCTTTAGCGACGGAGGAAGCGCACTTTAGGCACTTAAGGCACTTTAGAACGTTGCGCCAAAGGCGCTATGTTCCTGTTTCGGAATTTTCCCGATATCCATCGGGATCCCGATTTCCGTTATTTTTAATTAAGATGTATCGGGACAATAAGCCGATGGTGTAAGGTTTTTTTAAACGTCTTTTATCTTTAACGTTTTTATTTTTCAACGTCCTTATTTTTTAACGTTAGCGCCGCAGGCGCTAAGTCCTTATGACATTCACACTACTCTTCTACGCCTACGCGCTGTTTGGCGCTCCCTGGTTCAGGGGCAGCCTACGGAGTGCGTTTGAGACGGAAGAGGTATGCCTCTTGCCGGGATTAATATTGATCTTCGCGCTGGTTGCTGAAACTATCGCGCTCCCCGAGAAGTACCGCGCCTGGCATTCGAACGTTGGGAAGGAGACCGGCATATCCCTGAAACTCGGCTCGGCCATCTGTATCACCCACGTGATCCTGACTTATTTTTTAGGCATTTATATCCTCGATGCCTTCGGGGTAATGGGAGGGGTGGAGATCGAGGGCACAGAGGCACGCTGGATGGCGATAACATTCATCATCCTCTTCTTCCGCGAAGGATATCTCCTCTTTGCCACCGACTCAGCACTCCGTTCGAAGAAACCCATATCAAAGACCATGGAGATCTCCGCCGGGGTTCTTCTGCTCTGCTTCCAATGTATCGCCTATACCGCCTACTGGGATGTAATGATGGCGATAGGCCCCACAACCGAACTGCACTGGGTCGCGTGGATCGTGCTGGGACCGGCGTTGATACTGGTATTCTATATCGTCTATCTCCCGATCCGGATGACTGATCTCCTGGAGACCTACTATATCGAAGGACCGGCGGCAGGACGAAGAACAACGATCCAACTGCTCATCTCCGGAGCCGTGCTGGGCTTTTATCCGGTCTTCGGACCGCCTCTGATCGCATTAATTACCGGCCATTGATCGGAAATCAGTGATCAGTCATCAGTAATCAGTACGCCTCACCCGTGTCACGTCCTAATTTAAAGTTGTCACTTTCTTCTGTTAAAATTTTATGTTTTTATCCCCCTCCCTCACCCTCATTTTTAGCCGTAAAAAAGCACAAAAGGCGCAAAAGTTCCCGCCTTGTGGGAGGGCTTTTTAAGCCCGATTGCCGGGCCCTGCCCCGATCGAGGTGTTTAACTGATTACTGATTACTTTTATCAGATTCGTGAAGATTTGTGAGATTAGCGGTAAAAAAAAGGGGGGGGGAGGCGGGGGAAAAGAAAGTTGACGGTTGACGGTTGTCAGTTGACAGTGAATAAGTCCGGTTAAGTTACTATCGTTTTTTATAGTTTTTCAAATTCGTGTAATTCGCGTAATTCGTAGTTCATTTAAAGGGGGCAAGGCGGGGGAAGCAATTCGTGGAAATTCGTGTAATCCGTGGACAACAAAAAGGGGGGGAGGTAGGGGGAGACAAACATGTAATATTAGTGGACTAAAAAGACATCCGAATATCAAGCTCTCCCCCACGGAATGGCTTTATCCTGGAGGATCTGGACCAGGGTTGGATCGACCCGGAACATTCCTTCCAGGCTGATCCGGCTCAGATTTCGGATCGACTCTTCCGGGGAAAGGCCCAGAACACCATCATCTTCCGAGAGGCCATAGCCGTGGAGTGCCATGAAGGCGGAACGGATGGTTGTCTCGGTCGCTGTTACCGTCTTCATCGAACAGCCCGGCTTCGCTCCATCGCAGATCAAACCGCTCAGGTCACCGATAACATTGTTGACGGCGAACCCGATCTTCCCCATATCGATCCCGGCCTGCTGGTAGACCAGGGCCGCCGACGATGCGATACCGGCGGCAATCGCGCATCCGCAGAGAACTGAGAGTTCTCCGATATAGCATTTGATATATGAGTTGATCGCATGGGAGATGGCGATGCTCTCCTCCACCCGGGCCGGATCAATCCCCCGATCGAGCCCCACCAGATAAGGAACCAGAATAGCAACCACCCCCTGATTCCCCGACCCGCCCGAGGTCATAACCGGATAGGGCAGTCCAGCCATCCGGGCATCCACTGCCGCCGCCACCCGCAGCTTAACATTATAAAACAAATCCTCCGCCACTATCCCCTCCTCCTTCATCTTCTGCATCTGAAAAGCCGTTCTCTTCACTCCAATACCTCTATCGGAGATCGCCATATTCATCTCAATCCCGCGCCGGATATAATCTCGAGTTTCATCATCAAGCCGGATTGCTTCCCGGAGGATATCTTCCAGCCCCATCTCTTTCAGAACTCTCCGATATGCCCCCGGATCAGAAACGCCATGAGGATGAGAATCAATGATCGATCTTCCGTCTCTGGTAAGATGGGTGATATTGGTATGTCCTTCTGATATAATACAATGAATTGAGGAGCCTCCGCCCTCCGCCCGGACCTCAATCCGGAACCCATGATTATTCTCTTTACACCTATATTTCAGGTTTCCTTCATCCAGCATTCTGCGAGCGGTCTTGAGAATCGAAGGGGTCACGCTTTCCAGCAATTCCAGACGGGGAGCTGATTCCGCGATAACCGCACCCAAAGCGGCCGCGATCATATTCCCCTTATAATTATCGCTCCGGGGGACCGTAACCGCGGCACCATTCTTAAAAGTCCCCGGATCAACCGTCAACTCCAGCTGTTCAACCGGACCAGGAAGCTGTTCGGCGGCCGCCGCGGCGGCATAGGCGCAGGAGATGGGCTCGGTACAGCCCAGGGCCGGAAATACTTCATGTGCAAAAATTTCTTTTAATATATTTATTTCCATATAATCAAACTTCCGAAGTGCCTGAAAGTACCACTTAATTTTCTCTTATCATACTAATTCCAAAACATCCATGCTCCAAGAATATCCTTATTTAACAAAACACGTCAACAGACTGTGTCGCAAATGCCTCTATAATTGACTCTTTTTCACACTTGGAGGAAAGTTTAGTCATGAGGAAATATAGATCCAAAAATCGAGCTGTTTTCGATCGTTATTTTATC
>Ga0222696_1000219_pt1 | contig 37717 bp, 31 predicted proteins | sample AntAcemetage1400_FD_179817 | JGI IMG/M metagenome (GOLD analysis project Ga0222696, IMG submission 179817) | Saline water microbial communities from Ace Lake, Antarctica - #1400 | ecosystem: Environmental > Aquatic > Non-marine Saline and Alkaline > Saline | place: Antarctica: Ace Lake... | reverse complement strand
AGATGTAACCGCCATTGTATCCGATACAGACGATAAGTCTATTGGTGATATGGACAGAGAATCACTTGGGCAATTGCTGGTTCACCATCAGAAGACCATAGAAGATCTTATTGGCAAAGGGTTCAACATGTTAATTCCAATGCGGTTAGGCACAACAGTAAATTCGAAGAAAGAGGTTGTTAAAATACTTGAGGTAGGTTATGACTTGATTATTGAAACGCTAAAAAAAATAGAATCAGTAATTGAAATCGACATAGCAGTTACTTGGGCAGATTTAGGCGGAGTACTTAAAAAAATATCAGCTTATCCCGATGTTGTTGCAATGAAAGCTGAAGTTGAGAATAATTCAAAAACAGTTTTGCAACTCGATCAGGTAAAAATAGGAATGCTGGTACAGGCAAAATTAAAAGAGGAAAACACTAAAACTGAATTAAGCATCCTGGATTCTTTATTATCATGCAGTATCGATATCAAGACACATGAGGTGATGAATGACCAAATGATTACTAATTCTGCGTTTCTTCTCAAGATGAGTAAGATGGAGATGTTTTATCAGACCATAGACGAGCTTGATGAAGTACATGAAGGCTTATTAAACTTTAAAATTGTTGGTCCCCTTCCTTGTTATAGTTTTTACACCCTTGAAGTTGATGAATTAAATCTGGATTTCGTTTTGAGTGCAAAGAAAGAGCTTGATTTGAAGGAAATGGTATCAGAATCAGTTATTAAAAAAGCTTACCTCGAAAAATCAAAATTATTTCATCCCGATTCTCAATTAAAAAATGATAATGGTGAGGGTGGGGGCTTCAATATCATTAATAAAGCCTACCATACTTTGCTAAATTATTCAGTAGCAGCCAGTCATACTTCCGAAGATGGTTTGTTTTCACTGGCAACCGAAAAAATAGCCGAAAACTTAATAATTGTAAAAATAAAAGAGTGATATGCAACGAGACGGAAAATATATCTACTGCATCATTGCAACACAATACGATGCCAATTTTGGAACCATTGGAGTGGGTGGGCGTGGTGATCTGGTTTCCACTATTGGAGATGATGGATTATGTATGGTTGTGAGCGATCATCCTCTAAGCAAGTTTGTAGTTAATCCTGAAAACATGCTGGCACACCAAAAAGTAATAGAAGCGGTGATGAAAGAATTCCCCAGTGTACTCCCCATCAGGTTTGGCACCATAGCCACCACTCCAGATGAAATACGGAATCTATTGAACAGACGTTATAGCGAATTTATGGAACTGCTTGCTCAGTTTGAGAATAAGGTAGAACTTAATGTAAGGGGAAGCTGGAAAAATATAGGAACCATCTATCAGGAAATCGATAAAGAACACCCGGAGCTGCAAAAAATCAGAAAAGAAATCGAATCTTTAAAAGATCAGGAAAAGCAGAACCAGAAAATTAAAGATGCTGGTGAAATTGTGGAACTTGCCCTCGCTCAGAAAAAAGAAGACGAAGCTGAACAAATTACTGATGCTTTAAAGCGATCAGTTTTTGAATATAAACACAATAAACAAAGCAACGATTCAATGTTTATGAATACTGCTTTTCTGGTAAATGGAGGCAGAGAAACAGAATTCGATAATATCATGACCGATCTGGGTAACGAATATCAGGATCAGTGCGACTTTGTTTATACGGCTCCATTACCAATTTTTAATTTTATCGACCTTAAAATATTTCCCGAAAAGTGGGAAACCTAGGGCAAATTACGAATTACAAATTACAATTTTAAGATTTAAATAATGGCAGAACCAGAAAAAGATAAAGAAGGCATCTACTTATATTGCATTATCAGGCATAACGGTGCCAGTGAGTTTGGCCCTATCGGAATCGGTACTATTGCTAGCAGGGTTTACACAATCAACTACAAAGATTTGTGCGTGGTTGTTAGTCAATCGACGGTGATGAGATATGAGGCCCGACGGGTAAATGTGACTGCCCATGCATTGGTTTTGGAAGAAGTAATGAAGCAGTTTTCTATTCTTCCCATTCGATTTTCTACGATTTCTGGTTCGTATGATGAGTCAAAAATTGTAAGAATTCTTGAAAAAGAATATGATAAGTTTTCGGATTTGCTGGATAAGATGGATGGCAAAAAAGAACTGGGGCTTAAAGTTCTGGCCATAGAAAAGCCTATTTATGAACATATTCTTGAAAAATACAATAATATCCGTGCGTTGAAAGACAAGCTGGCTAAACTCGATCCTGTAAAAGCACATTTTAAGCTGATGAAAATCGGCGAAATGGTCGAAGAGGCGCTTCTAAAAGAAAACGAGTATTTTGACAACCTCATTGTAAATGCGCTGACACCGCTGGTTGAGGAAGTGAAAATTAATGACAAATATGGCGAACGGATGATCCTGAATGCTGCTTTTCTCATTAAAAATGAAAATGAACCTGAATTTGATAAGGCTATCAATGAGCTGAATGACCAATACGGAAAGCTGCTCACATTTAAATACGTAGGTACACTTCCGCCTTATAACTTTGTAACCCTTGTTATAAACACTGAAGGAGGTTGATATGATATTTAAAGGGCTAGTATTTATCGCTGAAAAGATAAATGAAATAATGGAACGGGAGATATCCGATGAAGGCCGGATAAAAGAACGGCTTATGGCACTGCAATTGAAGTTCGAAATGGACGAAATCAGTGTGGAGGAATATGACAGGCAAGAGGAAGAACTGCTTGAATTGATAGAAAATATAAGACTTAGTAAAGAAAATAATCAATAATCAATTAAAAACAATTATTATGACTGATGGAAATATTAGTGTATTTAAATGCCCAAAATGTGGAAAAACAACTGGTGGAAATGAAAAATTTTGTATAGAATGCGGGCAGGCATTGGATGTCATTTGCCCCGAATGCGGTGAAAAATGGCGATTTATGTTTGACTATAAATTTTGCCCCAGTTGCGGTAATAAGATGAAACCACAGGTAGTAAAGGAAACAGAGTAACCTGTTTGCAGGGTAAAAAAATCATAAAGAAACTAACTTAATAGAAGGGGAAGAAAATAATGAGCAATATTATTGATGTAAAAAAAGAAGTGATTAAATTCCTGAAAGAGAACATTAAATGTTCCGATATTACTATTGTAAAAATTGAAAAAGGAATAGAAAACTGGAAAGCTGTGGCAGAGTTGTATGAAGATGATTCATTTTTGAAATCGATGAACCTGCCACCAAAAAAAGTGAGGGTATTTTACTTGGTTGAAATGGATGACAATCTTGAAATCACCTCTTTCGAACGACTTAGTACATACGAAGGATTGGATTTATCAGATTAGTATTAAAATTGATTAAGTTGGTAAAATGGAAAATAACCTTATTTTTGTTTATTGTGTATCAAATAGCCCTTTTGAACGAAATCTTACCATAGAGTTCAAAGGCCTGAAAACTATTATGATAAATAATTTTCATTTTCCAATTAAATATGTTTCTGAAGATGAATTTTCAGAAGAAAATTTCAAAATCAATTTATCCAATATACAGTGGATGGAAACCCATGCCAAGGAACATACAGATGTTATCAGTATGAGCATGGAAAATAATACAGTTATCCCGTTTAAATTTGGTACTATCTTTCTTTCTGAAGATAGTTTAAAAAAATTCGTCACGGATTACTCCGTATCATTCAACGAAAATTTCACTCAAATCAAGGGAAAAGAAGAATGGGCTGTTAAAATTTACTGCAACATTAAAACCCTGAGCGAGCAAATTGACGAATTGAGTGAAGCCACCGCTGCTCTCGAAAAACAAATCAGGGCCAGCTCCCCGGGGAAAGCCTATCTGTTAGAACGAAAGAAAAAACAACTCATTGAAGAGGAAACCGATCGGTTATGCAAACATTTTGGGCAAATTTATTTCGATGAATTCAAGATGATAAGTGACTCATCGTTTCTTAACAATCTGCTCCCTAAAGAATATACAGGAAGAACTGATACCATGATCCTGAATGCCACTTTTTTGGTGTGCAAAAACAAAGTTAATGACTTCAAAAATACTTCGGACACCATGGTGGAAAAAGGCAGAAATCACGGATTTAGTATTGAGACAACTGGTCCTTGGCCACTGTTCAGTTTTGTGACTATTAATGAACAACTGTAATGCATGACAATGTAATCAACAAAGAAAAAGACAATACCATGAGAAAGTTGATTTATATTCCCATAATCCATACCAATCCTGATATGGGGTCGATTGGAAAAGAGCTGATAAAAAAAAGCGTAGACTTGATTGGAGAACGTAAATGGCAACTACATACCACGACGGTAGTTGGATACTGGAATGCCATTGAATCCTTTTTTGAAGATTGCAAGTTAAATGTAAAAGGAATTAAAATATACCAGGACGGAATGTTTGTTGATGGTGAACCTGCTCTAAAAATTATTCAGGATGGAGTAAAATCAGGAAGCAAAAATTCGGCGATTGTCTCAAAACTTATGGGACAGGGAGCCCAACTTATTAAAACCGAAGATTTTAAATTAGTGAAGAAAGAGTACGATTGTATTCATTCGATAATACACTCCAAAAACAGTTTTCAACGATTCTATTTTCTGCTCAAATATAAGATATTAAAACCTGTCATTTTGTTGAAAAGGGATAAATTTATTGCAAATAGGATTGCCGAAACCTTAGGAAACAATGAAACAGGAATTCTCTTTATCGGGGCATATCATAATATTATAAATAAAATCCCTAGCGACATCACCGTTGTTCAGTTAAAAGAAATTGCAAAAATCATTGATTATCAAAAAACAATTCAATCCAGTTCTGAAATTAAAACTGAACAGATAGAATACCTAACCCAAAAGATTGTACCTGATGATGAAGATTTTAATCATTGATGATATTCAAGACAACCTGATGGGTTACTAAATTTATAGAACTATGTAAACCAGAGCCACCTTTACACTATCTGTCTATAAATAATACTATTAAAAGATATCCTCATGAAGAAAATTCTTATCATTGATAACCAAAAAGACAATCTCATAAGTATAGAAGCAGTTATTGGTATTAATATTCCTAATTGCAAGGTATTAACTGCATTATCTGGGAAACAAGGTATTAAACTAGCAAAAGAAGAACAGCCCGACACAATTCTTCTTGACATAATTATGCCAGAAATGGATGGCTATGAAGTTTGTAAACAACTAAAGGAAGATTTGTCAACAAAGCATATTCCTATTATTTTAATTAGTGCAGCTAAAATAGACTCGAAAAGCCGAGTAAATGGTCTTATTAGTGGAGCTGATGCGTTTTTATCAAAACCTATTGATACAGATGAATTTGTGGCTCAGGTTAATACTATGCTTAGAATAAAAAAAGCAGAGGATAAATTAAGGAATGAGACAGAAAAGCTAAGAAAAACGCTTGAAACATACCATGTTAAATTGGAGTCTGAAATTGAAAGTAGAATTAGCACAGAAACTTTATTGGAACATAGATACCAACAGATTTATCAATTTTCACCAGATTCAATTATTATCCATGATATGGATATGAATATACTGGATGCCAATAATAAAGCCACTGAAGAGTTTGGCTATTCCTTGGAAGAACTACTCGCAAAAAAGATATTTGAATTACATCCTGAGAGTGAACTGAACCATTCCGCCCAAGTGTTGGCAAGTATGAAGAAAAAAAAGATGCTTACGGTGGAGACTAAATTTGTGAGGAAAGACGGTTCAGTTTTTTCAGCCGAAATAACTCCATGCAAATATATGCTTGGAAACAAAGAGATAATTCATATTGTTATTCGAGACATCACTGAACGCAAGCAGGCAGAGGAACAGATCAAAGCAAAGAGTCTTTTCCTGGAAAGCCTGATTCAGCAATTACCGCTTCCCACCTTTGTGATGGATTCCAAAGGGTTCAATGTGATGGTGAATGAAGCATTTCTGAAGTTCTATGCTGTGCCAGACAAGGATATGGTCCTGGGAAGAAATGCGCTCACAGAGCCGGCGAACGTAAGCCATGGCGTGGTCAAGTACTTCAAGGAGGCTTTGAGTGGGAAAATCGTTGAAATGCCTGAATTAGAATTTGTTTCACCCTACGAGAATAAGAAAGTCATTACACGATGCAAATTGTTTCCCATATTGGACCCGACAGGTACGTTAACAAATGTAGTTGTAATGCAGGAAGATATCACCGAGCGTAAGCAGGTGGAAAGGGCATTAAAGGATAGCGAACAGAATTACAGAGTTTTATTCGATAATATTAGTGATGGAATCTTCGTTCTTGATGCTGAAACAATGAAAGTAGTAATTGCTAATAAAGCAATTGCAAAAATCTATGGATTCGATTCTGAAGACGATATTACTAATTTAAATCCAATTGATTTAATTTTACCGGAAGATAAGGAAGCTGTTTATAAGATCATTGCTGAAGATATGTTTGAAAATAATTTACAGCAAACAAATGAATTCCGCTCTCTTACCAAAGATGGGAGAGAAATATGGATAAGTGCAATCGGTGTCAAAACTGAATATCAAGGCAGATTGGCAGGTTTAATATCAATTAGAGGCATCACTGAGCTTAAGAACTATTCAAATATTGGCTTTGAGAAATTTATAAAAATTCCAGCTAGAGGCAAACCTAATAGTTCAATAACTCCTGAAATACACAATGCGCTAGAGCAAAAACTTAATGATTCACTTAACCCATTAAAAGGATATTGGCATGCTATATTCTGGTTAAATGAGACGATGAATGTTAATGTAACCTATCAAGCGCTTAGAAACTACATGATTAAACATTTCAAGACAAAACTTAAAGTTCCTAGGAAGTCTCATTACAAAAAAGATGAACAGGCTATTGAAGCCTTTTTTAAAACTGCCGAATGTACTGAGGCAATTTAGAATTAGTCTTGGTAAAAATAAGTATGATTCTCTGAACTTATATTTTCAGGATGAAAGTCGCTTTGGTTTGATGACCCATGTAGGGAGATGCCTAACCGCAAAGGGGGTAAAACCACTAGTCAAATATAAACATGCATTTAAAAACACATATTTATATGGTGCTTTTTCACCTATTGATGGCAACTCATTTGTGTATGAAATAGAAGGAACAACTAGTGAGATATTCTATGAATATATAAAACAACTTTCAGAACACAGACCATATGAATTAATGATTGTTGTTATTGATAATGCAGGATTTCATTCTTTGAAAGATTATGAAATACCTGACAACATAAGACTTGTAAGGATTCCGCCGTACTCTCCGGAATTAAACCCAAGTGAAAAAATGTGGGCATATATCAAGCAGTACTATAAAAACGAATTTTTCGAATCACTTACCGAAGTAAAACAATGGCTCTTTAATTTTATAAAAACAAAAATTAATTCTGACATCGTAAAATCAATTACCCACAATTTAAAATTTATTAATGCTTTTAACGCTAATGCCATATGACAATTGGTATTACTAATTTAAATCCAATTGATTTAATTTTACCGGAAGATAAGGAAGCTGTTTATAAGATCATTGCTGAAGATATGTTTGAAAATAATTTACAGCAAACAAATGAATTCCGCTCTCTTACCAAAGATGGGAGAGAAATATGGATAAGTGCAATCGGTGTCAAAACTGAATATCAAGGCAGATTGGCAGGTTTAATATCAATTAGAGGCATCACTGAGCTTAAGCTGGCAGAATTTGCTATAAATGAAAGGTTAAAGGAGTTGAACTGCCTTTATGGTATTTCTAAGATTATCGAAATTCCAGATCTATCGATAGAAGAAATTTTCCGTAAAGTTATTAGCCTGGTTCCTACTTCCTGGCAATATCCCGAAATTACTGTTTGCCGGATTATCACAGATGGAATTGAATACAAAAAACTAACCTTCAAGAAAACTGACTGGATGCAAAGCAGTAATATCAAAGTTGATGGAAAGACTGTAGGTATTATCGAAATTTGTTATCTGGAAAAAATGCCTGATATTGATGAAGGACCTTTCCTTAAAGAAGAAAGATTGGTCATTGATGCTGTAGCTGAACGCATAGGTTACGTTATAGAGCGTAAGCAGGCGGAGAATATGCTACGGGATGCTTATGCAAGGCACTCCGCAATGATAGAAAATATCGGTGATGTTATTACCATTGTGGGAGCTGATGGCATAACGAAATATCAAAGTCCAAATATTGAGAAATGGTTTGGATGGAAGCCTGAGGATCTTATCGGTACAAACGGCTGGGACAAGATACATCCTGAAGATATTGAAAGGATTCAGAAAGGATTCAGTAAAATACTTAAAAAAGAAACTGCCTCGATAGTTGAATACCGATTCAAATGTAAAGATGGTAATTACAAATGGATAGAACTTTCTGTCGTTAACCGTATCAACGAGCATGCGATCAATGGTGTGCTACTCAATTACCATGATATCACCGAACGTAAACGTACAGAGCAAGTTCAAAAAGTATTATACAATATTTCCAATGCAGTAATAACAACTGTAAACCTTGAATATTTAATTATTCTTATTCAAAAAGAACTTGAAAAAATTATTGATACTTCAAATTTTTATATTGCTCTTTACGACGAAAAAATTGATATGTTTTCAATACCTTACCTTGCTGATGAGAAGGAAGATTTAAGGTCTTTTCCAGCAGGCAAATCATTCACTAATTATGTACTAAAAACTCAGAAATCCTTGCTTGCCAACAAGCAAAAAGTAAATGAACTGATAAAATCCGGGGATATTGAACGCATAGGAACAGCTTCAAAAGTATGGCTGGGTGTGCCTCTATCTATTGCAGGAAAACCAATTGGAGTTATTGCTGTTCAAAGTTATACTGATGAAAATGCATTTGATGAATCAGATAAGGAAATACTTGAATTTGTTTCCCATCAGGTAAGTATTTCTATAGAAAGGAAGAAACACGAAGATGAATTGATAGAAGCTCTTAAAAAAGCAACAGAATCTGATAGGTTAAAATCAGCATTTCTCACAAATATGAGCCACGAAATCAGAACACCCATGAATGGAATTCTTGGTTTTTCCAGCTTATTAAAACAACCTGATCTTAGCAGTAAAAAGCAACAAGAATACATCCAAATCATCGAAAAAGGTGGAGCACGAATGCTTAATATTATCGATAATATTGTTAGTATTTCAAAAATAGAATCAGGTCAGATGGAAGTTAATATCGGGGAATTAAATATCAATGAGCAAATCGAATTCCTTTATACTTTCTTTAAACCCGAAGTTGAAGAAAAAGGTTTGCAGTTTTCATCAGAAGTTTCTTTACCATCTAAAAAAGCCATCCTGAAAACCGATGGTCAAAAAGTTTATACCATACTAGCAAATCTTTTGAAAAATGCAATTAAATACACCAAAAAGGGTTACATAGAATTTGGGTATACTCAAAACAAAAATACACTTGTCTTTTACATAAAAGATTCAGGGATAGGCATTCCATTTAATAGGCAGGAAGTCATCTTTGAGCGGTTTATTCAAGCTGATATTGAAGATAAAATGGCATATCAGGGAGCAGGTCTCGGCTTGTCTATTTCAAAAGCTTATGTAGAAATGCTGGGTGGAAAAATTTGGGTGGAAAGTGAAGAAGAAAATCTGCCAGCCAGCAAGAAAGGAGGAAGTACATTTTATTTTACCATTCCATATAAGCCTTTATCAAGGAAAGAAGATATCGCCAAAAATGAAATTTTGCATTCCAATGATGTAACTCCAATCGACAAGTATAGTATATTAATTGTTGAAGACGATGAAACTTCGGCAGAATTTATTTAGCTTATTTTAAGAGGATCAGAACACGAAATTGTTATAACGATAACAGGAGAAGATGCTGTGGAAGTATGTCTCAATAATCCAGACATCGATTTAGTACTTATGGATATTAAATTGCCTACGATAGATGGCTACGAAGCCACAAGGCAAATTCGAAAGTTTAACAAAGACGTAATCATCATAGCACAAACAGCTTATGCTTTAGAAGGCGACAGAGAAAAAGCTATTGCTGCCGGCTGCAACGATTATATTTCAAAGCCCATAAAAAAGGATGAATTATTGGAGAAAATTAGTAAAATATTACTCTAATGGAAAATAAAAACGAACAACGAAAACAACTCGAAGAGAAACTCATAGCAAAGGCTACGAAAGACGAGACTTTTAGAAAGAATCTTTTGACATCTCCCAGAGAAACTCTGGAAACGGAACTTGGGATTAATATCCCAGATGCCGTTAATATTAAGGTACTGGAAGAAGATCAAAACTCGTTCTATTTGGTTCTCCCCCCGATAATCGATCCCGAAACTGAAGATGAACTTTCCGAGGCAGAACTTGAAATGGTTTCAGGAGGTTGGGGAGAACCAGGGGGAATGTCCGCGGATTGTACTAATGAAGGTTGTACCGTTTATCCAGCATGCCAAGGGGGATCTTTCTCCAATTAGATAACCGTTACCCGTTCTTATTTAAGGGGAGATTTTTAAATTCCCGGAGCAGCAGCTCATTATTCAGGCTAAATTATGAAGAATAGTAAGTGCAAAAGATGCATATAATATTACAAGATTCTATGATGGGTTAGTAGAAACCAAAAAGGTGAAGATTTAACAGCGCAGTTTGGTGTTTAGTTGTTATAAAAAGTGTTTTGTCATTTTTTATGAATTAAGCAGGCTAAATGGTGCTAATTTTTTAATCATTAGTTTAAAGTCATAGTTTCTCTTCCTAGTTTCATTTACTATATTTTGAAAAACCCTTAATACCAATTTGATAACAGAATGCGCTTTTTAAATCAATAGATTTTTTGTTTTGGCGAATTGGAAAATATTTCCCTTGTAAGTTTTCCCCTACAAAAAAATCAGCATTCCCCTACAAGTATTTAGTATTTACCCTACAAGCATATTACTTAAATATCAGCATTTTTGTAGAGAATTAAAATTTTTGTTACTACTCAGCAGCCAATAATTCTTGATTAGCTAAGTTTGTAAGTACATTAAAAACATCTTGTCCATTTTTAATCGTTGTATCAACAACGGATCTTATTACAGCAAAATGTTGTGCAAATTCGTAAGATTTGAATTGATTTGAGATTTTCATCTTCACTTTTATGTTTCTTATCCCTCTTTCTGAGGCATTATTGTCTGGAGGAACTTCTTTATAATATAGAAAAGTGAAAATAGCATCACGCCTTTTTATCAGTCGATTAACAAATGTTCTCTCTTTTTGATGCATACGCAAAGTGTCAACCTCAAGAAGTTTTGTTAATTTTTCTTCAAAGTATTTTGTTTTTAAATTTCCAACACAATAATTATTGATTTGCATTTGCTTTTTATAACTCAGGGTTTCTTTAAAAAGTAGTTTCAATTGGCTTGCCCATTTACTGTCAAAAACTTCTTCAAATTTTGTCAATTCTCTTAATAAATGAGCTAAACATAATTGTTTAGCCAGAGTTTCAACTTTCAATTGTGCTGCTAGGCTGTCCGAAACATAAACAGATTGTGGAAATCCATTTGAAAAACTATCTATAATTGTTTGATAACCTCGGCTATATGACGCCTTGATAAATGTTAAAAAATCATTCTGAAATATCCAAAACCATGCTTTTTCTTTGTTAATGTGAGCTCCCGTTTCGTCACCACCAACATATTTCGCTACTGACAATCTTTGTCTAATTTCTTCATACATTGGCAGTGCTTTTGTGCTCATTGAAGATAGAATATTAAATATGCTTCCTTCACTTATTGGCAAATTAGCAAAATCCTTTAAAAACTTCTTCAATCTATTAGAGGGGATGTATTGATAAATTGACAAATATGTTATTAAAGATTGGACGTTTTCTCCATACTGAATATTGGCTCTTAATCTTTTGGGCATTTCTCCTACTGTTGAATTCCCGCATTGTTTACAGCTGCATTCATAAGCCCTGTGTTCTATGTATTTAGGAGATATTGGTGGTATTACTATTTCTTGACGGCGAGTTAAGAGCTTCTCTGTTGATTTATCAAATGAAGCACCACACTTTTTGCAATAACTTGGTTTATGATTAATTATCTCATCAGGATTAGTGCTCATTTTTAAAGAACTGCCCTTATGCCCCTTTTGTCCACCACTTGATTTATTGGATTTTTCTCTTGAATTATATACCTTGCTTCGGGTATAATCTTGTGAACTTGGTGTTGAACTGGTAGTGCTTTTTCTGCCGCTTTTAAGAAGCATAATCTCTGTACGAAGTTCATCAATTTGTCTTGATTGAGTTTTAATTATTTGTTTAAACTCATTATATTCTCGTAGCGGTATGGTAACTGTCTTTTCGATTTCACAAAGTAAAATAACAAAACATGAACTTTCTAAAAAATAGTTTTTAATTATTCACATTTATTTGTTAATTTCGCTGCTGAGTAGTAACAAATTTTTACAAGTGAGAATATTAATAGCTGATGATTCGGAATATATACTGGAAAGGTTGTAGCAAATGATAAACCTGGTAGAGCAGGTTGAATTGGTTGACGTTTATCATAATGGAACAGATGCCCTTAATACCATTCATAAGCTAAAACCAAATATGGCCATCCTCGATAATAAAATGCCAAATTTAAAAGGAGTAGATGTCATCCGGGAAATCAGAAAAGAAAATCATACGATGAATATGATGATGCTAACTTTGTTTATGAGTTAAAGAATGAAAAATATGCAATTATTATCCATGGTTTGTTATTGGATAATATTTATGATCAAATAATTTATTCTACAATTTAATTTAATTTAAATCAAAATCTATGAAAAATGTTTTTATTGCAGTGTCCATGTTAATTTTTTTTACCATGAACAGTACTGCACAAGAGTACAAAATTGTAACTACAGTTGAATCCGTTGTCCCCATGGGAATAGGACGATCGAGGATTATTGAAACCACCGACACACTCTCAGTTGATAATTTCACAACTGCAAGGACAGATGGTAAAAAGAGTAATCAAAAAGATGTAAGCCGAAAAGATATTAAAGTTAACAAATTTGACGAAACCAAACTACTCAACTTTTATAGTTCAGTGGGTATCAATTTCCAAAACATTGCCTCAAACGATGCCATGATTACATCAAAAATCAATGGCCTGATCAACGAGGGCTGGGAATTGAAATTTGTGCTTAGCGGAGTTGAAAGTGATGCTGGACATGGCGATAATGTAGGCATATTCATCACCCGGTTCATATTCTATCGGGATTAAGTTAATCGATTAAGAAAATAAAAAGGTTGTTTATCCATGAATAGATAACCTTTTTTTGATTAGTGCCGGGAATATATTCGAGAAATTTTACTCAACAAACAATATGATGTCATTCAATTGGTTGTAGCAAATAAATCAATTGTTTATTTCCAATAAAACAGTAAGTACCTACCAAAACAGGATTATGGAAAAAATAAGGCTCGAAAAGAACACTGATCTTGCTAGTTATTATATTGAAAATGAGTTCTTATAACTAAATTATGCTAATTATTTAACCATTAGTTTAAAGTCATAGTTCCTCTTCCTAGTTTCAACTACCATATTTTGAAAAACCCTTAACATCTCCCCTGTAAACATTTCCCTTGTAAGATTTATCCTACAAAGAAATCAGATTTATCCTACAAGTAATTTACATAAATAGTCGGATATTTGTTCACTGAAATAACCACCAATGAGAGTATTAATAGCCGATGATTCAGGTTTTATGCTTGACAGACTGCAGCAAATGCTGAGCAGTCTGGAGAATGTGGAGGTAGTTGGGAGTTTCCATAATGGAATAGATGCTATAAGTGCCATGCATAAACTAAAACCTGATTTGGCAATTTTAGATAATAAAATGCCCAGCTTAAATGTAGTAGATGATATTAGAGAAATTAGAGAAGAAGATTTAAAGTGAAATTAATGTTGCTTACTTTTTCAGCACAGATATAAACGGGTTCAATTGGTGCCTGAAAAAATCAAAAAAGTGAACTTTTAGAACCCACCTAAAATTTAAAAAATAATGAATAATCTAATCAAATTGAGTATTGTAGCATTACTTGTTACAATAGGAACAGAATCTTTTTCACAAATATTTGGAGTAAAAGCTGGCTTGAACTTATCTACTCTACATATGAAAGATGATGACTATAATTATAGTGATGAATTTAAAATGAGCCCAGGTTTTCATTTTGGTCCAACTGTAGAATTTCCAATTAATGAAATGTTCTCTTTTGAATCTGGTTTATTGCTTTCTACAAAAGGGGGCAAGAGAAGTGTAAAAGACACATACGGTGGTGGAACTTATGAATATGAAAGTAAATCAAGGCTGACCATGTATTATCTAGATATTCCATTGACGGCAAAAGCAACCTTTGATATTGGCAGTTCAAAAATTTATGGTGTTTTTGGCCCTTATATTGGAATGGGATTATGTGGAAAAAGCAAAAATGAATTTACAGATAATGGTGAAACTGAAACTAACGAAGAAACTATCAATTTTGGTTCAGACAAAGACGAAGATGATGTTAAGAGGTTAGATTATGGTTTAACTGCTGGGGCAGGAATTGAGTTAAGCTCTTTTCAAATTGGTGTAAATTACAACTTAGGCTTAGCAAATATTTCAGCTTATACCGAAGAAGGTAATAAGCTTAACAATCGTGTTCTGGCAATTTCTGTTGGTTATAAGTTTGGTGGAAAATAAAAATAAAAACCAACCCATAAGATCTAGGCATATAAAAATACCGTAGTGCCTAAGCTAGAACTTGGACTGTCCCTACAAGGTTATAAAATGGACAAATCAAAAGGATTAAATATTATCAAATATATAAGAACATAAGATAGTAAGGTGAAACTAATGTTACTTACGTTTTATGCAGATACATACTATAGGCAGCTGGCCATGGAGGCAGGAGCAGATTGTTTTTTTTTGGAAAAGTGAAGATTTTGAAAATATATCTAAGGTGATAATGCAATTGAAAGATAATGAAACGAATTAAACTGTAACAATATGAAAAAAACACTATTATTTTTTGTACTACTAATGACATCAATGGCAGCAACAAGTTTGTTTGCACAAGTACCGCCACCTCCGCCACCCAATCATGGAACATCCGGAAATCAACCCGGAGGTAACACCCCAATTGGAGGAGGATTATTCATACTGCTTGGCTTAGGAGCCACCTATGGTGGTAAAAAGCTATATAATATGAGTCAAGATAAATTGAATGAGAACAGTAACAGAAAACAAAATTAATGTAACGTAAAATCAAATTATCATGAAAATAGAATCAATTGTAGTAACGACAATATGTGTTTTTCTTTTACATTTCCTCACCATTGCACAGGAAGTACGGATAGAACCAAATACAAAAATCACCATCGAATCAGGAACCACAATGGACATTACAACAGGAAACCTTGTTCTGGAATCAGATGTTAGCGGTGATGTTTCCTTGATTGTACTAGGTGTAGGTAAAGTAGAAATTAACAATGGTGGCAAAACCATTGCAGAACGCTATTTGCCGGGAAGTGAGCAAGCATGGCATATACTTGGTGCACCGGTAAGCGGAATGGCAATAAGTGGTAGTGGGTTTGCCCCAGGTAATTACGATGACTTTTACGCTTGGGACGAACCATCACCAGGTACTTGGGTAAATTACAAGGTAGATGACCCACCGCAATCTATTCTTTTTGCAAGTGAAGAAGTTAACAATGGCGACTACCTTCTTTCATGCAAAGGATACTTAATTGCCTATAACGTAGCAACCCCAACTAAAATATTTAGAGGAAACCTTGTTACGGGTAACCAAATTTTCACTCTTAAAAATAGTGTAGGTAAAGATTGGGACTTTTATAATGGCTGGAATTTAATGAGCAACCCGTATTCGTCGGCAATCGACTGGAAATTAGTCTCTAGTGCAAGCCGTGATTTATTTATAGACGATTATGCTTATGCATATAACCAAGTAAAAAATGCTGGCTCAGGTGGTTTTGAGCAAATTTATGGAGGAACTGAAGGCCTAAGTGGGTATATAGCAGCAAACCAGGGCTTTTTTGTAATTACAGATCCAAATACTACTGATGATACTGAGTTTACTTTTATAACCACTATACAAACCCATGATGATGGCACATATTACAAAGGTAACACAGCCAATAACGACAAACTAATACTTCGATTAACCGGAAATAACTATTACGATGAAACTAGTATATGGCTAAAAGACGAAAGCACGTACAACAGAGATCGTAGCGATGCCATTAAAATGAATAGTTACAATGTAAATGCGCCTAATTTATATACTATTTCGGCAGATAATATAAACTTGGCGGTAAACAGCATTCCCGAAATTGCAGTGGAAAACAGCATAGCTGTTGGTGTAGTAATTCCAAAGCAGGGTGAATACACAATTTCAATAACCGAAGTTAGCGAATATATTTCATCGAACGCCATTTATTTACACGATAAACTACTTAATAACTGGCATAAACTAAGCCAAAGCGATTACTTTTTTACCACCGATGCAGGCGATATTGCCAACCGTTTTGCCATTCATTTTGGAGTAACCGACATTAATGACAACAACAAAACCGACATACTTAATATTTGGGCTTACAACAATACACTAAATATTATAAGTGAAACCAAACAAGCAAATCTTCAAATATTTGACATACAAGGCAGGTTGATTAATCGTAAAGCCATTACTATAGATGGTAAATATAGCGAAATGCTAAACCTACAACCAGGCGTATATATTGTAAGATTACAAAATAACAATATGGTGGTATCAAAACAAATTATATTAAACTAATTGAATAAATATATTTTGAATAAATAAAATTGACATGAAAAAATTAAAATTATTATTAGTAGTAATTGCAATGGTTACAAGCTATAGCTTAACAGCACAAATGGCAGTAACAACAGATGGCAGTAGCGCCGATGGCTCAGCAATGTTGGATATAAAAAGTACCGTAAAAGGCTTTTTACCCCCACGTATGACCGAAACACAAATGAATGATATAACCACTCCTGCCCAATGGCTGATGGTTGTTTGTACTAACTGTGACCCTGCAGGTTATTACTACTATACCGGCTCTGTATGGACTCAAATAGTTGGTAATCCTGCTACCGGTGTTACTGCTACCAAACCCGGCACAATGGACGGTTATTATATAACAGATTATACATTTTCAAATACAACAGCAACATTTGTTGTAAGTAATAATGGGCTAACGCCTGTTGGTCCTGTTGATTTTAATAACGCAGCATCCGTTGGTACAGGTACAGCAAGCTTTAGCGTGGCTGCAGCTGTTGCTGCCAGTACCGATTATAGTGCAATTACCATTAACTCCGGTGCAAACCAAAGCCTTATTTATGATGTAACAGGTAAACCATCAGCAGCAGGAACTGTTGTTATCGATTTTAGTTCGGTTGGTGGTTTAACATCAACAGCCACAGCAAATGTAATCAGTGCAACTTCGGTTGCCGACCCAGGTATATTTGCAGGCAATTACGTAATTGGCACAGCCTTTACAGGTAGCAATACAGTAACCTTTACTGTTACTAATAACACAGCCGTAACCGTAGGCCCTTATAATTTCACCAGTGCAGCCTCCATAGGTGTAGGTACTGCAACATTTTCTATTGCAGCTGGTATTTCAGAAAGTGCCGATTACAGTGCAGTAAGTATAAACGTAGGAGCAAGCCAAGATTTGGTTTATAACCTTACAGGTACACCAAATACCGCAGGTACTTATATTGTTGATTTTTATCGTGCAGGTGTTTTAACAGCATCAGCAACAAGAAATATTACCGATAGCGATGCCACATTCGATTTACCACAAACCGAAATTTGGGCATCGGTTTCCAGTCTTTTTGTTGGAGCGCTAACCAATGGGCATACCATTGACATTGCTTATACAAGTGGTACAGGAACCTACAGCGCCTGGACCAGCCCAACCTATAATATTACCGATAATAATGGTGCTACACGTACTATTACACTTAGCAATACTGAAGGTAGTTTTAGCAGTAGTGGTACCATAACCTATACTATAAACATTACCGATGGTGGTGGAGCCGATATTGATGTGCCGCAGCAAACTTTCGGTGCAACTATAACCATGGCAACCATTGATGTTATTGTTAACGGTAACTCATTAGGCAACCTCTTGTTGGATGCCACAGGTGGTTACCCCGATCCTGAGTATGGTACCGCAGGTCATAACTATGTTTACAAAAAAGTTGATAATACCACAACCGGCAAAACATGGCTTAACAACAACTTGGGAGCCATCTACAACGATGCCGACCATACAAATTTTGATATGGATCAGCAGGCCACATCAATTGATGATGCCAATGCCTACGGTGACTTATACCAATGGGGACGCTATAGCGATGGACACGAAGATCGCGCAAGTACAACAACAAATACACAGGCTACAATAGCAACACCAAACTTGAGCAACGATTGGGATGGTCTGTTTATTATTTCTGACGGTGATTGGCTATCAGGCCCAAACAATAATTTATGGCAGGGAGAATCGGGTACTAACAACCCATGTCCTTCAGGCTTTAGGGTAGCTACTAAAACAGAGTTAGAGGCAGAGCGAATAAGTTGGGCATCAAATGACTATGTAGGTGCCTTTGGCTCTCCACTAAAACTATCGGTTGGTGGCTACCGTATGAACGACACTGGTGAGTTCAACGTCGTTGGCTCTAGCGGCTACTATTGGAGCAGTACGGTTGATGGTACCGACGCCAAGAGCATCGTTATTATCTTCTATAATGCCTTTTTCGGCAGCAGCGTCCGAGCAGTGGGCCAAACGGTGCGTTGCATTAAGGATTAGTCACTTTGCAACTATTTAACACTTTTGCCCTGCCATCTTTTTAGGGTGGCAGGGTTTTGATATCGTTTTTGGTGAACGAGAAATTTATAAAAAAATTACAGATATTACTGTTAAAAAAATTGTTGACTTACAAAATAACAATGCTAACAAAAGATGTAATGATGAAGTTAAAATACTACTTGCAGATAATAGTACTCGCACTGTTGGTGTCTTGTACAAATGTGCAACAAGAGACGGATTATAAACCAGTTCACAATAAATTTTCCAGGGCTTTATCTTTGCTGCAGCAGTCAAGAGATGCATTAGCCAGCGATAGTCTACTATTTAATGAAGAGTATGATAGAGTATATGAAGACTACAATGCCTATGCCGATACTATTTTTACAACTAGCGGCGAGAAAGCGTATGCTCAATTTGAGTTAGAACGTTTGATGAATATGACATTTCAGGCTGATGATATTGCAACACTGAAGCAGTATCACGATAGCTTGTTTTTGTTGAGTCACACCTATTTCAATTATATTGAAACAGATGAAAAATTAGCGGATAGAATTGCCCAATGTGTTACCAATAGCTATGAAATACAGGGCATTGGTGATGATACAGAATTAATAGAACTAGTAAAAAATACTATAAGCAATCATGTAAGTTTAGTTTATGGTGATAATGCAAGTCAAGAAAATTGGAAAACGGTAATCGACCGCTATGCAAGCCAATATGCAAGCCGTGGTATTATTAGCCAGGCAGCGCTTTTGTACAAATCATTCAGTAGTGTTTATAGTTCTGATTTTAAACAACCTATTGCCATTAATTTTAGCAAAGATTATACTATTTATAACAAAACAAATAAGCCCGGAAATGCTTTTGGCGATGTGGAATCGTGGAAAGTAATAGTCTTTAATCAAAACAAGATAACTTTTGATATGGTACATCTTATCGCCATAAGGAGAGCATTATACGAAGCCAGACCCAATTTTGATTTTATAATTGCCCGCGATAGTATCAAACTTGGTAATGATGTTATTTATGGAATTGGTAGGAATTTATCAGGCGACTTAAACTATATTACATTATGCAAACAAGATATTGAAAGTTTTGGTAAATCGCCGGCATTTGTTGTGCTTATGCCCAATAGTAATATTGCCTACTCAGCCGATAACCCAATTGAGATGATTGATTGGATTGAGACTCCCATTGTTAAACAAAAAGCACAAAAAAAACTCTATAAGACAGAACTGAAAAAAAATCGTCAATTAGCGATTGAAAAAGCGCATAATAACCCCGACACCACTATAAAACATAAACAAAAGCTAGGAAACATAAACATTTGCTTAAGTGGTTACTGGCCCGATGATGTTACATTTGAAGAACAGTACTATCAATTTACTAAAAAGAAGAATAGTGCAGATTTATCATATCCAATAATATCTGTGAATATCCTTAACAAAGGCAATCTGATTTATACTAACGATTTTTTTAATATTGGTTCGTCAGTTATTGATTTAAGAGCAACCCCTGATCATGAAATTCATCCCAGCTTTAGCGATAGTGTAAACCAGCAGTATTATTATTTAAAAAGTAAGTTGACGAATTTGGTTTCTCGGTTAAATAGCTATAAATATTTTTGTGAAGAATATGTTTATTCTAACTCTATATTTGTTGAGAATATCGATAAACTGGAAAAAAGCTGTGATGAACAAATTAAGCTGCTATTAGCAGAATCTGACAATCATGAGATAAAAGCCTTATTACAGGCCAGTATTAAGGTGGAAAAACTTAAGCAAATAAATCCGGCAATAGAGCTTAATTATGTTGATTTTGAGAAGTACATGCCTACAAAAAACTTTCAGAGCATTATTTATAATAGTCCTTTTTATGAGCAATTAATTACAGCTTGGTTAAACTATGGTATCAACGACCCAGTTACTGCTGTTGATTTGTTATTTGGTTCAGAAAGTTGGATACCTGATTCAGCATTATCAATTGTAGGTGGTTTTGTGTGGAAACAAATGAACCGTTATAGCAGGGAAGATGTAATGTTGCATATCGACACACTTTACCTTAACGGATGTTCAGGTAATAATAACGAAGTATCAAAGCGATTGGCTGGTTATAAACGAATGGCCATAGGTAAAAAGGCTCCTAACATTCAATGGTACGAAAATGGAGAATCAAAGGAACTATATGCATTGAAAGCCGATTCGGTGTATGTTGTTTTTTGGGCTGATTGGTGTGAACATTGCAAAAATATATTGCCTCCACTTTATGAGAATTTACTAAACAAACCTAATATAAAAGTAATTTGCATAAATCTTGATGAAGATGACAGTAGTACTAAATTAGGACAGAAACTAATGCCTAAGTGGTATCATTTGCAAGCTAAAGAGAAATGGGATAGCCAATGGGCTGAATCATATAATATTTTTGGAACACCAACTATATACTTACTTAACAAACGTATGGAAATTGTTTCAAGGGTGATTTAGTTGGTTACTAAAAACCTCCATCCGTCAGCATATCCTATGCCTTATTAATAGAAACTATAAAACCAATAAGCACCAGTTTTTTAAATAATATTAAGTACATTTGAAAGCCACTAAAAAAATCACATAATCAACGAATACATCATAATTAGAAAATGTACATAATACACACCAATATGTAGTAAAAAATGCACTTTGCAACATTTAGATAATGAAATAATAAATGTAATTTTACACATACCCATCTGTTGTAGCTAATTATGAGATTATACAACATTAAAAATTAATAAATGAAGAGAAGAAGTAATTATAATCTTTAGGATCAATTCCAAGCAGTTCTGTTACGAGTAGCTCATTAATTAATATTAAATAACAAAATGATGAATTACATCAGTAAATTGCACACAAATTGTATGCTTGTTTTATTAATCGTACTATCAAGCATTATCTTTAATTCTTGCTCTAAAGAGAGTGATAATGAACCAGAACCAGGACAAAGTCTAGGTATTGTTTCCATCCCTAATCTGCGAGACATGGGTGGTTACAAAACTGCAAATGGAGCCACTATTGCCAGAGGATTGGTATATCGTTCAAACCAACTCTACAACATTAGTACAAATGATATGCTTTTGCTTGCAAATCTCAATCTTAAGAATGACTTTGATTTGTGTACCGCCACAGAGCGAAATGACAAACCTGATGAGCTGCCTGTTGGTGTCAATAATGTTTGGCTGGATGTGTTGGCTGACGATCCAACTTCTGGACCGGCAAATCTGATATCACTCAGCAAAGTATCTGAAACAAAAAAGGCAGAACCCACAAAAACTGTCAATTCAAAAAAAGATATGTTTCCCATTGTTGGTATTGGCGCATTGTTAGCGAAATTCCATGCTTTTTACATGCTAATAATATTGTATCTGCCTCCCTTTTATTCATGATTATATCGTAATCAAAATTACGTCAGCAATATAAACTTATATGATATAACCCTGTTGGTGCAAGCAAATAAAAAAATCTGTTTACTGGCGAATTACATTTTTATAACTATATTTACAACACCAAACCTCAAAAATTTAGTATAGTTCTTTTATATATCGGTAGTATACATGTGCTAAAAGAGAGAACCTTTACACTATCTGTCTATAAATACTACTATTAAAAGATATCCTCATGAAGAAAATTCTTATCATTGATGACCAAAAAGATAATCTCATAAGTATAGAAGCAGTTATTGGTATTAATATAACTAATTGTAAGGTATTAACTGCATTATCTGGAAAACAAGGTATTAAACTAGCAAAAGAAGAACAGCCCGACACAATTCTTCTTGACATAATTATGCCAGAAATGGATGGCTATGAAGTTTGTAAACAACTAAAGGAAGATTTGTCAACAAAGCATATTCCTATTATTTTAATTAGTGCTGCTAAAATAGACTCTAAAAGCCGAGCAAATGGTCTTATTAGTGGAGCTGATGCGTTTTTATCAAAACCTATTGATACAGATGAATTTGTGGCTCAGATTAAAGTAATGCTGAGAATAAAAGAAACTGAAGACAAGTTAAAAGGTGAAAAACTTAGTTTGGAAAATAAATACGAGAACCTTTTTGAAACAATGGAACAGGGGGTTGTCTATCAGGATGCTAAGGGGAACATTACAAGCGCCAATCCTGCTGCAGAGAAAATTCTTGGACTTACACTGAATCAAATGATGGGTAGGACATCTATGCATCCCGATTGGAGAGTTGTTGGGGAAGATGGGACAGCTCTTCCCGGAGAACAGCACGCTGCTATGGTTGCATTACGAACAAAAAAAAGAGTCAGGGATGCCGTCTTTGGTGTTTACAACCCCCAACTTAAAGATTATGTATGGATATTGATCAATTCGACACCCCAGTTTCATAAAGGTAGTAAGGAACCCTATCAGGTATATTCAACTTTTTCTGACATCACCGACCGTAAGCGAGCAGAATTAGAAGTAATTGTTGCCAAAGAAAAAGCTGAAGAAAGTGAGAATTATCTCAATAAAATTATTAACAATATTGGAGATCCTGTATTTGTAAAAGATGATCAAAGTAGATTTTACCTTGTAAATGATGCTTTTTGTGAGTTTTTAAGCCTTAGCAAAGATGAGATAATTGGTAAAACACTTAGTGAAAATTTGCCTGCTGACGAGATGGAACACTTCTTTAAAGTTGACAAGCCTGTACTGAAAAATGGGCAAGAGAATTTATGTGAGGAGCTGCTTACAGTTAAAGCTGGAGATACCCGAACAATTTCTACAAGAAAAACACGATATATTGATATATACGGTAAAAAATTTCTCATTGGGGTTATTAGGGACATCACAGAGCAAAAGCGATCAGAAGAATTATTGCGGCAAAGTGAAGCTACTGTCAGGAACAAGCTCAAAGCAATTACAGAGCTGGAAGGAGACATTGGATCACTCGATCTCGATGACATCATCGATTCCGATGCCCTACAGTCGCTGATGGAGCAATTTTACAAGGTAGTGCCTGTTGCAAGCGCTATTGGTAATCTTTCGGGAAAGGCTCTGGCTGCAGTAGGCTGGCAGGATATCTGCACTAAGTTTCATCGCTACCATCCCGAAACAGCTATGAACTGCAACGAAAGCGACACTATACTTGCCGGCAGTGTGCCGCTTGGTACATTTAAAGCTTACCGCTGCAAAAATAACATGTGGGACATGGCTGCACCTATCGAAATTGCTGGCAGACATTTCGGAAATATCTTTATCGGGCAGTTTTTTTATACCGACGAAGAGCCGGATATCAATCAGTTCAGGCAGATGGCGCTTCAATATGGGTTCGATGAGGCCGAATATCTGGCAGCGCTCGGGCGTGTTCCTCGGCTGAGCAGGCAAGTAGCCGATGCGGCGATGGCATTTTATTCTGAATTGGCCAAATTAATTTCCAATCTGAGTTTAAGCACCTTTAAACTGGCAAAAACACTCAATGAGCAAAAGCAAACGGAAGTAGAATTAATTGAAGCCAAAGAAAATGCTGAAAAAAGCGAGAATTATCTCAATAGCATCATCAACAACATAGGCGATCCTGTATTTGTTAAAGACGACCAAAGCAGGATTCTACTGACCAATGACGCTTTTTGTTCACTCTTTCAACTTTCAAGAGATCAGATGATAGGTAAAACACTTGCCGAAGAAGTTCCCCCAGAAGAACAGGAAAGTTTCTTAAGTATTGATAAGGAAGTTATAGAGACTGGTAAGGAAAACATAAACGAGGAGTCTTTTTCAGTTATAGGGAAACAACCGAAAATAATTTCTACAAAAAAGTCTCGATTTATTGATAATAATGGTAAAAAATATCTCATTGGTATAATTCGCGACATCACCGAGCGTAAGCTGGATGAAGTAGAATTACTCAAAGCCAAAGAAAAAGCGGAAGAAAATGAGACTATTCTTAAAACTGCAATGGAAAATAGTCAGGCTGGAATAGCTATTGCTGAAGTTCCTTCAGGTAAACTAACATACGTTAACAAAGCAGGATTATTAATCAGAGACAAAGATTATGATGATTTAGTGGAAAATATTGATATCAATAAATACGTTTCAAGCTGGCAAATCCTTCACCTTGATGGAACACCATACAAAGCTGATGAAGTTCCTTTGGCACGAGCTGTTCTGTATGGAGAAACAAATAGTAAAGAATTCCTAATCAGAAGAGATGATAATAAAGACCGACATGTTTGGGCAAATGCAGCGCCTGTTATAAATGAAAGCGGAGTTCAAACTCATGCTATTGTTTTGTTTCTGGATGTCACAGATCTTAAAAATGTAGAAAAAGACTTGATTATTGCCAAAGAAAAGGCGGAAGAATCTGATCGATTAAAGTCCGCATTCCTTGCCAATATGAGCCATGAGATTCGCACTCCTATGAACGGAATTCTTGGGTTTGCCGAGTTACTGAAAGAACCAGATTTAACAGGTGATCAGCAAATTAAGTTTATAGATATAATTCAAAAAGGTGGAGCAAGAATGCTCAACATAATTAATGATATTGTTGATATCTCAAAAATTGAGTCAAACCTAGTAAAAATGTCCACATCTGAAACTGATATAAATAAAAGCATAGAGTATATTCATGCATTTTTTAAATTAGAGGCTCAACAAAAAGAGATCAAGTTGGATTATACGGCACCTTTACCAACAGGAGAGGCAAATGTAATTATCGACCGTGAAAAAATTTATGCAATACTTACTAATCTTGTTAAGAATGCAATTAAATTCACCGACAAGGGTAGTATTGAACTAGGTTATACAAAAAAAGACAATTACCTCGAATTCTATGTAAAAGACACAGGTATTGGCATACCGAATGACAGACAAGGGGCTATTTTTGAGAGATTTATACAATCAGATATTGAAGATAAACATGCATACCAAGGTGCTGGATTAGGTCTAGCTATTTCAAAGGCTTACATTGAAATGATGAATGGGAAAATATGGGTTGAAAGTGAATTTGGCAAAGGCTCAACATTCTATTTTACAATTCCCTATATAGTAAAGGCCATTGAAAAACAAAATGATAAAATAAGCATAACCGATGTTGCTGCTGCTGATGTCATTAAAAACCTTAAGGTATTGCTAGTGGAAGATGATGAAGTGTCAATGGATTTTCTTAAAATCATAATGGACGAAAGCCATACATTATTTGCTGCTAGTAATGGGGCTGAAGCTGTTAATATGTGCAAAGATAATTCTGACCTTGATTTGATATTGATGGACATCAAGATGCCAATTATGGATGGTTTTGAAGCTACCAAAGAGATTCGCCTTTTCAATAAAGATGTTATTATTATCGCCCAAACTGCTTATGGGCTAACTGGTGATAGAACAAAAGCAATTGAAGCAGGATGTAATGACTATATATCAAAACCTATTGTCAAAAATGTACTTTTTTCTAAGATTCGTGAATACTTTACGAATTAAACTATGATTACAATAAATATAGATGAAAATTTATAAAATAGTTTTTTTAATGGGGATATTCGCAATGACCGTTTCTTGCAATAATAATAATAATTCATCGAAATCCAAAAAAAGCTTGAATTATGCTGACTCCTATAATTGGGTTTCATTACCATCAACAATAGAAAAAAACGTTGATGTTTTCTATGTCTATCCGACGATTTATACTGGAAAAAATCCTCAAAATATGGATATTTCTGACTCTTCGCTCAGAGAAAATGCCCAAGGACTCTTAGTCGCCCAGGCAGGAGTGTACTCGGCGTATGCCAATTTGTTTGCTCCGTTTTACCGCCAGCAATCGGCAGCACTCCAGAGTATGGATGCTGGTAATGGTGGGAAAGATGCTTATCAAGACCCTGTTTTCCAGGTCGGGGCCAAGGATATCGAAAGAGCCTTCGACTACTATCTGAAGTACGATAATCCCGATAGACCATTTATCCTCGCCAGTCATAGCCAAGGTACAATGACACTTATTAACCTGATGCGTAATAGGTTTAACGACCCAGCCTTACAAAAGCGTCTTGTGGCAGCCTATTTGATTGGCTACACTATAACGAAGGATGATTTAGAGAAATATCCATGGATGAAGCTTGCTCAAGGTAAAGACGATACCGGTGTCATTATTACTTACAATACCGAAGGAGCAGATGCAGGGCCTTCTCCGGTTTTACTACCCGGTGCGGTGGCAATAAATCCCCTGAATTGGAGAACAGACGGTACGCCCGCCAACAGGGATGCAAACTTGGGTGCTAAATTTTTCGATGATGCCACCGGCGAACTCATTGAGGAAATCCCGAATTTTGCCGCTGCACATTTGGATACTCAAAAGGGAGTTTTGGTTGTTACCAATATGAAAACACCAAAATCTGAGAAGATCAATCTTGTTAATATGGGCAGATGGTCGGAAGGAGTCTTTCACAGATTTGATTATGCGTTCTGGTACAATAACTTGCAACAAAATGTCAGCGATAGAATCGACTCTTATTTTACAAAGAAATAAAATTATATACAGATGAAAAAGTAAACTTAATTACCTATTATGCTAATGTTAAAACCAAAAAATAATTTATTAATAATTACATTATTATTTTTTGCAAATATCCTTTTTGCGTCAGATACATCAAATTCCAAATCAAACTGCTTGGGCAATGATGAGGTTTTTCAAATCAAACTTTTAATTGACTCCACTAGGAGTTTTAATATTGATCAGGTTGAGCAAAAGCAAAACGAAGCGAAGATTATTAACCCTCAATATATTATTCCTTCTACCGAAGTAGATTACTGGTTTATAATTGAGTATGAAAATTTGAAAAATGTAGAAATTGAACAATATTTTGGTTTTGATATAGCTTGCTTTGAAATAGCCGATTTGTATTATAAGGATTCGACTGATTGGATACACATAAAAAATGGACTTCTTATACCTATTGAAAAGCGTGAAGTTTACGGTAGGCTGCCTGGATTTGAAGTTAGCTTTAAACCATACGAAGGAAAAACATTGTATCTGCACTTGCATTCAAAATACCTGGTACCTACAGAGATTGTAAGTACAAGCACTACAACTTTCAAAAAAACAGATCAGAAGTATCTCTTTGTTTACTGGTTTTATATTGGAGCTGCATTTTCTATTTTACTCTATAATTTACTGCTTTTTATTCAATTGAGAGACAAAGTATATTTGTATTATATTTTATATGTTACCTGCCTTCTGATTTGGATTTCGCTTGATACTGGATTATTCTTATACTTTAATTCTAATATTAAAGTCTACTACTTCCTCTCGATAGGCTCCCCGACAATGGCCTTCTTTCTTACATTATTTACAAGAGAAATTTTGAAAATTCGGCAAGTAAGTAAATGGATGGATACCAGCCTGATTGTCATGAGTGTTATTTATCTGATAATAGCTATTTTGGTTGCATTTGACGTATACTATTATCAATTTCTTGGGCTCATCGCTATGCCTTTTACCTTATTTCTACTATTTGTTGGAGTTTATGGTATGATTAAGAAATTACCACTTTCCAAATTTTATGTATTGGCTTCAAGTTTATATATTATTGGTCTGTTTATGTATGCAGGTCTTACCTTAAATTTAATACCCTATACGCCTTTAACTAGGTATGGTTTTATGATAGGATCATTTCTTGAGCTAATTGTATTTTCTCTTGCGCTGGGGTACAAAATAAAGCTTATTCAGGCAGAAAAACTTAAGTTTCAGGAAGAAATTGTTGAGAACGAAAGGGTTATGAACAAAAATCTGGAGATAAAGGTTAAAGAACGCACCGAAGAACTTTTAGCTACTTCAGGACAACTAGAAAACACAAATGCATTATTGTCAATACAAATTGATGATAAAGACAATGCCATTAAAGCACTTAAAAAGTCAGATTCAAAATTAAAAGAAAGCAATGACACAAAAGATAAGTTTTTCTCAATAATAGCACATGATTTAAGAAGTCCGTTTAATAATATTTTGGGATTTTCGGAACTGTTAATTGAAAACTCAAATAATTATGAAGCTGCAGAATCTGAAAAGTATTTAGGCATTATAAATTCATCAGCAAAAAACACACTTGTTTTGCTCGACAATTTATTGAATTGGGCAAAATCGCAAACCGGAGAACTTAGTTTTAAACCAGAAAAAATAGTGTTGTCAGAAATTATTCTTGAAATAATAGAGCTTAAAACTTCACTTGCCCAAGCAAAAAATATTTCATTGAATTATCACCCTTTGAATAAAACTGAAGTGTTTGCTGATGTAAATATGCTGAGGACCATTTTGCGAAATCTCGTTTCCAATGCCATCAAATTCACTAATACTGGAGGATGTATAAATATTTCTGCTATGTCAAAACAGAAGTATGTTGAAATTACAGTTTCTGATAATGGTATTGGGATAAATAAAGAAATGAGTAATAAGCTGTTCGATAAAGCTAATCATATAACAACTGATGGCACAGAAAATGAAAAAGGCTCTGGCTTAGGTCTTAAACTTTGCAAAGAATTTGTGGAAAAAAATGGAGGGAATATTTGGATTGAAAGCGAAGAAGGTAAAGGAAGCAATTTTAAATTTACCTTGCCCTTAAGTCAATAAGGAGAAATAAAAAATAACTGCTTATAATATAGTAGCCAACCGCTAGACAAATACCCATCTAGCGAGTCTTCCAACCAAGCCTGTGTGCAAGTGAGACTTGTGCTTAAATTCCATCAAAGAAAAAGAAACTGAACTAGCCAACCAAGCTAAATTACATAATAAGGTATTATAGTACAAACACACAAAACCCACCATGACCGGCTGTTTGCCAACCATAATGTTATTATGTAAAATAGTCACCGACCCACCACTACGTCCACCGCTGAAACCTACAAAAAAACATCCCACGCGTGCAGCGCTATACCCAATATGTTTTTTAGCTTTCACACAGAGAAGCATTAGTAGCCCCTCTAAAGCTTCTTTCAACCAGTAATTAGATAAACCATCATTTAAAGCAAACCATACAGTGCAGCCTCATTCATTCCACTACATTTCACTATACATTCGGTTTTCCTTAGCTTATAAGTTTATTCTCCCCACCACAAAAAACTCTATTCGTAATTAGCTGTCATTCCCCCCATTTAATCATTCAATCATTAAATCATTTTAGCATTAAATCATTTACTCATTCACTCATTCCAGCCATTTACTCACCCCACAATAAACACATAAGCACGTCAACCTCATGTAACCTTTCATTATGCTACATTCATTTCACCCGTACAGTATTCCACTATATTCCAATTCAAATTCAGTAACAGAATGTATGAGTAAGTCAACACAAAAATAAAATGTCACCGCTAAAAAGGCAGTCTAATTAAACTAAACAATATTAGATTCCATTCCAAAAAAATAAACTTTGATGAAGTGGAGAATGCTATCATTGTAGCAAGTCAGGCTGGCATAAAACAAATTGCTTGTGGATTTATTATTGGTCATGCTAACGACACAGACACAGAAGAAACATCAAATCAAACTATTGACTTTGGTGTAAAACTTGCAACACTTGGTGCAACAAGATTAACGATTAGTGTTCTTACTCCCTACCTAGGAACAGATGTTTACATAAACCGAAATAAAAATGGAATTAGACTAATTACAGAAGATTGGGAACAATACATCTTCTCAAGAGTAGTAATTGAAACTGAAAACTTGACCAAAGAAAGATTAAGAGAGATTAACACAAAGGGAGTTTGTGAATTTTTAAAAGCAACGCATGATTTAGATTGATTAGCCAAACACAATCAGAAAAAGTCATTAACATTAACGATAAGTTTTAAAAACTAAGTTAGAGTTGCTTGAATTATCAAAGCAATTAGGAAGCGTCTCACAAGCCTGCAAAGAAATTGGCTACTATATAGATGGCTTTTATCGATTCAAAGAACTTTATACGCATGGCTATGAATAATCCCAACAAAAATTTATCATTATCCTGCATAAAAGTCTTGATTCTTCCATATTTAACGTGGCAAACCTGTAAAAACTCTATAAATAAGCCAAAAACTAAAGCAAATCTTCACAAAATAGTATCAAGAGTAGCGATATAAGCTAACTTTTCCATAAAGAATCCTGAATTTATTGAAAAATACGTCTGTTTTTAGTGAAAAACATCTAAAAAACAAAAGAAATTCATAAAATTTACTAGTTTAATCCTTAATACATCCTAATATACACTAATATACGCTAATATACGCTAATTAATATAAACACTAATAACACCAATTAGATAAAATACTACAATAAATTAGGAATCTATAATATCTTGAAACTCCCGAGGGTCACCAAATTCATCAAATATCATCCATAATTGCTTTGGTGTCCATTTACGGTATTGGTCCAAATACTTATCTTCTAGCTTCATTTGAGCATTTAATTCATCAGCATCCCTGATTCAGGTGTTGAATGTTTCTAAACTTACGCCATACAAATATGCAACTTTTCTCGGCGTGAAACCCCTTTCACTTTGTTTGGTTTCTTTTTTTTTTGGTCATCTTATGAATTATTGATTTTGCATTAATCTACTTTGATTAAAGTAGTAAAATCACAGTAATCAGATCTTATAGTTGACAATTTTTTCAAAAGTTTGTTTATCAGACCATAAATTTTCCCCACCACATTTGGTGGTGAGACTATATTACATAAATGTAATAAATCTAAAATAGTTTTCAACTACCACCGACCCACCACAACCGGCCAACACCGATCCCACAAAAAAATATCCAATCGCTCGCAGCTCCAACCCAATATGTTTTATTGCTTTCACACAGAAAAGCATTAGCAGCCCCCCTAAGCTCTCTTCAACCAGTAACTAAACAGACCATCAGTTATCTCAAACTATATAGTACAGCCTCATTTATTCCGCTACATTTCACTACACATTCGGTCTTCCTTAGCTTATAAGTTTATTCTCCCCACCCCACACAAACCCTACATCATTCATAACCTGACAAACATTCCATTTCACTACGTTTCAGGACTTTTCGCTAACTCAAAGAATCTTTCACTCATTACATTTCATTTATTGCCAGGCTATTCATTCGCCCACAATAAACACATAAGCACGTCGACCTCATGTAACCTTTCATTACGCTACATTCATCTCACCCATACAGTATTCCAATATGTTTCATTTCAAATTCAGTTACAGAAGGTATGAGTAAGTCAACACAAAAATAAAATACCACCGACAAAAAAAATAGTCTGGTTAAACAAACTGTATTGCCATAATCCCACATAATACAGTAGCTTAACCAAACTATTTACTTCCTGATGATTTTATTTCCGCATTGCCATACACATACGCCAACCCCAAGCTTACACTACCCAAAACCCCGACTGCCCTAAAAAGAAAACAGAAATAATGATATCTATGATGCATATTGGAACAAGCACGGGAGTAATATTAGGTTTTAAGGTAGGATTTAGCTGGAAACTATGATTATGCGAGCAAAACGTGAGCAAATAAAAAAGCCACTTTTTTACAAGTGATTCTAAGTATTTGATTTACATGTCAATATAGTATATTTTGAACTTGCTGACGACTGATATTTAGGCATTGACACGGGCTAAATTCTGAATTCTAAGGCTTGTAGTTAGGCAACTTCAACAACAACTTCCTCACTCTGCCACAATCCATGTTTTGTGCAAAATGCCATAGCTGTTAGTTTCATATTTTTCTTAGGTACAACGCTAAAAACTACTTCAACATGCCCTGGAGCATTTCCTAGAGTTCCAGGAGCAAACGAAGCTTGTCCTAACATAAACTCACCATTCCATAACTGAACATATGCAATATAATGATCAAAATCATCAGGATGAGCATATTCATCTCCAACTTTAACTGTTACTGCAAATTTTTCACCTGCTACTGCATTACTATCACAGTGTACAAATGCTGAGTGACGATCAATGTAATCCTTTTTTGCTTCTCTGTCGATTGTTGAAATATCAACGTATCTATTAATTTTCATGGGTTAATATTTTATTTATAATTATTCTAAATTGCAAATGTAATCGTTTTTATTAAAAAAGCAAGATGTATTTTATAAACTCACTGAATTGAAAAAAGCCTAATCCTAGCCGATCCGCTAAGTCCAAGGCTATTTAGCGGTTCTCCTAACCCAAAACCCGCTGAATGGAATTTTCTCGACACAGGAGATAAAACCTTTCAGCGGGTTGAGAAAACCAACCTAACCGATCTGCTAAGTCCAAGGCGACTTAACGGATCTTGCTATTCATAACAATACTTACTATCACTTAGCATAGCTTTATACTCTTTATGAAATATAACAAAATCCTCTAATGAGCCAAAATATTTTAACACCTCATTTTTATCAATTATTGTTTCATTATTTGACAAATAGTGTATATAAGAAGAATAATCCCAATCAGAATATTCTGACACTAAACCATGATGAATAGGATTTCGATGGATATATGCTACTAATTCTGTAAAATAATCTTTGCCATCAACCTTAATGCGTTTGAAAGGTTGTAAAAATAATCGCCCCTGCCTATGGTATATATTATTATAAGATCTTGAATAGCTAATAAAGAAATTACTAAATATTTGAGTTATCCATTTAAGATCATGCTCGCTTTTCTTAGAATTTGATATTTCATTGTATTCTTTAATTTTCAGTAGTAAATGAAAATGATTGGGTATTAGACAATAAGCATAAATATCCGCTAATGGAAGAATGAACCTAACTAGCTTCTTTATAAAGAAAAAATAGTCCTTTGCTGTTTTAAATAATTGTACGCCTCCAACGGCTTTATTATAAATATGATATGTTTCACCGTAATCCAAAGACGAAATATATTCCATACCGTTTTTATCTTAAATATTGACTATTGGTAAATTTACTAAAATTAATTATTAACATTCATATTAAAAATCCGCTGAATGGAGTTTTCGCGACACAGGAGTGGAAATTTTTCAGGGGATTGAAAATAGATTATACATACTGATCTGCTAAGTCCAAGCCGACTTATCGGTTCTCCTAATGTAAAACCCGATGAATGGAATTTTCGCGACACAGGAGAGAAAATCTTTCAGCGGGTTGAATAGCCTACCCCCAACCGATCCGCTAAGTCCAAGGCGACTTAGCGGATCTTATGCTGTCCAAAATTTACTCACCCAAATAACGAGCTAACTAAGCCACCATCATGGGTTATTGTTTGCCCAGTTACATACCTAGACAAGGGTGATAACAGCCAAAGCGCTAAACTGGCCATTTCTTCGGGTTTACCCATTTCTCCCACCGGAATTTCATTTTCAAACGTTAGTTGAGCTTCCTTTTTGCTTATTCCTTCCACTTCAGCCTTTTTTGTAAACAGCCTTTCCATTGCAGCAGTACTATGATATCCCGGAGCAAGTACATTAACAGTTATTCCATTTGCAGCTACTTCTTGCGAAAGAGTTTTTGCAAACCCAATAATTGCTGGTCTAAGAGCATTGCTAAGTACTAAATTTTTAACAGGTTGCTTAACTGAAACACTTTCAATAAAAAGCATTCTTCCATAATTTTGCTTTTTAAATATCGGGAGCAACAAATCAGTAAGTGCTATTTTCCACCTTACAACTGTTTCCCATGCCTCATCCCACATCTGCATATTCATATCAGTTATTCCTCCGGCTGGAGGGCCACCGGCGTTAAAAACAATACCTGATAACTGCTTCTTATTAGCCCAGTTAACAATCATATTTTGAATAGCAGAACTCATAATATCACCACATAAATATTCGATATTATCCGGAAAACTATTTACCAATGATTTTAACTTTCCTTCAGTACGACTCACAGCCAAAACGTAGGCTCCTTCTTTAGCTAGCAAATGTGAAATTGCTCTTCCAAACCCACTTCCTGCACCACCTACAATAAAAAATCTATTTTCTACTTCAAAGTTCATAATCAACCTGTCTGCCTAAGGCATTATAATTTATAATTGACAAATTTATAAAAATCCAAGTACATACCTCTCTGCCACTCCCATTTCAAAATGAAACCTGAAACCTAAAACATACTACCCAATATCTAATTTTTAACTTTTTTTCATATATTTACCCTTTTGGTGTAATTGCCACCACAAACACTTATACATTCTTTCATGAAATCAAAACCCAATTACGAAGAATTAAAGCTTGAAAATGAGTTTCTTAGAAAACAATTAGCCGATAATACGGCTAATTTTAAATACTCTGATTTTGTTAATAATAACAATGCGGTTATTCTTCTAATAAATCCAAAAACAGGAAATATATATTTTGCAAATGAAGCGGCTGTAAAATTCTATGGTTATACCAACGAGCGGTTAATAGGTATGAATATTAGTAACATTAACACACTCCCTCCTGAGGAAATAAGGATTAATATGGAGGAGGCTATGAAAAATAATCATAATTATTTCACTCAAAAACATAAACTTGCTAGTGGGAAAATAAAAGATGTTGAAATATATCAAACAAAATTAACAATAGATAATCAGGTAATATTTTCAGTTATTGTTCATGATATTTCTAAACGTATAAGTTCAGAGAAAGAACTCAAGTTTAGCCAACAACAGTTAAAGCAAAGCGAAGCGAAATTTAGGAGCTATGCTGAAAATGCACCTAATGGAATTTTTGTTTCCAATGAATTAGGTAGCTTCATTGAGGTAAATGAAGCAGCAGCAGAAATAACTGGTTATTCGCAAGGTGAATTATTAAAAATGAATCTTATAGACCTTGTTCCACCAGATGATCAAGGCAATGTAAAAAAACATTTTGAGTTCTTAGTAAAAACAGGCAAATTTGTTGGCGATATTTCTTTCAGTACAAAAAGTGGAAATCTTAGATATTGGACGGTAAATTCTGTCAAACTTTCTGAAACCCGATTTCTGGTATATGTAACTGACATTACTGAAAAAAAGATTAACGAGCTTGAATTAAAAGAAAGTGAAAACAGTTTACGTGCACTCTTCAACTCAATGAAAGATATAGTTTTTGAGATAGATAGAGATGGAACATATATTAATATAGCACCAACATCACCCGAATTATTGTATAAAATCCCACAGGAAGCAGTTGGCAAAACTCTCCATGATATATTTCCTAAAACTGAAGCTGATCTATTTCTTGCATTTATAAAAAAAACTCTTGACTGTGGGATAAGTAACACCATAGAATATCCATTAACCATTAATAAAGAAATAAAATGGTTTGAAGGAACGGCAAATCCTAAAACAAAAAATACAGTACTCTATATTGCAAGAGATATAACTGAGAAAAAATTGGCTAAGGCAGAACTATTGGAGAGTGAATCAAGATTCAGACTTTTAGCAACAAATACAACAGATGTAATTTGGACAACAGACCATAATTTTAACCTTACTTATGTAAATGATGCAGTTTTGAACTTTTTGGGTTATACACCCGAAGAGTTTATTGGCTTAAACACAGCTGTATTTACTACCGAAACAGGATTATTAAAAATTAATAATCTAGCCAAAAATATAGTATCCAGCCTTAACTTGAAAGAAGTTAAGAAACACAAAATTGATATTAAACAAATTAAAAAGGATGGTAGTATTATCGATGTTGATTTATCAGCAAATGCAATTTTAAATGACAAAGGAGAATTAGTTGGATTTCAGGGCAGATCAATTGATATTACAGACAGGAAAAAACTGGAGTTAGATTTAGTTAATGCCAAGATCAAGATTGAAGAAAGCGAAAAAAAATTCCGCGAACTTTTTGAAAAGTCAGGCGATGCTGTGTCAATTCTAAAAAATGGAAAATTTACTGACTGCAATCAGGCAACTGTAAAATTGCTAAATCACAAAACCAAGGATGATATATTGAATCTACACCCATCAAAATTCTCGCCAGAATTACAAAACGATGGCCGAAGTTCGGAAGAAAAAGCTAATGAAATGATGAAGACAGCACTTAAAAATGGCACACACCGTTTTGAGTGGACCCACCTAAGAAGTAATGGAGATGCTTTTCCGGCAGAGATATTGCTGACTGCAATTTCTCATGAACCCAACAATGAAGTTATACATACAGTTTGGAGAGATATTACAGAACGTAAAAAAGCCGAACAAAAAATAAAAGCAGCTAAAGAATACCTCGAACAATTAACCAATTCAATGTGGGATTCTGTTTTTTCAATAAAAATGCCTGAAAGGGTTATCGAATGGGCTAACGATTCTTTTAATCAACTAGGGTATGACCCTGAGACATTAATTGGAAAAGATACATCATTTCTATATGCGAGTAAAGATGAGTTTAAAGCCTTCGGAGAGAAAATTAAAACTGCCATTAAAAAAGGCAACGATGTACTACATGACAGCCAACTATTAAAAAGAAAAAATGGTAAAATATTTCCGGCAGAAATTATTCTTACTTTTCATAGAGAAAATAATGACGTAGTAAGTTCTACAAGCATTGTTAGAGATATTACTACTCGGGTTTATACCGAAGAAAAAATGAAAGAATTAAATGAAGACCTTATAAATCAAAATGAAGAATACCAGGCACTAAATGAAGAATTAGGAAAAAGTTTTGACCACATTAAAAGTATTAATACGGAGCTGGAAATAGCTAAAGACAGAGCAGAAGAAAGTGATCGCCTAAAATCGGCCTTCCTTGCCAATATGAGTCATGAAATAAGAACACCTATGAACGGAATTTTGGGTTTTGCAGGCTTATTAAAACTTCCCACCCTTACAGAAGAACAATTAACCAAATATGTAAATATAATTGAAAAAAGTGGAGCTCGAATGCTAAATATTATCAATGATTTAATTGATATATCAAAAATTGAAGCCAAACAAATGGAAGTTAGTGTTTCCAATTGCAACATTAATGAACAATT
>Ga0222696_1000204_pt1 | contig 40251 bp, 29 predicted proteins | sample AntAcemetage1400_FD_179817 | JGI IMG/M metagenome (GOLD analysis project Ga0222696, IMG submission 179817) | Saline water microbial communities from Ace Lake, Antarctica - #1400 | ecosystem: Environmental > Aquatic > Non-marine Saline and Alkaline > Saline | place: Antarctica: Ace Lake... | reverse complement strand
AAATTTTATTTGTAATTTTACTCATGAGAAAGTTTGTTTTTGTTGTAGTTAACAGGTTGTAAGATAATAAATTATTACTTACAACCAACAAACTTTCTCATTTTTTTATGAATAATTCAGGCTAAATATATGAAGTTTTCTGTCGATAGTTTTTGTCCGGTAGTAAGATAAGGATCATATTGATCCCCGTTGAACTGATCGTCGAAAGTTAAATTGTTGAAGTTTAAGCTTCTTTGTGCAGCCCCTGTTTGTACTCCAAAAGAAAGAAAATGATTGTTGAAATTATTTAATCCCTTTATAAAGGAAACAGAAAGGTTGGCCTGCATAGTGCCAAAATCCGAATCACCGGCCTGATCGCGATATAATGTAATACCTGCACCTATCATATCATTTCTTTTATGTTTCCCAAGTAAGAATCTTGTATCATAGGAGGCGGAAAATGTCTGATATGGTATTGTTATTGATGACCATTGACTTTTATGGTTTAATACAAATCTGTGTTTGCTTGTAAAAAATCCTGTGAGTGCAGGATTCAGATTCAAAGGAGAAGAATTAAATTGTGAGAAATGTATATCCTGGGATAGTAGAGGCAATCCTCCACAAATGAGGAACAGTATTAATAAAGTTTTATGATTTAATAATTGTTTCATCTTTTTGCCTGGATTTTATTACAGACGTGATGCTTTTCGTTATTATCTTATTAAGGTTATGTTTCCTTTCTTTTTGAATATTTTTTTTCCATAACATCTGATATCAAGGTAATAGACAAATACACCCGGTTGGCAATATTCTCCTCTAAATCTGCCATCCCATCCATTTTTCTGATTTGTACTTTCAAAAACTTTCTCACCCCACCGATTATATATTGCGATATACATTTCTTCTATTACATTTCCTCTAACAAATAATATATCATTGATGTTATCACCATCGGGAGAAAAAGCATTTGGAACAAATATATATGGCTCTTCGCAGAAAACATCCGAAGTATCCTCATCCTCGCCCTGTTTTGGAGTAAAAAACAGATAAACTGCCCCTTTATTTAAGCCTCCATCGTCATCGAGAGCAGCTCCTACAGCCAGGTCATCTACTCCATCACCATTAATGTCGCCAATATTTGCAACTGCCTGGCCAAATAAATCTTCATCATCCAGTATTGCATTAAATCCACCCTGTGTGTTACTGATTTTATATTGATCTTCCACGCTACCATCTGTTTTTAGTAGAACCAACCATACAGCACCCCGTCTATAACCACCATCACCATCATAAATTGCACCCACAAAAATATCGGTTACACCATCACTATTATAATCTCCTAATGAATTCATAGCATGAGAAAAACGATCCTCATTATCCAGAATACCTGTAAACCCTCCCTGTGTTGAGCTGATTTTTTTGTAACTTTTCACATCACCATTTGCCTCAAGAAATAATATCCAGACGCAGCCATGCTCAAAACCACCATCACCATCACAAAATGCTCCAACAGCAACATCAACAATACCATCTCCATCCTTATCCCCCAGTGAGGCAAGGCTACAACCAAAATGATCCTCATTATCTAAGACTCCGGTAAAATTGCCATGTAAATTGCTGATTTTATGATGAGATTTAACTGTACCATCAGAGTTCAGACAAACAATAAAAATTGCACCTCTTCTCGTGCCTCCGTCACCATCTCTTCTCATACCAACTATCAGGTCAGGGATATTATCACCATTAAAATCACCTATTGGCTCTACAGCTGATCCGAATGCACATGAACCACTAAAATCGGCATTAAAACCACCTTGTGTATCACTTATTTTTTGCTGACCATTAACTGTACCATTAGAATTCATAAATAGTATCCATATAGCTCCATGCCAGTTGCCTCCATCACTATCATATTCAGCTCCAACAACCAAGTCAACTACTCCATCTCCATTGAGATCACCGATTGTGTCAACACCACCACCAAAAACACCACCAGTTGTCATACTTGCTGAAAAACCTCCCTCTAGTTCACTTATCTTTTGATGAGACTTAACAGTTGCATCAGAATTCATAAATAGTATCCAAACAGCACCCTTATCTAATCCACCATCGTCATCCCTACATGCTCCAACGGCAATATCTAATACTCCATCATTGTCCATGTCACCAATACAACAAACAGACCTTCCAAAGCAATCTCCCTCTAGTAATGGGCCAGTAAAATTCCCTTCTGTTGCAGAGATTTTTTGATATGAACTTACAATAGTTTGAGAAAAAGTAATATTGAAAAAAAGCAAAAGAATTATCGAAACTAATAAAGGGGAAGTTTTCATTTGTTTAGTTATTAGTTGAGGCAACATTACGCCTTTTTTGTGATTTTTCTGATTCTTTAACTTTTAAAATTACAAAAAAAAGAGACCAATTCCAAACAAAAGCTATAGGCTAATTTTATATCATCAGGAACCATTAATCATTAACTAACCATTAATAATTATCAAAATATCGGACAATACATCTTCCTCACAACCTTTCTGCTGCTTCTTTCTCCAAGTATATAAATCAATGAAAACTCAAAGCCTCCCCTGAGATCTGAAGCATTCTGCAGGTCTGAGAAATTTATATCATAAGAGATCCCAAAGTTAAAGCGTTTGTAATCCATTCCCAGTACCGCTATTGCTGCATCATTATATCTCATATATAATCCGAAATTTATGGATGTATAGAAATTCGGATCATCGTTTGTGATAAAATTTATCATGGATCCCAACAAATACTCAGAATATTCACCCTGCCTCATTAGCTGAAACCCGGGTACGAGATCAATTTTACCTGACACATCAAGCTGAGCTTTGCCGTGGATTAAATACCTGGGATTTAAGGTAATGTCATGGTTGTCAAGGTGTGACTGACTTGGTTTATTAAGATGAAATGCAGCAATTCCGACACTAAAATTCAACCTGCTTTTTATTTGATAGAACCAGTGGACTCCAAATGACAGATCAAAATAGCTGAAGTTTTCTGCAGATAGGTTTTCTCCGTGATAAAGTTCAGGATCATATTGTTCCCCATTGAACTGATTGTCAAAAGATAGTTTGTTGAAATTTAAGTTTCTTTGTGCACCCCCTGCTTGTACACCCAAAGTCAGGAAATGATTATTAAAATTATTCAATCCTTTTATGTATGATACAGAAAGGCTAGCCTGCATAGTTCCAAAATCTGAATCACCTGCTACATCACGATAAAAGGTGATGCCTGCACCTATCATATCTTTTCTTCTGCGTTTCTTTTTTAGAAGTCTGGTATCATAGGATGCAGAAAATGTTTGATATGGTGTGGTTATGGATGACCACTGACTTTTATTGTTTAGTACAAATCTGTGTTTTCCGGTAAAAAATCCTGATAACGCAGGATTCAGGTTCATTGGAGAAGCATTGAACTGTGAAAAGTGTATGTCTTGTGATAAGAGAGGTAGTCCTCCAAGAATGAAGAAAAGAATTAATAAAGTTTTATGAATTGATAATTGCCTCATATTCTTAGCCTGGTAATGATTACAGGCTTTATGTATTTCGCGTCATCTTATCAATGTTATGTTTCCCTTTTTCCTGAATGTTCTCTTGCCGTAACATGTAATATCCAGGTAATAGACAAACACTCCCGGTGAGCTTTTTTCTCCTTTATATGTACCATCCCATCCATTTTCCTGTTTCGTGCTTTCAAAGACTTTTTCACCCCAGCGATTATAAATTGCGATATACATATCCTCGATAATATTTCCTCTTACAAATAGTATATCATTGTTGTTATCACCGTTGGGAGTGAAAGCATTTGGTACAAAAATATATGGCTCTTCACAGAAAACATCAATTACGAAAATCTTTACTGAATCAATATATTCGCATCCGTATGGATCCTGTATAGTCAGATAATAAGTAGTAGTAACCAGAGGACTGGCAACAGGATCAGGTATATTTGCATTGCTGAGCCCTACAACAGGTGTCCATGTATACTGACAATTTGGAATTTCAGTTGAATATATATTTGTACTTTGCCCACTATAAATTGTGTCATCATCCACATAGACCACAATATTTTTCAGGATCGGATCCTCAATAATAGTGGTGAAATCTGTGATTACACATTTTTTATCATCAGTAATAGTTACATAATATTTCCCTGCACAGAGGTCAACAGCGGGATTCGTTATTTGTCCGTTACTCCAGATATAAGAGTATGGCGGAACACCTCCGGAAATATTCACTATTGCCTCACCAATACAAACCTCCTCACAGGGAATATTTACGGAATCAATATCAATCAGTAAAGGAGCGGGGTCAGAAAGTGTAATACTGGAAATGGAAAAACATAGGTTTGCGTCGGTAACTGTACATGTATAGGTTCCTGCACAAAGAGAGCTAATTGTATCAGTTGTTGCTCCTGTATTCCATAAGTAAGTGTAAGGAGGTGTACCACTGCTTGCCAAAACACTTGCTATTCCGTCGCAGAAACCATGACAACTTGGATCATCAGCAACAATAGGGCTAATAACGATCAAAAAATCCACATTTATACTATCTGTTGATTCACAATACTCATTATTGATCTTAACATAAAAAGTCGTCAGGGATGTAATTGTTATTAATACTGTGCTGTCTTTTACATTTGAGTTTAATGTATCAGAAAATTGAGGGTTTGATGACCAGATAAAATTTACAGAATCTCCATAGGCAGTAGCTGTAAGCAAAACTGTTCCCGCACATGCTGTTGTGTCGTTTCCTGCAAACACTTTCAGATCAAAAACGATTACATCCTGGTAGATGGTATCCGTACAAATACCGTTGGAAACAAGTAAAGTATAGTTTGTTGTTACTGCCGGTGATGCGAAAGGATTAGCAACTGTAATATCACTAATTCCGTTAGAAGGTATCCATTGGTATTTTATTGTAGTGTCGATACTTGGAGTTATCCCAATTTGTTTTTGATCACCTTTGCACAAGTATGCTTCAGGAATACTGTAGGATGTGTCATCGAGGATCTGGATCTGTTTTATGATAGTATCCGATAGATTGCAACTGGCAGGATTATTTGCTATAAGGGTAATGTTATATAATCCTGAATTATTGTATGTATGAGTTGGATTAGGTATTGTTGAGGTAGGGGAGCCATCTCCAAAATTCCAGATATAACTTGTTCCTATACTGTTATTATCAAACTGAACTGTAAATGGGGCACATCCTGTATGTGGCATACTGAATTCTGCAAGTGCAAAATCATAATTTATGTTGAATTTAAAAACGGCATTATTACAATTAAATGAGTTATTAGTAGATGACCACACTCCGGAAGGAAATGTAGGAAACGCACTACAACCACCGCAGCTGGCACAAACCGACTGATATATGTTTCCTCTTTTGTCGAAGCGGCTCGTACCACCGTCAACATGATCATGTCCGCTGTAACTACAGATAACATCCTCATGTATTTCGCCAAAAAAAGAAGCATATTCTAAGGAATTTCCATCAACACCTAGAACCATAAAATAAAAGTCCATGCCATCAGTTGTGTCCTGAAAGGCTCCGGGTGTAATATCCAGATTTTTTGTACCTTCAATGTTTGCCCAAGTGTTACCGTCATAGCCTGCCCATTCTCTTCCCCATCCACATACATATATTCTGTTACAAATGTCGACTGCAAAAGCAGTAGGTGAAATATTTGGTTTTCCATTGCCTGTGCCAAATACTGTTGACCATTCCAGAGTGTTTAAAGAAGGAGGGAACTTGGCAATAAATTGTCCGCTGTTTGGCCTGTTATATAATGCGTTATGTATGAGGGTTGAGCCGGGTGTCTTAGTCTGGCCGGTAATAAAAACATTATTGCTTTTATCAGCTCTTACAAAATACGCCTGATCGTAATCAGAAGAACCAAAAAAAGTGGAACCAATTAAATTGTTTCCGTTTTGTGAAATATGAGCTACAAAAGCATCTGCAGTTCCACCAAGGTAATTTGGCTGGTATGCTCCTGCTGTTGTTGGAAAATCGGAAGAATTTGTTCCTCCGGCAATGAGAATATCATAATTCTTATCAGTATCAATACTAAAAACAGCATCATCAGCAGATCCTCCAATATAGGAGCTCCAAACCAGTGTGGTAAGGTTATAATCAAGTTTGAATACAACTCCTTCCTGCTGCCCGTTATATATGCTTTGAAATGGAAATCCTGTTACAGGAAAATCATTTGAGAAAGTACTTGATCCCACATAAACATTATTAAGGTCATCAGTGATTATCTCTCCCCTGGCACCATCACCATAATTATAGTATAGTGAATCGTTTCCGTGCATCACATTAAAATTATAATAATGCCTGAAATTTAAGCCATCGTTACCGGTACCTCCTATAAATGTTGATGCCATTAATTGGCTGCCATCAGGACTGAATTTTGTGACATAGATATCGCTTCCGTTTGTAAATAGAACTGAGCCATCATAAGCAAGATAATCACCACCGTTGAAAGTAATATCGTATGCTGTAGATGAAGTCGGAAAGTCGGCAGAACCGGTTGTTCCCAACACCAACAATTCGTCTAATTCATTTACAATAAGGCTGTGTGGTATATCAGCGAGTAAGCCTCCAAGATAGGTTGCAAAAAGTCGTGTAAGGCCTAAGGAATCATATTTTATTATACCAACATCCCACTGCCCTGCATGATCTTCCTGGAAAGCTCCTGTACTTGTAGGATAACCGGTCCCTGATACAATTCCTCCGGAATATACGTTGCCGAAATAATCAAATGTTGCAGTGAAACCCCAGTTATCTGCAGTAGATCCGGTATAGGTTGAAAAAATTAATGTAGGATCGATGATAAGAGTTTTACTTTTATCATACTTGCCTTTTATTTGAAATGTAACTTTATTCTTTTTTAACTGGTATCTGCAGGCGACCTCAATAATTTTGCCGTTGACTTCCTGGTATGCAAATGGTTTAAGTTCAAGGATCTTATTAACCGATGTTTTTATGATCAAATTTCCATTAGATATTCGGATATCATTTAAACCCTCATACTCAAGGCTTATATCTCTATGATTTGCTCCAGGTTTAAGCAGGAAGTCATATTTTAAAAGATGATCATGACTGTATATTTTGAGATCAATACCGGGATATATTTCAGTGTATTCAACTGCACTAAATTTATTGACATGGGAAGCCCAGCGACTGTGATCGTTGCCAATAAAATAATTACAATAATCATCCGTAGCATTCAAACCAGTTATGCTGGCATTTTTATTAGCACCCGGAAAATTTATTTTATAGGCATGATAATGAGTGAGCTGCCCGGCCTTTTCGTCAAATACATAACCATCATGAGCATGAGAGTGAGACAGATCATCATGATCGACAAAATTAAAAGTAAAACAATCCTTTTCTAGAAACAGGGCCCCATGACGAAGGTCGGCTTTAAAAATGATTTTTTCGTTCCACTGGCGTTTGTTTTCAATAAACTCAATCTCACCGGAACGAATAGGGTCTTTTTGGGCTATAGTAGTTCCCCAAATGCTTATAAGACATAATATTGAACAAATGTAAAATCTTAGCATTGTATATAGTCTTAGCCTGTGTAATATGTACAAATTTACAATTTTTTTGGTAAAAACTGCCTGGAACTTGTCACATGGCTTACATTTATAAGACTATAATTAGAGGTAAATAGTTGCTTGATGATCAGTTTCCAGTCTCCAGTCTTCAATCGGCAGTCACATTTTTCCTATATGTTTACAGCAGACTGTCTACGTCCTACTTTTAAGCATTGTACATAAAGCCTTGTTTCTCAAGGATGGAAAGAAGTTGCTTGGAGAAATGCATGTTGTCTCCCTTCTTGTATCTGAATTGAGTGAAGACTTTGGCCAGGTTATCGACATTATTTTCCTTTAGTAATTCAGCGGTCAGAGGAAGGGCTTCTTTCTCGCTATAAATTCTGTTAATTGCTTCAGGAGAGTAGTCATGATAAACTTCATCATGCACTATACCTTCATATGGCAGTCTGTCGACCAGTTCAGGGTTTTCATCAGGATATCCGATAACAAGTGTTGTGATTGGAATTACACCTTTGGGACAATGCAGGATATCGATAATTTTTTCAGTCATATATGTTGTTGTTCCCAGGTAGCAAATGCCAAGACCAAAGGATTCCGCTGCGATAGCAACCGTTTGTGAAACAATCAATGCATCAATAGCTGCAGTCATAAAGGAAAGAAAGTTATCATATCCCGGTTCAGCTTCCCGTAGTTTGCACCATTTATTAAAGCGATTAAAATCTGCACAGAAAGTCAAAATTACCGGGGCTTGATTTACCATGTCCTGCTTAAAATGACTTTCCCAAAGTTTATTTTTTAGTTCTTTCTCCTTAGTTACAATTATGCTGTACACCTGCATATTGCCGGTAGTTGATGTACGGAATCCTGCTTCAAGAATTTGTTTAAGGATAGCATCTTCAATGGGCGTCTCTTTGTATTTCCTTATAGTTCTGTGTGATAAAATGGTTTCTATAGTTTCCATGATGTTCTTTTTATTGATTCAAAATTTTGTTCAAACGTACGATAATTTTGGAAATTAAAATCAAAGATTAGTAAAATATTTTAGTGCCTTATTGGCTAAGACTCTGGCTGAGTATAATGGGTTTTGGAAATTTTAATTTATTAATTAGTAGGTTACCTGTTGGATGATTTTGATACTAACTTAGCAAAGTGTTTGATGGTTTTTTCATGCAAAGTCGCTAAGACTCAAAGAAGATACTTAGCAATAAATAATTATCAAAATGACAGAAAATGAAATCGTACATAAAATTGTTGGAACTGCTTTGGAAGTGCATAAAGTTCTTGGGCCTGGTCTCTTAGAAAGTGCCTACAAAGAATGTTTGGCATTTAAGCTCGAGCAAATGGGATTATTTGTTGAAAAGGAGAAACCTATGCCATTGATCTTTGAAGAAGTCCAGTTAGAGGTTGGTTATAGACTAGATATTTTAGTAGGACAAAAGGTAGTAATTGAAATAAAGAGTGTTGAGTTATTGAATGATGTTCATTTAGCTCAAATATTAACTTATATGAAATTAGGAAATTACAAATTGGGATTACTGATAAATTTTAATGTGGCACTTTTAAAACAAGGGATAAAGCGTGTAATTAATGGTACACTTTAATAGAAAATAATTGTGGCCATTGTGTAAATCATAGTGAGCATTGTGGTTATAAATAGAAAAGAAATTAACCACTATGTACACCATGAAGGCTCTATGATCACAATGAAACGACATTTGTACATATCGCCTTTACATAAAACCATATGAAGACACAATTGATTCTTTTAATTTTATTTAAACTATTTTATTTGAACGGTCTTTATGCCCAACTTAATACGATATCACCTCTGACGGGCAGAAGCATCTATGACAATTCTTTTCAGGATCAGGTACGTGGGAAATCAGGATTAAGGATAGTGTTCTATAATGTTGAAAACCTCTTCGATCCTTTTGATGATACATTAAAGCTAGATGATGAATATACAATAATGGGTTTCAGGGGATGGAGCTTTACAAAGTTCCTGAGGAAAGTTTCAAATACTGCAAAAGTTTTGATAAGTGTTGGCGGATGGGAGCCCCCCGGAATTATTGCTTTGTGTGAAATTGAAAATGGATTTTGCGTTAATTACCTTAGGATGAAATCTCCTCTTCAGAAATTCAAGTACAGATATATTCATTACGAATCTCCTGATAAGCGTGGAATTGATGTAGCACTACTATACAGGAATGAAAAATTCAAACGCCTGCACGACGAAGCAATAAAAATTATTTTCCCTTTTGATACAAGTTCAAGAACAAGGGATATTCTTTATACAAAGGGCTTGGTTTCCAAAGAGGACACATTGCATATTTTTGTAAATCACTGGCCTTCCAGGTTTGGTGGTTACCTTAAAACAAAACCCAAACGCGAATATGTTGCATCAGTAATAAAACAAAAAGTAGACTCCATACTTTCATTTGACTCCCTGGCTTATATTGTGATCATGGGTGACTTCAATGATGACCCTGCTGAACATAGCATATACGGAATACTTAATGCAAGAGGATTAAATAGTAACCTGAAAGCAAATAACCTAGTTAACCTGATGTATGATAAATATTTAGAAGGAGAGGAGGGATCTCATAAATACAGGGAGCATTGGGGGATCCTGGATCAGTTCATAGTATCATCTTCATTTTTTCGGAAAGGTTCTGCTATAAAGATAATGGACAATAAAGCAATTATCTTTTCACCAGATTTTTTGCTTACAGAAGATCTTCAATATCTTGGTTTAAAAACCTTCAGGACATATCATGGTGCAAAATACCAGGGAGGGTTCAGTGATCATCTTCCTATCTATTTGGATTTGATATTTAGATGATGGGTAATTAGGTTGTAATTAGACAACTTAATGACATGAAGTTAAATGACGCACGTAGTGTTAATGACTATCAAAAGATCGCCGCATGCTTATCTACCTTGGTATCTACTTCCCTATACGAGACACAATCCCAAACCGGACAAACATGTTTACATAGCATACATCCCACACATCTCTCCTCATCTACACTTGCTTTTCTTGTTTCCGGATCAAACTTAATGGCCTGGTTGGCTCCATCATGGCATGAGATATAACATTGTCCGCATCCTATACATTTTTCTTCATCAATAACAGAAACAACCTGGTATTGAGTATTAAAATCTGCCGGGTCAACAATTTTTCCAGCAGCTTTGCCAAGGATTTCATCAAGTGAATTGATGTTTCTTTCGATCATATAATCACTGAGTCCTTCGATCATATCTTCGATAATCCTGTAGCCATATCTTAATACAGCTGTTGTCACCTGTAATGTTGTTCCTCCCATCAGAATAAAATGCAATGCATCTATCCATGTTTCTATACCTCCAATTGCTGATAGAGGAAGATCAAGCTTTTTGGAATTATACATATCGGAAATGAACCTCAGAGCAACCGGTTTTACTGATGGCCCTGAGAATCCTGTGGCAGCCGAGTGTCCTTTAATATTTGGCAAAGGAGTAAAGTTGTCAATATCAATATCAGTTATAGCTTTGATAGTGTTAATTGCAGAAATGGCATCCGCACCACCTTCTTTTGCTGCTAGGGCAACAGGTAACATATTAGTGATGTTTGGTGTCATCTTTGCCATTACCGGTATCTTACAGGCTTTCTTGACAATAGAAGTAAAATTCGCTACCGATTCATAATCCTGGCCAATCCTGTGTCCGGCTGTTTTTATTGCCATTTGTGGACAGGAAAAATTCAGCTCCAGCATATTGGCCCCTGCATCCTCCGACATTTTTGCCAGTGTTTCCCAGTCCTGATCATTAAAACCCATAATACTTGATATTAGGACTTTGTTTGGGTATTGCTTTTTGAGAAGTGCAATATCTTTAATGTTGTCGGCAATATTTCTGTCAGATATTTGTTCAGCATTTTGCAATCCGACAAATCTCTTATCTCCATAATTATAAGCATTCAAACGAGGTGAAGGCATCACTATCTTGAATGTTGATTCCATTCCGAGGGTTTTATAAACAATGCCACCCCAGCCTGCATCAAAGGCTCTTGCACACATCTCATAGGCATTACTTACCGGAGAAGAGGAGAGGCAGAAAGGATTTTCAAACTCTATTCCACAAAAATTTACGCTAAGGTCTGCTTTTGCTCTCATTTTATCTTCCTCCTTTCTTAATGAAGTTATCGATAGCTTTTGCAGCATTTTTACCATCTCCAATAGCTTGTACAACCGTTGCACCGGTGCTTATAACATCGCCACCTGCAAAGACACCCGGAATGTTGGTTTCCCTATTTTCATTGATAATAACTATTCCATTTCCTTTGGTGATTAAGCCAGGAATGGTTTTATTAATTTCTTTGCCAGACCTGGTTCCGATTGCCTGTATAACAAGATCAACATTCAAACTAAATTCTGTACCATCAATTTGCCTAGCATTTTCAGAATTGAATTTCCCTTGTTCTATCCATTCTATTTCAATACCCTTCAGTCCTGTGATTTCGTTATCTGTTGAAATAACATCTGTTATCTGAGAGCCTGCTTTAAAAACAATATTCATCAAGCGAGCAATCTTGATTTCCTCCTTATCAGCAGGCAGTTCATCCAAATGCTCAAGAGATATCAGGTACACCTTTTTAGCTCCCAGTGCTGCAGCAGATGTTGCAGAATCTATGGCAACGCTTCCTCCACCAATAATTGCAACATTTTTTCCTTTAAGATCTATTTCATTATGTTTTGTTTTTACATCTCTGAGAAAAGCACTATAGTTTGTAGTATTTGAATATTCTTCAAATAGTTTTAGTTCATATGCTTCACTAATTCCGCTTGCCAGAAATACCGACTGATAACCATTGTTTAGCATTTTCGGTATCTCATTCTGAGATTCAATTTTTTTATTATAGATTATTTCAACTCCCAGGTCTTTTAGATTAGAAAGATCATAATCCACTGCCTCTTTTGTAATCCGGAAATCAGGAATATTCCATTTTGCAACTCCGCCTGATTCTTCTTCCTTTTCAAATATTGTCACTTTATAATCCATCTTTGCGAGCTCAGCAGCACAAGACATACCTGCTGGGCCTGCTCCGATAATTGCAACATTGCCTTGATTTTGGTTTCCCTTATACTGTTTTTCGATGCCATTATTTTTCCCGTATTCCCAGGCAAATCTTTGCAGGCCATTTATGTTAATGGGATCTTCAAGTGCGAGAACGCTACATTCTTTTTCACAAAGCTTTTCCACAGGACAAAGAAATGAACATACTGAGCCCATTGCATTATTGTTCCTGATTGTTCTGGCAGCACCCTTGAAATTATAAAATCTGATCTGCCTGATAAACCTTGCCGGATCTGTTCCGGCAGGGCATCCCTTATTACATGGAGCATCATGACAAAGCAGGCAGCGATTAGCTTCTTTGATAGCATCTTGCAAGTTCAGTGGCTTTCGCATTGTTTCAAACTTCCTGATTTTTTCAGGGTTAATTGGTTTTTTCATAAGCTTATTTTTGCTGCTTAAAATTACAGAAAATTTTGAGTTTGTTAAGCTTTTTATGATTTTATGTAAAGTTATGAAATTTTGTATTGAATCAGTAACTTGTCCTGAGTCTGTCGAAGGGTCGGTGTTCTATAAATTAAAATTATGAAAAACTTCTTTGCAGATCCTGAAAAATACAATCTCTGATTCCCATTATTCCTAAGACATCACATCAGCCTTATTTGTCTAGTTAGCTTTTATTGTTTATGATGCGATAGTAAGTCCTGAAAATACTAAAAACTTACTTAATATTCTATTCATAATTTTTAATCTTCGTTTATTAAATATAGTTTACCATCATCCACTGAATATAATAGTGGAGCAACGTGGACTTTTGGATATTTTAGTCGTAAGCGATTTGTTTCTCTCATAATAAAATCCACTTCATTACCAATTTCAAACTGAGGGGCACACTCATGAAAGTGCTCTTCAGCCTTTTCTCTATCCCATCCGGCTAACTTGGCCAGTCTATCAATGAATATATCTTTATGAGAAGAAAGATGCGCCATCCCACATTCATTATGCCCAATAAGAGCAATGTGACTAAGTTGCCCGAAAGCAATAGTAAATGAGACATTGAATTCACTGTTTTGTAAATTGGCGCCTGCTGTACGGATGATAAACGCAAAGTTGTCAGGTAAGTGTAAATTTTCCCTGTTATCGATACACATTCCAATTAAAAGTTCTGCTTTGTCATACTGTTCGTATTCCCTTTCAAGGTTATGATACTCAATTAACCTTCCAATGGGTGTCCCTCTGTATTCAGGAAAAATGTCCTCAACTTTTATAATTGCTACAAGTCTATCCATTATATTATTTTATCATTAACTTCATTAATTCCATTGCCGATATTTCACCTTTTCTTTTCTATAAATCTCTTTACAGCTTGCAATTCCGGTTGATTGAAATCTTCCCAATCCCTGTTAAGGTCCACACCACCTGAATTATGCCGCCAATGACCATTATCCACTCCATCGGGATTAAGATTGGGAATTACATATGTATTGTAAACTTCCCTGAACTTTGTAGCAGTATCACCTTCACCACAAATAGTTTCCACAAATGATTGCATAGCCAGGTAACCTGTAACTTCAGGAGGATGTTGACGGGACAATATCAAAATCATCTTTTTATCATTAGCTTTCCCGATTTTAAGCAAATTAATAGGCCTTCTTTCATGGCTTTCACCAATTTGTGATATTGTAATAAACGGTTTGTTTGCTAAACTCTTTGCCCATTCATTTAATGATTTTTTTCACAGTTTTCCAGTTTCGTGTTGTTGCAGTTAATTTCAATTTTCTTTCAAAGAAATTATTCGACAATTTAGTTCTTGCAAATCCATTGGGGCAATAAAGATATATTTCTTTCTCTGAAATAAAAAACTCCTCACCATCATCTTTGATTTTATTTATGAGATCAGAAATATTCGCACCAGGACTATTAAAAATCACTAAGACACAAAAGTTCACAAAATTATGGCTATAAGATGAAATAATAGTATAGTTAAAGCCAGATTGAATATTTGGATACCCAAAAAGGAAGAAAGCTTATTTTCATTGATGAATTGCCCTGGTTTGACACACGCAATTCTAAATTCATTCAGGGATTAGAGCATTATTGGAATAGTTGGGCATCGGCTCGAAGTGATATCGTACTTATTGTTTGTGGATCTGCAACATCATGGATGATTAATAAACTCATTAACGATAAAGGTGGGCTTTATAATCGGATAACAAAAAAGATAAAACTTGTCCCTTTTACTTTATATAATTGTGAAAAATATTTGCAATCCAGAAAGATCAAGCTTGATCGATATCAAATAATTCAACTGTACATGTCTTTAGGGGGGATTCCCTTTTATTGGGACGAGGTTAAACCTGGCCTAAGTGCAATGCAAAACATCGAAAACATTTGTTTTTCCGAAACAGGATTACTACGAACTGAGTTTACCAATTTATATCGTTCACTATTTAGTAATCATGAAAGACATCTTAGCCTTGTCAAAGCTATTGCGAAAAAATCAAAAGGTTTATTCAGAGATGAATTAATTAAACTTTCAGGTTTACCTAATGCAGGTAGTACAACAAGATTATTAGACGAGCTTGAAGAAAGTGGTTTTATCAGGAAGTATGTCCCTTTTGGAAAAAAATTAAGAAACAGTCTGTATCAGTTAGTAGATTTTTATACTCATTTTTATTTGAGATTTATAGAAAATACACAGCTATTGAATAATAACAACTGGGTAAATGCAGTTGATAATCCAAAGTACAGAGCCTGGAGTGGATATGCATATGAGCAGATATGTTTGTACCATCTGCCTCAAATAAAACAAGCTTTAGGAGTAAGTGGAGTTTATACAACAGTTTCATCATGGAGAAGTAGCAATTCAGATTTTGGAGCCCAGGTTGATTTGATTATTGATCGACGGGATCAGGTGATAAATTTATGCGAAATTAAGTTTTCAATTAATCCTTATACCATTAATAAAAAATATGCTTCTGAACTAAGAAATAAGATTGGAACATTTAAATTGGAAACAGGAATGCGTAAATCAGTATTCCTTACAATGATAACCACCTTCGGAGTAAAACAAAATATTCATTCTACCGGATTAATTCAGAATGAACTGCAAATGGATGACCTCTTCAGACCTCTCCTGTAGGATCATTCAGCTTTTTATAGTATGCTACCTATGGTTCAATCAGCTTACCATAAGCATCCGGCCTCCTGTCTCTAAAAAACTGCCATGTAGATCTTACCTCATCAATCATATCAAGATCGAATTCAGCGATAAGGAGTTCGTCATTATCTTCTGAGGCTTCAGAAAATATCTTTCCGCGCGGATCAACAAAATAGGATGTTCCGTAAAATTTACCAAGCTTCCATGGCTCTTCAGCTCCAACACGGTTTATACATCCCATAAAGTAACCGTTGGCCACGGCATGAGCAGGTTGCTCAAGTTTCCAGAGATATTGAGATAATCCTGCAACGGTAGCTGAAGGGTTATAAACGATCTCTGCTCCATTCAATCCCAAAGCTCTTGCTCCTTCGGGAAAGTGCCTGTCGTAACAGATGTAAACGCCAATCTTCGCATACTTTGTATCAAATACAGGATATCCCAGGTTACCCGGTCTGAAGAAAAATTTTTCCCAAAAGCCTGAGGTGTGGGGGAGGTGGGTTTTACGGTATTTTCCAAGGTATTCTCCTCCGGCATCTATAACAGCTGCTGTATTATACAGTAATCCGGCCTGTTCCTTTTCATAAACAGGAACAATAATAACCATGTCATATTTTCGGGCATATTCCTGCATTCGTTCAACGGTTGGTCCGGGAACAGATTCAGCTGAGTTATACCACTTAGCATCCTGTCCGGGACAAAAGTATGGTGTGTTGAATATCTCTTGCAGGCAAAGTATCTGAACCCCCAGCTTACCAGCTTCTTCAACATAAGGAATATGTTTCCGGAACATTGCTTCCTTTATTTCATCAATAGTGCCTTCTCCTTCTGTAAGAGCAAGCGACATTTGTATCAATCCGGATTTTATTTTTCGTGACATATTCTATAGTTTAAGGTTTATAGTTTCTTGTTCAAATATCTCTATGGTTCTTTGAGTATTCTCTGTGTAAATTTGTGACATAGTAAAAAAAGCTATTACACAGAGATACACGGAGTAATCACAGAGTTACACGGAGGAATATTATTTGAATTTACATTTAATATTAAGCTTTTGAGATAAATTAAATAATTTCGAAATTCATTATTCGATATTCAAATGGGCAATCCTCTTTTTAAGAATTTCCCGTATCCCTTTTGGATATTCACTTCTCCATTTTTAATTGCAATCTGGCCTCTTAAAATCACAGTCTCGGTTTTGCCTTTCACTTTCCAGCCTTCATATGCGGAATAATCACAATTATGATGATGGGTATTTACCGAGATTGTATGTTCTTTATTTGGATCGAAGATCACAAGATCTGCATCAGAGCCTGGTGCTATTGTTCCTTTTTTTGGAAATAATCCAAAGATTTTTGCAGCATTGGTTGAATTAATTTCCACAAACTTATTTAAATCTATCCTGTTTTTCAAAACACCTTCAGAATATAACAGTTCCAATCTGTGTTCTATTCCGGGAGCACCGTTTGGGATCTTTGTAAAATCATGCTCACCCTTCTTTTTATCTTTCCACATAAAGGGACAATGATCAGTCCCTATAACCTGTATCAAACCTTGTTGTATTCCAGACCATAAGGCTTGCTGATCTTTTTTCTCCCTGAGAGGTGGGCTCATAACCCACTTTGCACCTTCAAAATCTTTATCATAAAGAGATGCATCCAGAAGTAAATATTGTGGACAGCTTTCAATGAAGAGGTTTTGATTTCTGAGTGTAGCTTGCCTCACCTTATTTATAGCTCCCTCACATGTCATATGAACAACATAGGCTTTAACACCTGATTGAAAAGCAAGATCGATAAAGCGCCCTGTTGCTTCTGATTCTGTTATCTCAGGTTGTGAGAGATAGTGGTATAATGGACTTAATTTCTTTTCGGAAACATGTTTGTTGACAAGGTAATCTATCATGTCACCATTGGTAGCGTGTACGGCAATTAGTCCACTGAACTTTTTGACCTCATTCATAATATCCAGCATCTGCCTGTCGTCTATCATCAGACTGCCTTTGTAAGCCATGAAAGTTTTGAAAGAGCTTATACCTTCTTTCTCAATAATATTTTGAAGTTCATTTTTTACTTCATCATTATAATCTGTTATGGCAATATGGAAAGAATAGTCGCCATAAGCTTTTCCTTCAGCTCTTCCTTTCCATGTTTCCAATGCTGAAAACAATGATTCACCTTTCGACTGTATAGCATAATCAATAAGAGTGGTGGTACCGCCATAAAGTGCAGCAAGAGTGCCACTTTCATAGTCATCACTTGAGAATGCACCCATAAAAGGCATATCGAGATGTGTATGAGGATCGATACCGCCCGGGAATACTAATTTGCCGGTAGCATCAATTACTTGTTCCGGATCAAGGTCACCTTCATCAAAAGCGTTACCGATCGCAACGATAGTTTCACCATCAATAAGAATATCACCAATATAATCATCAGTTGCCGTTATAATTCTGCCGTTTTTTATTAATAAACTCATGCCGATTATTGTTTGTGTTAAATTTAATAATTCTTCCTGCCACTGCCACTGCTACTCTTCATAATATCCATCTGCAATATCAATTGCTTTTGAAATAATAGCAATTCCCTCATCAATCTGTTCTTTAGTAATGCACAATGGGGGCGCAACAAATATCCAGTTCCATCTCACAAAAGTAAACATACCTGATTCACGAATACTGGCTGCAAGCTTATTTGTTATCTCCATCTCTTCGGGCTTTGCATTCCATGGTGCTATAGGTTCTTTAGTGTCACGGTTCTTTACAAGCTCAATAACACCAAGCAAACCTGTGTTTCTGTAATCTCCAATTGATATATGTTTTTGCATCAGCATTTCCAGTTTTGCATCCATATATTTTCCCATTTCAACACTGTTTTCCAGGAGATTCTCGTCTTCATAAATCTTTATTGTCGCCAGGGCAGCCGCACATGATACAGGATGAGCAGAATAGGTAAGACCCAACGGCAGAGCTGTCTCATCAAAATGTTTAGCGATCTCTTCTTTTACAATTATGCCGCCTAATGGCAGATATCCTGAAGTAAGGCCTTTTGCCATGCAGATAATATCAGGTTCCACATTATGATGTTCAATGGCAAACCATTTACCTGTCCGGCAGAATCCACTCATAACTTCATCATCAATAATAAGGATTCCATATTTATCTGCAATTTTTTTTACTTTTTGCCAGTAACCCGGAGGATATTTTATGCAGCCTGATGATCCTGATTCACCTTCCATAATGATAGCAGCAATACTTTCAGGATTTTCAAACTGTATCACTCTTTCAAGCTGTGCAGCACCTCTTTCCGAACATTCTTCCTGAGAATCACTTCCCCACGGACAACGATAGGAATATGGATTTTCAACATGAATTACGTTTGGAATTCCCTGACTGTCGATAGGGAACTTCCTGGGATCGCCACCAACTGACATTGCTGCATAAGTGCCTCCATGATATGATCTGTATTGTGCTATTATTTTAGGCCTTCCGCTGTATACTCTGGCTAACTTTATTGCATTCTCAACAGCCTCAGCACCTCCGAGGGTGAAGAAGGTTTTGTTTAGTGTTCCAGGCGCAATTTCTGCAAGTTTTTTCCCCAACTCACCTCTTACTTTGGTGATCATCCCTGGATATACATAACTAACCTCATTCATTTGTTTAATAACAGCATCTCTTACTGCCGGATGTGCATGCCCAATATTTACATTCATCAACTGAGATGAAAAATCTATGTATCTCTTTCCATCCCTGTCGTAGAGGTAAACGCCTTCTGCTCTTTCAATACTAATAGGATTCAAGCCTGCCTGTTTAGACCATGAGAAAAGGGTGTAATCAAGGTTGTTCTGTAAAATATTATCCTTGTCCATATTTATTTTATTTGGTATTTGGTGGTTGTTTATTAATTAGAAATTTGAAATTAGTGCAATTAGGTCAATTTAAAACAGCTAGCTCATCCAATCCTGCTTCTCCTGTTTACTCCATTTCCCTGTGATCTTTTTCAATTGTGTCCAGAACTCAATTGAACTTTTTCCTGTGATATCACCAACACCAAACTTTGATTCATTACATCCCCCAAAAGAAAAGGGTTCTCTTGGCACGGGTACTCCAATATTTATACCCACCATTCCTACATTAACTTTTCTTGCAACTTCTTCAGCTATTCCACCGTTTTGTGTAAACACTGAAGCAGCATTTCCATAATGAGATCTTTTCTGAATTTTTAATGCTTCATTCAGGGTATCAACACGGGTTATTTCCATAACAGGGCCAAATACTTCCTCCAAAGGAACAGGAGTTTTAGCATTAGTATAATCTAATATTGTCGGGCCTAAGTAAAATCCTGCTTTATCAGCACTGCTGTCAATTTCAGCCTTTCTGCCATCCAGTAAAATTGTAGCACCGGTACTCTCAGCTTCATTGATATAATTAATGATCTTCTCCCTGGCTTCTTTTGAAATTATCGGTCCAAGATTCAGACCTGGTTTGATCTTCCTTGAGTTGATAATTATCTTCTCTAAGATATGATCTGTTTTACCAACAGCTATGAGTACTGATGCTGCCATACACCTTTGGCCAGCGGTTCCAGTGAAGGAGGCTGTGATATCTGCTGCTGACAAATCAGGATTGGCATCAGGCAAAACTATCAGATGATTTTTTGCGCTTCCAAGGGTGAGGCTTCTTTTAAGATTAGAAGTAGATCTTTTATACACAATTTTAGCAACATCAGTAGATCCGACAAAAGAGATCGCTTTAATATCCGGGTGATCACAGATTGCTTCGACAATTTCCTTATCTCCATTCACTACATTGAAAACACCATCAGGAAGGCCTGCTTCCTTAAGCATTTCTGCAATTCGATTGGAGGTAATTGGAACTACTTCGGATGGTTTAAGGATCATACAGTTCCCAAGAGCAATAGCATTAGGCACAGTCCAGTGCGGAACCATATTGGGAAAGTTAAATGGTGTAATAGAAGATACAACTCCCAGTGGTGTGTATTCCGTTCGGCAAGTAACGCCTTCACTAACTTTCATGATATCACCACTGATTATTTGCGGAACCGAACAGGCAAATTCTGTAAGCTCAATACTTTTTTCAACTTCAGCAGTAGCATCACTGATATTTTTACCGTTCTCATAGTGGATTATTTCGGCAAGTTCATTAAGATTTTTTTTAAGAATTGCTCTGTAACTAAATAGTACTTCTGCCCGTTTTTTTGATGTCAACCCTGACCACAGTGGGAAGGCCGTCTTTGCTGCAGTAACAGCCTTATCAAGATCAGTTATGGTAGATAAAGGTACGTTAGAAATTACTTCTCCGTTCAGAGGACAAATTACATCAAGTTTTTTGCTCTTACTTAAAGTGAATTTACCATCAATAAAATTTTCAATTTCGGGATACTTCATAATGTATAGTGGGTTTATTGTCAATAAAAATCAATAGCTAAAATAAGTAATTTTTGAATAATTCCTTGTTAAATAAATCTTCCGTCGTCTTTTGCTTTTTTGAGTTTGTTAATGTTGCCATTGAGCCAACCAATCTTACAGTCTTCTCTGCCATCAAATTCAGGAACATATGGTTTGATATCTAACAGGGGTGTTTCATTAATAATGTCAATATCGCTGATATACAATGTATTTTTTTCAATACTGTGGAGCTTTACAATTGATAATCCTATTGGGTTTGGCCTGTTAGGGGCACGTGTGGCAAATACTCCATGGGTTTTATTATCCAAAAATGGTTTAACTATTGGAGAAAAGTCCTTATCCAGGTAGTTGAAGTGATAGATTAAAAAGATATGCGAGAATGCTTCCAGGTCTTTTAATCCTTCTGAATATTCGTCAAAAATAACAATTCTCCCATTTGAACTTGCAGCAGCTGTTGGCTGAATAGGAGTTCCAATGGCCTGCTTGAATTGTGAGTAGATTATTCCAATAGCTTTGTATGATATAATTTTCATGATATTTGATATATTTCAAAAATATATTAACTGTATAAAAATAAGCAAATTATTTTTGCCACGAATTGCACAAATCTTCACAAATTTACTAAAAAACTAATCCTAAGCCTTAGCCTCAGCCTTAGCCATTTTTTAATAATTTCCCAGATATAGCCTTCAAATAAATATTTTTTGTATTTTAGCCCGTTAGGATTATTAATTATTATTATAATATAAAACATATATCTATGGAAAATATTGATTGGAAAAGTTTACCATTTGCTTATTTTAAAACTGATTATAATGTTCGTTGTTATCACAGAAATGGTAAATGGGGAAAAATTGAGACATCTTCATCTGAATATATAAATATTCATATGGCTGCCACCTGTTTGCATTATGGACAGGAAGCTTTTGAAGGAATGAAAGCTTTTTGGGGTGAGGATGGAAAGATCAGAATATTTCGCTGGGAAGAGAATGCAAAAAGGATGCAGAGATCTGCTGATGGGATTATGATGGCTGAAGTACCATCTGAGATTTTTAAAAAGTCCATAGTTAAAGCGATTAGGTTAAATACAAAACACATACCTCCATTTGGTGAAGGAGCAGCCTTATACTTGCGTCCTTTACTTATTGGCTCCGGTCCTCAGGTGGGAGTGAAGCCTGCAGATGAATATTTGTTTCTGGTATTTGTTTCGCCGGTAGGACCGTATTTTAAAGAAGGTTTTAGTCCTGTGAAGGTGCAGATTTCCAGGGATTACGACAGAGCTGCTCCTCGTGGAACTGGCAGTATTAAAGTTGGCGGTAATTATGCTGCCGGAATGAAAGCCGGAAAGAGAGCACATGATGAAGGTTTTGCAACTATGTTATTTTTGGATTCAAAAGAACAAAAATATCTGGATGAAGCTGGCCCTGCTAACTTTTTTGCTATCAAAGGCAATACTTATGTTACACCAAAATCAGATTCTATTTTACCTTCAATAACAAATATGAGTTTGATGACCCTGGCGGAAGATATGGGTTATAAGGTTGAACGCCGACCAATTACAGTTGATGAGCTTAGTGAGTTTGATGAGGTTGGAGCATGTGGAACTGCTGCGGTTATTTCTCCCATTAAACTTATTAATGACAGAGATACAGGTAAAAATTATGAGTATTGCAAAGATGGGAAAGCCGGCTCTGTATCTACTAAACTATATAACCGTTTGAAGGCAATTCAGGAAGGTACTGCTGAGGATAAATTTGGGTGGAATTATATTGTGGAATAGATTATATGATCTTTCTGTTTTTTAGAATGTCCTTCATCTGATGCTGAATGCTTTTGGCTGACTTTTGTGCTTTTTCTGCAAAATCTTTTTCAGCAGAAGAAAAAATGATGCCACGTGAAGAGTTAACTAATAAGCCACATTGCTTATTTAAGCCATAATGAGCTACTTTATGAAGACTTCCACCTTGTGAGCCAACTCCGGGGATTAACAGGAAATGATATGGAATAATTTTTCTGATTCCAACAAGTTTTTCAGCTTTTGTTGCTCCGACAACATACATCATATTATTATGACTTCCCCATTTCATTGATTTTTTTATAACTGTCTCGTACAGACTTTCACTCATGTATTTTTTAATTCCAAGCATTTTAAAAAACGTAGGAGTGCGAGGGTGAAGTTGTTGAAAATCGCTTGCACTTTTATTCGATGTTAATGCAAGAATTATTACCCATTTATCTTTATAAGTGAGAAAGGGAGTAACAGAATCTTCTCCCATATATGGTGCTATGGTTGCAGCATCAGCATCAAGATTCTCAAAAAGTGCTAAGGCATGATGATTAGATGTGTTGCCAATATCTCCTCTTTTTGCATCTGCAATTGTAAAAACATCATCCTTAAACTGTTTCAGGTAATTAAATGTTTTTTCAAGACTTTCCCATCCTTTTGCTCCCCGGCTTTCATAAAAGGCAGTATTAGGTTTATATGCAACGGCAAATTCAATAGTGGAGTCTATTATCTGCTTATTAAATTCAAAGACCGGATCTTCGTGATCAAACAGATGTTTTGGGATCTTGTTAATGTCTGAATCCAGGCCAATACAAAGGAAAGATTTCTTATTTTTAATGTTTTGAATGAGAGCTTGCCTGTTCATGTTGGTTTATGGTTTATAGTTTAATTAGCTTACTGCTTGTTTTAGTCTTTCTGCATTTTCTGCTAATTGCAGTGCATCTATCAACTCCTGAATTTCTCCATTAATGATCGACTGTAAGTTATACAGAGTTAGACCTATCCGATGATCAGTCACTCTTCCCTGTGGCCAGTTGTAAGTTCTGATCTTTGCTGAGCGATCACCGGTGGATACCATAGTTTTACGTTTAGAAGAAATCTCATTAAGATACTTCTTATATTCAAGTTCAAATATTCTTGTTCTCAATACAGATAATGCCTTATCGTAATTTTTTATCTGAGATTTCTGATCCTGACATGATGCAACAATATTTGTAGGAATATGTGTAAGTCTTACTGCTGAATAAGTTGTGTTAACTGATTGACCACCAGGGCCTGAAGAACAAAAGGTTTCTTTTTTGATATCGGCCGGCTTCACGTCAACGTCAAATTCATCTGCTTCAGGAAGCACAACAACTGAAGCGGCCGAAGTATGCAGTCTTCCCTGTGTCTCAGTCTTGGGAACCCTCTGAACCCTGTGTACCCCGGATTCATATTTAAGCTGTCCATACACACCTTCGCCGTTTACATTAAAAATAATCTCTTTAAAACCACCAACAGTCCCTTCCTGTATATCAATAATTTCAAGCTTCCATTTTTTGTTCTCACAATACTTGGAATATAGTCGGAAAAGATCACCGGCAAAAATACTTGCTTCATCACCTCCGGTTCCTGCCCTTATCTCCATGACGGCATTTTTCCCATCTTGTGGATCAGCAGGAATAAGCATTAACCTGATATCTTCTTCAATAATAATTTTTCTTTGATTTAAATCTGTAAGCTCTTCTTTAGCCATTTGCCTGAACTCATCATCTTTCTCTTTCTGAAGAATTTCTTTTGTTGATTCCAGATTTTGTAAGATGTTAGAATATTCAAGATATGCGTCAATAATAGGTTGTAGGTCTTTGTAGTCCTTATTTAGTTTAATGAATAGCTTCATGTTTGAAATAGTCTCTGGAGCATTCATCTGAGTCTCAATATCCTTCCACCTCTTATATATATCTTCTAATTTTGATAGCATTTTATTTTAATTCGTTAAAATAATTTGCAAATTTAGGTTATTTTCCTGATATAGCGTCGAATTATACTGAATCTTTGAGTAGATCTATGATTTCTTTGGCAACTTTGTGACATAGCTGTTACACAGATAACCACTGAGAAGTCTCGTAGGTTAACAAAGAATTAGCTAATAATTGTAGCTTCCTATTTCAGTATTGATAATAAGGGATTTTTTGTCTGATTGTTCACAATGGCCAATTATCCTTGCATCAATATTAAAACTTTTAGAGATTTCAATAATATTATATGCAATATTTTCAGGTACATAAAGCTCCATCCTATGGCCCATATTAAAGACTTTGTACATTTCGCTCCATTCAGTGCCAGATTGTTTCTGAATTAATTTGAAAAGTGGTGGGGCAGGAAACATATTATCTTTAATGATATGCAGTTTATCAATAAAGTTAAGAACTTTAGTCTGACCGCCACCACTACAATGAATTATGCCATGGATCTGGGATCTGTGATTTTCAAGGATCTGTTTAATTACAGGTGCATAAGTTCTTGTAGGGGATAATAAAAGTTTCCCTATATCAGTTCCTTCAACTTCGCTGGGGTCAGTAAGTTTCATATTACCCGAGTATACCAGTTCTTCCGGAATTGATTGATCAAAACTTTCCGGATATTTTTCAGCATAATATTTATGCAGGACGTCATGGCGCGCTGACGTGAGGCCATTACTGCCCATCCCTCCGTTATATGACTTTTCATAGCTTGATTGTCCAAATGAAGCTAATCCAACAATAACATCACCTTCTTGAATATTATCATTAGTGATGACATCATTTCGTTTCATACGGCCGAAAACGGTTGAATCGACGATTATGGTCCTTACAAGGTCACCTACATCAGCTGTTTCTCCTCCAGTGCTTATCATCTTTATCCCTTGCTTTTTCATTTCTTCAATGAACTCTTCTGTTCCATTAATGATTGCAGAAATTACTTCTCCAGGGATTAGGTTCTTGTTTCGGCCAATGGTTGAGGAAATAAGGATGTTATCATAGCAGCCAACACACAGCATATCATCCAGGTTCATAACAATCGCATCTTGTGCAATACCTTTCCAAACTGAGAGATCAGATGTTTCTTTCCAATAAAGATATGCCAGGGAAGATTTTGTTCCGGCACCATCAGCATGCATAATATTACAGAAATCATTATTCTCTCCAATATGATCAGAAGTTATTTTGCAGAATGCTTTTGGGAAGAGGCCTTTGTCGAGGTTTTTTATTGCCTGATGTACATCTTCTTTCGAGGCAGATACACCTCTTTGGTTATATTTTAGGTCACCGTTCACGGTTTTAAATTATTAAACAGAAATTGGAAATTAGGCTGTTAAAATAAGTTTTCCCCAAATTTCGAATTTCAAGTTTCACATATAATTATTTCCTTGTGTGAAAATTTACTTATTAGGAATAGTTCATCAATAAGTAATTCTCATTAATTTTAACCATTTAGCAATTTAACACTGAAGGTATAGCTAGGTATTCAACCGTTACCTGAGAATTATCTGTGATTTTTCTTCGTCAATAGTATAGCTGCCGAATTTGGATAAAATTTGATCGCCAATCTTAATATCTATTTCCTGCGTATAATTAACAGTGGCTTCAACATCATTGATATTGTTTTCTCCTATTCTAAGGGTCTTAATTACAAAAACGGCATTATTGGCAATAGTTCCACCACCTAGTGCTTCTTCAATATCTCCAAGGAAATCAGTTTTGCTAATATACCCTTTACTTAAGAGATCGACAGCAGCAGCAAGAGAAATATTGAAGCCTTCAGTTTCTTTATTAAAGATGAAATTTGTTAAAAAATTGTTAATGATACATGGAGCTTCAATACCTCCTCCTTCTAACAGTGTGAAATCAACAATATTTTCATATGGATCAATGACAATATCAACAATAGATTTGGTTTTGACCGTAGTGTCGTTCTCAGCAACTTCAAGATTTTTTTGTTTAGGGACAAAGTTGAAGCTTAGCACTGTGAATTCAGTACGTCGATTAAGCTGATGTGCAGCTTCTTTTTCTTTTCTGGAAGATAAGGAGTTTATGTAATCATCAGTAAGAGTAACTCCTGTAAGGAAATCATAGCCATCCCTGTTAATATTTTTCATAAGTTTCCGGGGTACTCTTTCGCCATATCCTCTGGCATCAAGTCTGTCAGGGTCAATTCCTCTGGTTATAAGATAATCAACAACAGATTGGGCTCTTTTTTGTGACAGGATATCATTTTTTTCATCAGTATCACGAGTATCTGTATGTGCTGCAAGTTCAATGGTGAGAGTTTCATTTTTCTCAAGAGTTTCAATAAGGTCGATTAGAGAATCCTGATATTGAGGTTTAAGATCCCATTTTGCAAGGTCATAGAGGATTTCAGGTAGTAGAATTGGTTCTTTTGGAATAGGTTTAAGTATGAAGTTCATTACAAAATCCTTGTTGATTTGAAGTCCAACAGTTGTCATCCGGCCATCATCACTAAAATATCCATCTTTAGAAACAAACAATTCATAAGAGGTATTTACAAGGATTTGTGTTTTATCAAAGCTATAGAATCCGCTTGCATCTGTTTTGTCTTCAATTGAGCTACCATCAGATCCAACGATTTTAACTACAGCACCTGTGATGAATTGCAATGTTCTATCATCTTTAACTTCTCCTTGCAGAGTATATTCCAGGGGAGGTCTGATAAAGTAATATAGGTCGTCTCCACCTCTTCCGCCTTTTCGGTTTGATGAAAGGTAACCTTCTTCCTGTCCGGGGAAGAAGATAATTCCAAAATCGTCAGCATTGGAGTTCATCGGGTATTTCATGTTAGTAACTCCAGCCCACTTGTCATTAGTTTTTACAGCTCTGTAGATATCCAGTCCACCCATGCCAACATGGCCATTAGAGGCGAAATATAATACAGTGTCGGAGCGGAAAAACGGAAAAACTTCATCTCCGGCTGTGTTAACAGCAGGCCCGCAATTAGTGACATTTTTAAAAGGCTTACTTTTTCTGTCACGAGTAGCATACCATATGTCTCTTCCACCATATCCGCCTTCCATATCAGATGCAAAGTATATTGTTAATTCATCTCCACTTATTGAGGGATGACCAATAGTAGCTGATGTATCCCTACCTATTTGAACAAGTTCACCTTCTCCCCACCCACGGCCTTTCTTTCTGGAAAGATAGATCTGGCAGCCTAATTTCATTTTTTTCTCTTGTACGCAACGGGTGAAATACAAAGTGTTAAAACGCTCATTGAAGCTAGGCTGGCCTTCATTCGACACAGTATTTAATAAATTATCTTTATCTACAAGAGCAGGGGAACTCCACTCACCTTTTCTGTCTTTTTTTACAATAAAAATATCAGAAAAATTCTGTCCGGTCCAGTCATCAATACTGTTTCCAGTTGAACCGTCCCGGGAAGAGGTGAAAAGCAAAGAATTGTACTTTTTATCCGCAAAGGCGGGAGAGAAATCATCATCCCTTGAATTGAATTTTTTTTCATTTTCAGTTAGATACCTGGTGGGATTATCTTTCCACTTTTGAGCCATAACACATGATTCAGTACCAATTTCTCCAAGCGGATCATTTGGAACAAGCTCTTTGTACTGATTATAAGCAATAATAGCTTCTTCGTATTTTTGATTTATTTTTAATGCATCAGCATAGTATAAATAAACTTTTGGATTTTGTTTGTAATATTTTACTCTGAGCAGTCTTTTATATTGAGTTTCTGCTCTTTTTGAGTTGTTAGTAAGGCGATAGCATTCTCCAATCTGAAACAATATCCTGTTTTTTTCTACTCTGTTACTCTTTATTTTCGTATAAGCTTTTTTATATTTATCAACAGCAGTATAATATTGCTGATCCTCAAAAGCAATGTCAGCTTCCTGCGTGAAATTTTTTTGTGCAATTATATTTAACGGTAATAATAATCCAAATATAATAACAATGAATATTGATGTTTTAATTTTCATAGTGAAGAAATTATTTTTTTAGAAGTCGCTAAAATACTGAATATTTTTTAAATGATACAATAGTTTGATGTCTAATTTATTTATGTTCATTCTTCTTTTGATCTTCTGCCTTTGGTTTTTCTTCGATTTTGTTTACTTCGTCAATTATATCTTTCTTAATATCCTCAGTTGCATTTCTAAGTTGATTTAAAGCTTTACCAATATTTCTGGCAAGTTCCGGAACTTTTTTAGGACCGAATACCAAGACAATAGCGAGAATTATTATTACTATCTCACCACCACTCATATTGAAAAATAAAAGCTGACTCAGTATCATATATGGATGATAAAATGTGTGTTGTTATTTAGATTTTTCAAAGATAAAAAAAATGCCCTGAGATTAATTAATAATTAGAATTAATTCTCAGGGCATTGCTTAGATTTATTATCTGTTATTTTCTTCTTTTGTTTTGAATTTTACTAACAACAGCCTTTACTTTAGTAAGATCATATGCTATTGGGCTTGCAGTAAATAGTGAAGAGTATGTACCAACTAAAATACCGACCAGCAAGGCAAAAGTAAATCCACGTATTATCTCACCTCCGAAGAGGAAAATAATAAACAATACTGTTAGTGTTGTTCCTGACGTATTTATTGTTCGTGCCAAAGTGCTGTTTAAGGCATCATTGATATTTGTTTTCAGATCCTTCTTGGGATATAGGCCTGAATATTCACGTATCCTGTCAAAAATAATAACAGTATCATTGATTGAGTACCCGATAATAGTAAGAATTGCAGCAATAAAGGCTTGATCAATCTCCATACTAAAAGGTAAAATATTATAGAACATTGAGAATAGAGAAATTGTTATTATTGAATCATGGAACAGTGCGGCAACGCCTCCAAGTCCGAATTGCCATTTTCTAAACCTTGCTGCAATATATAGGAAGATGACAATCAGGGCAATGATCATTGCAAGGGCGGCATTTCTTTTAATGTCATGTGCAATTGTAGGACCAACCTTTTGAGAACTAAGTATTCCTATTAATTGTTCGCCGGTTTCAGTATCGGCAGCAAAATCCTTAAAGTCAATGTCCTGATTCGAGAAAAATGGTTTAAGGCCGATATAAAGTTTAGTCTCAATAATTGAATCAACTTTTTCCGACTTGTCTTCAATCATATATTTAGTAGTGATCTTGACTTGTTTGTTAGGTCCGAAGGTTTTGACCTCAGTAGGTGTATTGTCAAACTCAGCAGTTAAAACTGATCTTAATTCATTTGTTTTAACATCCTGGTCAAAACGAACAACATAAGTTCTACCACCGGAGAAATCAACTCCAAAGTTTAAGCCTCTTGTTGTTAATGACACAATTCCAAGGATAATAATAACCGAAGAAATTATATATCCTGTCTTACGTCTGGCAAGGAAATTGAAGTTCACATTTGCAAGAAAATCCTTTGTTTTATTATTGGCGAAGTTAATGGTTCTGTTAGTGTTTAGAAACCATGTGAATATCAGCCTGGAAATGAATAAAGCAGAAAACAGTGAGGAAAGTATACCAATAATAAGAGTTGTTGCAAATCCTTGCACCGGTCCTGATCCAAAGGTATAGAGAACTATTCCTGTTAAAAGTGTGGTTACATTACCATCAATAATAGCTGAATATGCGTTTTTATAACCATCACTGATGGCAAGTCGCATACCTTTACCAGCTCTCACTTCTTCTTTGATCCTTTCGAAAATAATTACGTTTGCATCAACGGCCATACCTAATGTTAGAACAATACCTGCAATACCGGGTAAAGTTAATACTGCCTGGAGGGATGCAAGCACTCCAAAGAGGAAGAAAATGTTCGTAACTAATGCAAGGTCGGCAACCCATCCTGCACGGTTATAATATAATATCATATAGAGAAGGACAAGTAAAAATGCTATTATGAATGAGCTTAATCCTGCATTTATTGCTTCTTTTCCCAGTGATGGACCAACAACTGCTTCTTCAACAATTCTGGCAGGTGCAGGTAGTTTACCTGCTTTAAGAATATTTGCAAGGTCTTTAGCTTCTTCAACTGAAAAATTCCCACTGATTGAAGTACGCCCTGATGGAATTTCTTCATTAACTCTTGGATGAGAATATACATATCCATCAAGTACAATAGCAACATGCCTATCGACATTGTTGGCTGTTAACCTTTTCCACATCATAGCACCTTCAGCATTCATTGACATTGTTATTTCAACCCTGCCATTCTGGTCATAATCCTGACGGGCATCAACAACAACATCTCCTTCAATGGGAGCTCTTCTGTCTCTTGATGTAATCTTTATAGCAACCAATTCGAGTATATCCGGTCTCTTAGGATCTGGTTTAACTGTCCACATGAATATCACATTTCTTGGAAATACATTATTGGAAAGCCAAAGCATTCTGTTAACTTTTGCAGTATCTTTTATTTGAGCATATCCAACTGTAGCACCTTCGGCAGGGAAATACTGCCCCTGTTCGTCTTGCACATATGCAGGTGAAAGATATGCGTACAGAGGGTTATTTTTTGCATAATCCTCAAAAGATTGATCTTCGGGAGAAGTTTCGTCAAGGCCACTGGTGTCGCTTAATTGTTCAAGTAATGTGGATTCTTTAACTGTATCTTCAACAGTGCTTTCGGCTTCAATGTTAGCTTCAGTAATACTTTCCGCATCATCAGCAAGAACTTCTTTAAAACCACTTACACTGTCCTCTATTGTAGTAAGTTCTTCTTGCTCAAGTATTTCTTCCTTACCTAAGATTGATACAAGTTTTTTATTCGCTTCACCGAAAAAAGAGGATAACTCACTAAATTCATAAGTTTCCCAAAATTCGAGTTTTGCTGAACCCTGCAAAAGTTTTCTGACACGCTCTGGTTCTTTAATACCGGGTAACTCCACAAGTATTCTGCCAGCAGTCTGTAACTTCTGGATATTTGGTTGTGCAACGCCAAAACGGTCAATACGTGTTCTGAGGATATTAAAACTTCTGTCAATTGCCCCGTTTGTTTCGTTATAAAGTACTTGCAGTACTTCTTCATTTGTAGAGCGGGCATTAACCTTATCTTTTAACTCAATGGTTGTGAAAATAGCTGCCAGTTTTGCGTTTGGATCAACCTCAGTAAAAGATTCACCAAATAGTGTTACAAAATCTTTTTGACTGCTTTTCTTTTTTTCAAGAGCAAGTTTTATTGCTTCATTAAAGGTAGGATCTTCAGTGTATCCCGACAATGCTTTTACAATATCGACAACTGATATTTCCATGGTTACATTCATACCTCCCTTTAGGTCAAGTCCAAGATTAATTTCTCTTTCTTTACAATCCTTATAAGTATATTTCCTGACAAGAATATTGAAAATTACCTGGTTTGACATAGAGTCAAGATAATATTGCTCCCTTGATTTTGATATGGAGTCAACATAAAAGCTTTCTCTGATTTCAGATCCATCTGCCAATTCTTTTGCCAGGTTATGTGTTTCTTCAGTATTTGCATAACTTCTTGCATCTCCCTCAACTTTTGAAGTGAAAAATGTGAAGGATAACTGGAACAGACATACTATGGCAAAAGCAATAGCAAAAAACTTAATGGCACCTTTGTTTTGCATTTTCTTTTATTTGATTAAATTTTGTATTATTTTTTGAGGGTGCAAAGATAGAATTTCCTTTATAAATTTACAATATTATAACAAAAGATTTTTTATACACCTAAACATCTTGATTTGGTGATTATTATGTTTTGTAAATAGTATAAAGCTTATCTTATGTTGCTTTTGATTGTTCAGAGATGTAATTTTGTTTTATATATTTTATTAGGCTAAGGATTACTATTTAAGTAATTTGTGTAAATTCGTGTAATTCGTGGCTAAAAAACATCAAAAATCTGTGTAATCAATGGCGAAAATAAAAGTGTTAAAAGTAATGAATAAATACCTGAGTAGATTCCATTATATAATCACTCCTGGAGATATAATATTTGCGTTTGTTTTATTCATTTGCTTGAGTCCTGTCACAATCCTTGGCCAGCAGTATTATGATTTTGGCTTTGAAAGAAATTTTACGGTTCAGGTAAGCGACAGCCTGGGAGCTTTGTATATTAACCCCTGGGGAGGCGGGATGAATTCATGCCATTTTTCTACCGTTGATTTTGATCTTGATGGTGTTGAAGATCTTTTTGTTTTTGATAAAGATGGAGACAAAATTTTGTGTTTCAAGAATAACGGATCACCTGGAAATATTGATTATACTTATATGCCAGAATATGCTGAACTGATCCCCAGAATACAAGGTTGGGCTATTTTTGTTGATTATAACTGCGATGGGAAAAAGGATATTTTTACCTATACAACCGGTGGGATCATGGTATACAGGAATGTGTCGGATGCTGTATTGAAGTTTAAAAAAGCTGTTGATAATTATCTTGTATCATACCAGTTTGGTGGATATACTAATATTTGGGTCACTTATGCTGATTATCCTGTCTTTAGTGATATTGATAATGATGGTGACATTGACATACTGACATTTGGTGTGTTGGGATCATGGCTTGGGTATCATAAGAATCTTTCGATGGAAAAATACGGGCATTGTGATAGCCTTGATTACATCCTGGAAGATTATAGCTGGGGGTGTTTTGCCGAAAGCGAAGAATCAAATGTTTTGACTCTTGATACATGTTATGAAAATAAAACACCGGCACAAAATGCTTATAATGTTGATATGAAATCTCAGGGAGACATAAAGCATACCGGTTCAACCCTCCTGGCAATTGATCTTGATGGAGATAGTGATAAGGATCTCATTTTTGGAGATGTGGATTATCCTAATATAATTCAACTAATAAATGGAGGAACACCTGATTCGGCATACATGATCAGTCAGGATACTGCATTCCCTTCCTATGATGTTGCTGTAGAACTATTTTCCTTTCCTGCATTATGTTATCTTGATGTCGACAATAATAATGTAAAGGATCTTTTAGTCGCACCTTTCGACCCGGCGCTTGATAAATCAGCCAATTATAATAATATCTTGCTATATTCAAATACAGCTTCCAATGATATGCCCAATTTTGTTTACCAAAGGAATGATTTTCTTCAAGGGGAGATGATAGATGTTGGAGCTGGTGCATATCCTGTACTTTTTGATTATGATTGTGACGGGCTCCAGGATATTGTTCTTGGTAATTATGGCTATCTTGATTCTACATATTATGATGTCAGTCTTGCATTACATTGTAAATACAGGTCTCAACTTGCATTATACCATAATACAGGTACTAACATAAATCCTTCCTTTAAATTAATTACAAGAAATTTTGCCGGTATCTCTTCCATGAACTTACTTTCAGCATATCCTTCATTCAGTGATCTTGATGGTGATGGGGATATTGATATGCTTCTCGGTAATTCCGAAGGTAGTCTGCATTATTTTGAAAATATTGCCGGCCCGGGAAATCCTGCTGATTTTGTTTTGTCTGACCTGAATTTCCAGGGGATAGATGTTGGAGAATTTAGTACACCACAACTTATTGATATGGACAGAGATGGATTAGTTGACCTTGTTTGTGGAAAAAAAGATGGCAAACTTGCATATTTCCAAAACACAGGCACTTCATCAAATCCTGTTTTTACAAAGCTGACAGGTGAGTTTGGGGCTGTGGATGTATCAGATTCTTACAATCCATATTATGCTTATAGTGTTCCGTGCTTTTTTAAAGATAATAACGATGAATTCAGGCTTTTTGCCGGCTCAGTTTCCGGACATCTTCATTATTATAAAGATATTGATAACAACCTTAATGGTGATTTTACTCTCGACAACGATAATTATCTTTGGTTGTATGAAGGTATAAGATCTTCAGTTGCCGTTCATGATCTTAATAATGATGGCTATTTTGATATGATAATGGGTAATTATTCAGGAGGGTTAGGGTTTTATCTTGGTGTAGATCCTCCTTTGATTGGGATTAGTGAAAATGAATACGAAGACATTTTTGAGATTGATATTTATCCAAATCCAACAAAAGGTATAGTGCAGATTTTAAACAAAACAGGAATTAATATTGAAGAGGTAGTTATACACAATATTAACGGTCAGGAGCTGTTAAGGATTAATGCGGTAAAAAATCATTTTGATATTTCTATGCTTCCAACAGGTGTTTATGTTGTTGATCTTGTTATGCAGAAATTGTCAATAAAAAGGAAATTAATTGTTGTTTCCGGATTATAGTTTCAGAATGAGATCCCATTATTCCACCATTCCAATCTTCCATTATTCCATCCAAAGCCTAAAAGTTTGGCTTAAGCGAATACTTCTTGTAAAATTCATCAATATGTGCCACTGCTTCTTCTGCAGTATCCACCAAAACAAAAATATCCAGATCTTCAGGGCTAATATTACTTTCCGGCAACATCTTGTTTTTAATCCATTTTATCAGATCTTCCCAATAATCCCTGATCATAAGAATGATCGGAAAGTTAACCAGCTTTTGTGTCTGTATCAAAGTGATTGCTTCAAATAACTCATCAAGAGTTCCGAAACCTCCCGGCAAAACTATATAACCTTGAGAATATTTCATAAACATCACTTTTCTTACAAAGAAGTGATCAAAATCAATAAGTTTATCGCTGTCGATAAATGGATTCGCAAATTGTTCAAAGGGTAGGTTGATGTTTAAACCAACGGATTTCCCGCCTGAAAAATGTGCACCTTTATTAGCTGCTTCCATGATTCCCGGGCCTCCTCCTGTAATTATTCCAAAACCCTTTTTTGTAAGAAGGTATGCAATTTCCTCAGCTAATTTGTAGTATTTATCACTTGGCTGTGTTCTTGCTGATCCAAATATAGAAACACATGGACCGATCTTTGCAAGCTTCTCAAAACCCTCAACAAATTCAGATATTACTTTGAAGATCTGCCATGAATCATAGGTCTTGACCTCATTCCATGATTTTGGCTTTATCGCCTTCCTGATTTTATCCTGTTCTTCAAATTTATTCATAGGTTATCTTGTAAAATGAAAGAAAATAGCACACTGATGATACGGATTAAACGAATGTTCACGGATTAAATCAGTGCTAATCAGTTGCATCCGTGTCATCTGTGTTCTGATAGAACGTATAATTCGTCTCTAATATTTTGATTTTGATAATTCTGCTTTCAAAAACTGTGCTGTGTATCCATTATTCATCCTGACAATCTCTTCTGGCGACCCTTCTGCAATAATATCACCTCCTCTGTCACCTCCTTCTTTTCCCAGGTCAATAATATGATCAGCTACTTTGATCACATCCATATTATGTTCTATTATCACTACTGTATTTCCCTTATTAACCAACTTATTAAGAACTTCCAGCAGCACTTTAACATCTTCGAAATGCAGTCCGGTTGTAGGTTCGTCAAGTATATACAAGGTTTTTCCAGTGTCTCTTTTCGACAATTCAGCAGCAAGTTTAACTCTTTGAGCTTCCCCTCCTGAAAGGGTTGTTGATTGCTGCCCAAGAGTAATATATCCAAGGCCAACTTCTCTCATTGTACTTATTTTTTGTACTATTGGAGGGATATTTTTAAAGAATTCTACTGCCTGGTTCATTGTAAGGTTCAGGATATCATTTATCGACTTACCTTTATATCTTATCTCCAGGGTTTCACGGTTATACCTTTTCCCGTTGCAGCTCTCGCATGGAACATATACATCCGGCAGAAAATTCATTTCTATAGTTTTTATCCCTGCACCCTTACATGTTTCACAGCGCCCCCCTTTAACGTTAAACGAGAATCTACCCGGTTTATATCCCCTGATTTTTGATTCTGGAATTTGTTGATAGAGTTTTCGTATCTCATCAAATACCGAAGTATAAGTAGCGGGATTTGAGCGAGGAGTTCTGCCAATTGGCGACTGATCTATTTCGATAACCTTGTCAATATTTTCTAAACCATCAATTTTTTTAAAGGGAAATGGTTTTTTGTTTGATCTGTACAAGTACTGGCTTAGGGCAGGGTAGAGGGTTTCATTGATAAGTGTTGACTTTCCACTTCCGGACACACCTGTTATGCAAATTAATTTACCCAGAGGAATTTTAAGATTTACTTCTTTAAGATTATTACCGATTGCACCTTCTAATGTCAGGAACTTTCCATTTCCTTCCCGTCTTAGCTTTGGTATATTTATTTGCTTCTTCCCATTAAGGTATTCGCAGGTTATTGTTTTATTGTCCTTCATTTCTTCGGGTGATCCTGTTGCCACAACTTTTCCGCCATGTATACCTGCACCGGGGCCGATGTCAACAATGAAATCAGATGAGAGTATCATCTCTTTGTCGTGCTCAACAACAATAACTGAATTTCCAATGTCCCTAAGGTCTTTTAAAGCTTTGATCAGCCGCAGGTTGTCCCGCTGATGCAAACCAATACTAGGCTCATCAAGAATATATAAAACACCAACAAGCTGTGATCCTATCTGGGTAGCCAGCCTTATCCTCTGAGATTCTCCGCCGGATAAACTTCTGGCGGGCCTGTTCAGGGTAATATAATCAAGGCCAACATCTAAAAGGAATTTGATGCGGTTTGTGATCTCCCTGATAATCTCATGAGCAATTCTTGATTGTCTTTCATTAAGGTTTTGTTCAAGATCATTAAACCATTTTTGAAGCTCAAGCAAATCCATTTGTGCCAGTTCACTAATATTTTTGTCAGCTACCTTAAAATATAATGACTCTTTTTTTAACCGACTACCCTGACATTCCGAACATGTGATCTTATTCATAAAGCTTCCAACCCATTTGTTTATGCTTTTTGATGTAGATTCAGCATGTTGGTTCAATATGAAGTTAGCAATTCCTTCAAAATTCAGAGAATAGCTCGTTGATACTCCCAGAAACTCATTATTGACGTGCAAAACTTCGTCGGTTCCATAAAGAATTATGGTTATGGCTTGTTCGGGGATATTTTTTAATGGTGTGTCCAGGTCAAACTTGAATTTTTGACCAATTGCCTCCATCTGCCTGAATATCCAGTTGTTTTTATAAATACCGATTGGAGTAATTCCTCCTTTTCTTATACTGAGATTTTTATCAGGGAATATTTTTTTAAGATCAATTTCGGATATCCTTCCAAGCCCATTACATTTTGGACATGATCCGTATGGAGAATTAAAAGAGAAAGTATTAGGTTCTGGTTCATTGTATGATATTCCTGTGGTCGGGCACATAAGATGACGGCTTAAATGACGGCTTTCACCTGACTCCATCTCTTTTATAATAATTACACCTTTACCGTGTTTAATGGCTGTCTTCACTGAATCTGTGATCCTTTGCCTTGATCCTTCCTTAACATTAATGTTATCAATAACTATTTCAATGTCATGAGTCTTGTACCTGTCAACCTGCATAGTGGGGGTAATATCCTTTATTTCTCCGTCAATACAAACCTTCAGAAAGCCTTTTTTCCTTATCTGTTCAAACAGCTCACGATAATGTCCTTTTCTTCCTTTAACAGACTGTGCAAGAAGTATGATGTTTTTATTATTATAGTTTTCAATAATAGTTTCAATTATCTTGTCTTCAGTATATCTTACCATCTTTTCGCCACTAGCATAAGAATATGCATCAGATATTCTTGCGTACAGCAAACGGATGAAATCATATATTTCAGTAATTGTGCCTACTGTGGAGCGGGGATTTTTATTTGTCGACTTCTGTTCGATTGATATTACCGGGCTTAATCCACTTATCTTATCCACATCCGGTCGTTCAAGATTACCAATAAAATGACGGGCATAGGCCGAAAAGGTTTCCATATATCTTCTTTGACCCTCAGCATAAATGGTGTCGAAAGCAAGTGATGACTTCCCGCTACCACTAATTCCTGTAACAACAACAAGTTTATTACGTGGAATTTTAAGATCTATATTTTTCAGATTATGGACTCTGGCACCAAGTATCTCCAGCTGTTCATCCGTCTCTTTGTTGGATTTCATTTTATTATAATACCTACTTAGAAATTCTGCGCAAAATTAGTTAAATCTTTCGAGAATTGTTAAGTGGGAGAGTAGTTAATTTGTTGAATAGTTGATTAGTTAATCAGATGGGTAAGGGGGATTGTCATTCAGTTGTCATTAGGTAGTCATTCAGTTGTCATTAGGTAGAAATGGTGGTAAATGAAAATGAATGACATCCGAAGGATAAATGACGCCCGAAGGGCAAATGACATGTGAAGCTATTTGTTGAAATAAAACAACATATTCCTATCAGGCATAAAATCTTTTTTATTCCAATAATAAAACATTTTATTATTCAATTGTTTAATACTGTCTGGTTTATATGATATTGAAATAATTTTCAAACCTACTGGCGTTATCAATTTAAATTGGGCTCTTTCAAGTGGTTTACCCCACTTTCTTGTTGTTACTAAAATGTACTCTGCTTTATTTTTCAATAGTTTTTGTCGATAAGAGATCTTGTATTTACCGATTCCGTATGATTGAAGCTTTATTTTAAAATAAAACCCTTTTTCTGCAATATTTGTAATTATATTTAATGTTTTTGCATTAACATCGAATGCATTAATTGAATCAACAACACCATAAATGCTATCTACAGGGAAAGGGTAGAATAATACCTGCTGTATTTCTTTTTCTCCATTATTGCAAAAATTATAAATGCCGTCAACGTAAAAAAAATTATCTTTTATCTCAAAAGTCAAATCTTCACGGTAAAATTGAAGGTTTTGAGAAGCCACGTTAGAAAGAAAAAATAGATTAATTAAGACGAAGAATAGATGTCTCATTTTGTGAGAATAATTTTATTTGAAGCAACTTTTATTCCGTCTAATTCTAATTTATAGAAGTACATTCCTGAAGGAATTTCAGTGTCCATATTCCATTTTACAGAATACTTTTCTTTATGAGAAGAAGTGTTTACTGGTATGATGTTGATTATCTCACCATTCGAGTTGTATATTTTTATAAGCGCTTTTGAATAATGAACACCTCCTGGTATTTCAAATGAAATTGTTGTTTCTCCTGTAGTTGGATTAGGATATGTAGATAATGAAAACTCTTTTTTATATGCAGTAACTTCAATTCCTGTGAGAAGTGTATCAAGTATAAATTCATAATAGTTGATTGAGTCGGGTTCAATTGTAATAGAGACTATAGTATCTAATGCGAATCAAGGGTTGAAACTGAACAAATAAATCAATATTATAAACAATTAAATGTCAATAACTTATAAAAAATAAATTTAATTAATAGCCTGAGAATCATTATCTTAGATGTAATATCCAAAAAC
>Ga0222696_1000203_pt1 | contig 40389 bp, 42 predicted proteins | sample AntAcemetage1400_FD_179817 | JGI IMG/M metagenome (GOLD analysis project Ga0222696, IMG submission 179817) | Saline water microbial communities from Ace Lake, Antarctica - #1400 | ecosystem: Environmental > Aquatic > Non-marine Saline and Alkaline > Saline | place: Antarctica: Ace Lake... | reverse complement strand
CAAAAAGATATACCGATGATGTTTCAAATTACTTCGAAACTACAGGTAAGTTCACTTATTATGTTGAAGCCCTTGAAGGATTTGGTTTTCCTGAATTTGAGGACGATATGAGTGTTTCTAATGAAGCCACAGTTATTCAGAATGCAATGGTTTATGTTCCAAATGCTTTTGCTCCTAAAGGCTATAATGATGAGTTTATTCCAATAAGCATATTTACCAATAAAACAGATTATATTTTTGTAATATATAACAGGTGGGGAGAAAAGCTTTTTGAGACTAATAATCCTGAAATTGGTTGGGATGGAACCTTTGATGGCGAATACGTGCCACTTGGAGTATATGTTTATTATGTAAAATTCCTCACTTCCCAGGGTGAATATTTTGAGAAACAAGGTTCAGTGGTGGTTGTGAAATAACCTGTTATGAGTTGCGGATTGCGGGTTTTTGAACAGTTATCGATTTTCTGTTTACTGTTTATTGATTACTGTTGTTATTAACTCGAAATTCGTAATCCGCAACTTAAAACTCTATCCTAAACTGAGGAATAATAAGCAGCCCCAACTGGTAAGTATAGCTAACCTCTCCTGTTCTGGTATTGAATACCTGATTGTAAATGTTTTTGCTGTTAAAGAGATTCTGAAAATCAATTGCCCATTCCAGTGTTGATTTTTTGTTGTTTTGTCGTAAAGCTATTTTCAAGTCAACACGTGAGTAGTCTTTATATTTTTCTGAATATGCATTGTCGTAATCGTATTTGGCATACCATGTCTCAGGACCTACCTGGACAGGGATAATGGGTATATACCTCTGCCCTCCTGCCAGATTTGCTTTTATGTCAAAAGAAAATACATATTGCTGTTTTTTATTTTCTTTCTTTTTGCCAAGCTGATATTCCTGGCCAAAAAGGGCATTTATAACATAGTTTCCGTTAAAGGCAGAATTTCGTTGTATGCCATCGCTTCCTTGATATTTCGATTCATATAATGATGTTGTAAGAAGAAAATACATACCCTTGTTCAGGAGTCTTTCAAGCATTGAAATATCACTAATTCCACCAATACCAAAGAGGCTGAAACTTACAACTTAATGTTTTTTTATTATTATCTCTGGCGTAGATATGGTATTACTCTGATTCAGAGCTCTGTCCTTAATATAGGCATCAAAACGAATGGTATCAAAATCTGAATCGTAATTATTAATAAATAGCTCAATTTCTATTTTGCCTTTGCAGGACTTACTTTCACCGGAAGGGTTTATGATAGGTATGCGCGCATCAAAAGATATTGTATCATATTCCTGGGTCTCATTATTAAAAAATGTAAGAATAACTTCTTCAAATTCGCCATTTTGTTTTTCAAAATATTTGATAAAGAGATTGACATCATATGGGGGGGTTGTATTCCAGCTATAAAGTCCAATATCTCCATCACCATCAGTAAAAGAAAATTCTAAAATCCCTTTCTCATCAATATCCTGAGAATTTCTAAGTTTTGTAAAACCTTCAAACTCAATATGGGGAATATCCGGAAAATCTTCTGGTTTAGAACAAGAAAAAGCAATCAGACTTATGCCCAAAATAAAAATTAAGCCTATTTTTGGTAGAAACTTCATTTATTGGTTAAAAGCTATAAAAAATAAACTACATGTATTAACTTCTTAATTCTACTATTTATATTGCCACAAAGACTCTAAGTCACAAAGATACACTAAAATTTTCTATTATTTTTATTTTGTGAATCTTCGTGTTTTTGTGTCTTAGTGGCGAAATATTTTTTCAATGTTTGATTTCAAGAATAAAATATTCAACCTAACATCTGCTGCTGATTTTAACGAGTTGGCATTAGAAATATTTCAATATCAGTACAAGACTAACAACCTCTATAAAGATTTTGTTGACATGCTTAACATTGATATTTACAATCTTGAACATTACTCAAAAATACCATTTCTACCTGTAGATTTCTTCAAAACTCATAAAATCACCACAGGGCACAGAAAAACAGAGAAAATCTTCCTGAGTAGCGGAACTGGAAAATCAGTTCAAAGCAAACATTATGTTACAGATGTGAATTTATATGTAGAAAGTTTTAGAAAAGCTTTTGAATATTTCTACGGTGACATAAAACAATATTCAATTTTTGCTCTTTTGCCCTCATACCTTGAAAAAGAAGGGCCTTCATTAATATTTATGATAAATGATCTTATTAAACAAAGTAAGAATAATGGTGGATTTTATCTTGATAATACCTCCGAGTTGATCGACGCAATAAACAAACATGTTACAAATGAACAAAAACTAATATTGTTTGGTGTTTCATATGCTTTGCTTGATCTGGCTGAAAAATATACACTCAACATTTCCAATCTTATTGTTATGGAAACCGGGGGAATGAAAGGAAGGAGAAAAGAGATCATTCGCGAAGAACTGCATTCAGTTTTATGCAATAGTTTCGGAGTTGATACTATACATTCTGAATATGGTATGACAGAATTGCTTTCACAAGCATATTCTAAAGCTAATGGCAATTTTCATACTCCGCTATGGATGAAGGTTTTGATTCGTGATATAAATGATCCTGTTACAATTGTAAACCACGGCCACAGCGGTGGTATAAATGTGATCGATCTCGCAAATTACAATTCATGTTCATTTATTGCTACACAGGATCTGGGGAAATTGAACGAAGATGGTTCTTTCTCTGTTTTGGGAAGGTTCGATTATAGCGACATAAGGGGATGTAGCCTATTAATTGCCTAAAATTCAAATTTCTTTTTTTACCACTAAGGATGCACAAAGTACAGCACAAAGTTGCCTAAGGAAAAGAGTTTGTCTTCGTGAAATCCTTTGTGTTACTCCGTGGTTTCTCTGTGTAACTCCGTGTAATAGCCTTATCTGCTAACAAGACTATACCGCAAAGTATCTCAAAGAATACACAAAGAACAACAAAGAATATTAATAGCAGATTTCTAAAAAATGAGTAAATTCGCTGAAACAAAAATACAATATTATTATGAAAAAGTTTGCTGTAGTTCTAGCCGGATGTGGTGTTTATGATGGAGCTGAAATCCATGAAGCTGTTTTAACTCTCCTTGCAATTAAAAAACAAGGTGCTGATTATATAATTTTTGCTCCGGATATACCCCAACATCATGTAATAAATCATACCAACGGCAAAGAAATGTCGGAAAACAGGAATGTTTTGGTCGAATCTGCTAGGATTGCGCGGGGAAATATTCAGGATTTGAAAACTTATAATGCAGAAGATTTTGATGCATTGATCTTTCCCGGAGGTTTTGGGGTTGCTAAAAATCTTTGTGATTTTGCTTTTAAAGGTGCTGACTGCAACATTAATGAAAATGTTGCTGATGCTATACGAAAAACTGTGAAATTAGGTAAACCGGTTGGAGCCCTGTGCATTTCTCCCGCCTTAATAGCGAAAGTTCTGGGAGATGTTGAGTTAACAATTGGCCAGGATGCAGGAACAATAGAGCAATTAGAAAAGTTGGGCGCCAAACATATCAATACAGATCATGGAGAAGTGGTGATGGATGAAAAATATAAAATATTCACAACTCCATGTTATATGCTTGATGCAGATGTTGTACATATTGAGGAGGGCGCTTCTAATATTGTCAGGAAGATGTTGTCAGTTATCAGTTAATAATTATCAATTACTTGCCCTGAGTGTTAGTCAAAGAGTCTGTTATTAATAAGTCTTAAATTACTATTGGTTGAATGCTGCGAACTGCCTTCTGCTGATATTATCCCCAATTTACAATCCAATAAACTTCTGGGAAATTGCAGATATGCATAAATTTCATATTCCACCTCCAGGTATAACATCTCCAGGAAATGTTGTATAAAGTACAAATATCCGGATTTGCAAATAGCGTAACCAAATAAATTTCCATAAAATCCTTTCCTAATATTTTACTTTTTATTATCTTCAACGTATCATTTCCATAATCACATATTTTGCTGATGCAGATTGATCCGGAAAATATCATTAATAAAGCCAGAAATGGAGATAAAGAGGCCTTTGGCAAGCTAGTTATGCAGCATCAGCAGTATGCATTCAACCTTGCTTTCAGAATAGTGTGCAATGAAGATGATGCAAGGGATATTGTTCAGGACAGTTTTATTAAAATATGGAAAAACATGAAACTATATCTTCCTAAAATAAAATTTTCAACATGGATGTATAAAATTATAACCAACACAGCAATTGACCATTTGCGGTCCAAGAAAAAAATGGACATGGTGAATATTGATGATTTTCATGAAAGATATGAGCAAACTAATGTTAATACACCTGAAACACTTCTCAACAATAAAGAAATAGGACAATTGATCAGCTCATTCGCTGATACACTGTCTGAAAAACAAAAACTTGTATTTGTACTTAGGGATTTACAAGGTCTGAATTCATCTGAAGTAGAAGAGATCATGGATTTACCTGAAACATCTATAAAAAGTAATTTGTACCATGCCAGAAAAGCTATTGGAGAAAAGCTACAAAAAATTTTATCCTATGAAAGGAGTATCCGATGAAATGTGAGATGATAAAAGAGAAAATCGATCTATTGATCTTTGAGGAAAATAAACAGTTTTATGCTGAAATATCAAGTCATATTGAGAACTGTGACTCTTGCCAATCTTACTTTACAGAAAGCGTGGGGGCTAAAAAAATTATTGGCCAAATGCAAAAAGAACCTGAATTGCCAGATCCGGAAGATCTAGCCCAAAGTATTTTAAGCCAAATTGATGAAGTAGGTCAAAGTACAAATCCAGATAATAGAAACACTGAGATTTATCGGTTGATAAGAAGGTCATTAGCAGCCGCATCAATCAGTCTGATGATGGTTTTGGGAGTTGAGCAATATGTGCTATTTGATAAAATTTCAACAATGGAAGAACAAGTCTCTTCGATATCCACAGAACATAAAAATGTCAATTTATACAATATAATAAAATATAACCTTGGGTTTCAGCCTGAATCCTTTAACAAGTTATTTGCTAAAGATTTAATTAGTCCGGATCATCTAAATCTTAAAACCAGGGTTATGCGCACAAGATTATCTGCCATGGCAATCAATAAATTGGATAATCAAAGAATTAATCAAATTATTCAAGAAGTATCAGCAAGAAGTATTAATAATACAAATTAAATGAATACCATTAATTTAACAAAGCACACATGAGTACTAAATGTAAAATCGGAAGTCATGAAAAGAAAACATATCATATTTAGTATATTCATCCTGGCTATAACTTTTAGTAGTTGTAGAGAAATAACAATTAGCACCGTTGTGAATAAGGATGGATCATTCACCAGAATTGTTACAATTACAGGAGACTCTTCTGATGTCTTCAAACCACCCAACTTGCCATATGCTGTTGATAAAACCTGGAAAAAGGAAGTTGCAAAAGATACTACTAACGATAACAAATATATCCTTACTTACACAAAGTTCTATAAGAAAAGTGATCTTATTAACCAGGAAATGAGTCAGGACACTGGCTGGAGAAAAAAAGTAAACCGCACTATTAATGTGGAAAAGAAATTCGTGTTTTTTTATTCCTATTTGAATTATACAGAAATTATTAAGGCTTCAAATCCTTTAACCCTGGTGGATTACAATGATTACATCACCAAAGAGGATCTGCTTTGGTTAAGTGGAAAAAAGATTGCTATTAGCAGTAGTGATTCAGCTAAAATAAATCAGGCAGAAGATAAGGCTGTAGCTTATTTAATAGAAGCTATAACTGAGGAAATTATCAATATATTTAAAATAGGCCTTAAGCAATTAAACAATCCGGACATTCATCCTGGTCTGGCTGAAGACTATCGAGACAGCATCGCTAAAAAAGTTGATGATTGGAAATTTAATTCTACTCTTGAATTCGTCGATGACCTTGCTATATGGAGTGATAATGATGAAGTGTCCAAACTGAAAGAAACAGATCGTATAGCATTTATGAAATTGGATAGTAACATACAATTCCTGGAAAAAATTCTTGATAATGAAGACTATAAAGTATCAGTTGAGATGCCTGGAATTTTAACAGAAACAAATTCTCCTTCAACAAAAGGGAACATAGTTACTTGGAATATAAACACTTATTCATTTCTATTTGAAGATGTTACGATGGAAGTAGAATCCAGGGTAATCAATAAATTTATGTTTATAATCGCTGGAATAATTCTATTGTTGCTAATCGGGATGATAATCTTCAAATCAAGGAAATAAATATGAAAACAAAAAAAATGAAAAATCTCACAATCCTTTTAGCAGTTGTCCTAATTTCAATTAGGTTTTATTTGAACTTATCTAAAGGTTATTAACTATCACTTAAGGGTTTTTATCATTTTCTGCAGTATTTCATTGTGATCAAAAGCCAGATCCGGCAGATCATCCAGAGAAAACCAAACTGCATCACGGGCATCATCCCCGGCTTTAACATTATTATTCCCTTTGTCTACAAAACCGTAATATACAACGCTAACAGTTCTATGGCGTGGATCCCTATCAATTGCACTAAAAGAATAAAATTGCTTCAGCGAAACATTTTTCAGTCCCGTTTCTTCATGTAGTTCCCTTGCTGCAGCTACTTCAAAGGTTTCATCAATATCCACAAAACCTCCCGGAAATGCCCAGTGGCCCTCAAATGGTGCCTTGTCTCTTTGAATTAATAACACCTTCTTTTCAACAGTATTGATATCGAAAACAATGATATCAACAGTTAGGAAAATCATTGGATATTTATATGTATAAGACATGTTTTTGGTTTTTAATTGGCTAAGTACAAAGATACAACTTTGGGGTCCAAAAAGAAATAAAAAGGCTGTGGGAATTATGGTACATTCTGTTAATTGAGTACTCGGTTAATCCCAAAAAGAAAAAACCCCGAAAAACATGACTTCCGGGGTCTTTACTGTCTAACTAAAATAGGATTATGAGAAATTATAATAGAAATGACGTCATAGAATATGCCGACATAATTATTATCAATAAAATTCCAACGATATATGTTTTTAAATTTGAAGAGCTTTGAACTTGTGTATAATTAGTAGTTGGTTGAGCAGGGCTATCTTCAGTTGTAGATAAATCAAGGTTCGTAGAGATATTTTCAGAATCATTAAGCTTCTGAGCAATCATTTTTGTATCGAAGGGAAGATCGTTAATTTCAGCTTCTTCTTCCATGGAAAACTCAACAGCCATTATTTGTTTCATCTTGTAGTTTGCAGCAATTTCACATGTATTAAAAGGAATATCCTCTACATATCCTTCTTCTTCAAGCAAAATTCCAAGACTTCCCCAGTAACTTTCATAATTCATTGCAACATTCCAGGTATCAAATGGAATATCGTCAATGTAGTTTTCTTCCTCAAGAAAAAATTCTTCCTCAGGGATATTTGTTATTGCACTATTTGTGTTGAGTGTTATCAGGGCCAGTAGGATTAGAATTGTAGTTTTCATTTTTTTATCTGTTTGCTTGTTTTCCTTTTATCAATTAACTATTTTCGTGCCAATATTTATATCTTTCTGATTTTGTGTATTATATAACGCTTTTTTATTATTAAGTTCAGTTTTTAGTGTTCGTTTTTCAATATGGTCTGTTCGATTTTGAACAATATTTTACACTATGCCCTGTGCTTCTTGCTCCATGCAAGTTTTTATTAATATGACGTGAAAAGTTTCAGGATGTTACATCCTGGATTGAATTCAGGTAAGTTAATTACAAAGCTAAAAGTTTATACTTTTCTCTTCGGTCTTTTAACTGCCATTGTCGACTCTTCCAATCTTCCGGCTTCTGGTTTCGGACCTTTTGCCTTCAACAACAATTACTATTTCTCCTTTGATTGTTTTGTCCTTATAATGGCATATTAATTCGGAAAGTGTGCCTCTTATGGTCTCTTCATAAATTTTACTGAGTTCCCTGGCAACAGCAGCTTTTCTTTCTTCCCCAAAATATTCGGCAAATGCTTCCAGGCTTTTTAATAAGCGGAAGGGAGATTCATAAAAAATCATTGTATAAGGAAATTCGGCAAGTTGCTCAAGTTTTGATTTTCGTCCTTTCTTATGAGGTAAAAAACCCTCAAAAATAAAACGATCTGCAGGCAAGCCAGAATTTACAAGGGCTGGAACAAATGCTGTTGCACCGGGAAGGCATTCAACCTTAATTCCGCTTCTCAAACATTCCCTGATCAACAAATATCCCGGATCGGAGATCGCCGGTGTTCCGGCATCGCTAACCAAAGCAATGCTCTGCCCGGCAGAAATTACGCTAATTATTCTTTCTGTTGTTTTGTGTTCATTAAACTGATGATGTGATTGCAGTTTTCCGGAAACATTCAGGTGCTTTAACAATATCCCTGTTTTCCTTGTATCTTCAGCAAGAATGATATCGACTTCTTTTAATATACGTATTGCCCGAAGGGTAATATCTTCTAAGTTACCAATTGGTGTAGGAACGATATATAGTTTGGGCATTCCTGTGGTAGTTAATGTAACTGATCATGTAATTCGTAATCTGTAATTTTTAAAACTTTCTTCCAATAAGCCCTAAAAGTTTTTTATAAGTATCGGTAGTTTCATCCCATTTATTCTTCAATTTTATTTCTTCAACGGTTTTTAAGACTTCTTCCAGAGTTTCCGGCTTATTTAATTGATCTATGGTTTCCGAATAGGCTTTCATGTTACCGTCAAATAATTCATTTATAAAAAGAAATTTTTCATTAAGACCTATTGCCAGTTTTAGGTCTTTTGTTTTTCCTTTTTGCATTTTAGCAGCTACACTTTCGTCTTCTTTATCACCATAAATGTCTTCATTAATTGACTTTGAGTTATCTTTGAATTTATCAGCTACACTTTCCTCCGGGGAAGAAAACAAGTCGATTGTTGATTTTTCTTCGATCTGTCTTTTCTTTGGGCTTATTATTTCTTCTTCCCTGCTTTCAAAAACTATTTTTACCGGTTCCCTTACGGGCGTTTCCTTCTTTTCTGCCACTTCCTCCTCTTTCACTTCTTCCTTCTTCTCTGCAACTGCTCCTGCCACTGCCACTTCCTCCTCTTTCACTTCTTCCTTCTTCTCTGCAACTGCTACTTCTTCTTCTTCTACAAATTGATCAAGACTCTTCAGTTCGTTAATATTTTCATATAGTTTTCTAACGTTCGACATTACAATATCCAGTTCTATCTGGGGAATTTTATCGGTATAATCAATTAGAACTGGAATTTGCTCCTGAAGTGACTCAAGAATATCCAGAATTTCATCTTTTACAATATTTGGCTTCATTTGTATTTTTTTGTCTTCTGTTTAAAACTTAGTGAGGTTTTGTTTAATTTTGTACAAAGAAAATAATGGATAAAGATATAAAAGATTATTCATAATATTGATAAATGTTTCTAGAAAACAAAACAAGCGATTCAAAGTTCAGAGGTTGGATAGAAGTAATCTGCGGGTCTATGTTCTCAGGAAAAACCGAAGAATTAATTCGTAGATTAAACAGGGCAATAATTGCTAAACAAAAAGTTGAAATATTCAAGCCTATCATTGATACACGCTACGATGAAGAGAATGTTGTATCTCATGATGAGAATACTATTTTATCTACAGCCGTTGAAACTTCCTCTCAGATATTATTATATACCAATGATGTTGATGTTGTTGGTATAGATGAAGCCCAGTTTTTTGATACTGAGTTGGTATCCGTCTGCAATAAACTTGCAAACTCAGGTATTCGTGTTATTGTAGCTGGGCTTGACATGGACTATCTGGGTAATCCTTTTGGTCCATTACCTTCATTGCTTGCAACAGCAGAATATGTGACAAAAGTTCATGCAATTTGTATGAGCTGTGGAAATCTTGCTCAATATTCACATCGTATTATTGGAAATGATAAGTTAGTAGTATTAGGAGAAAAAGATAGCTATGAGCCCCTCTGCCGTGTGTGCTACAATGAAAATTTACTAAAAAAGAAGTCAGATTAATCAATAATAAAAATAGTCCGATAAATTGTTTCTCCCGGCTTAAGCCTGATAACGGTTTTGCCAGTCAGTTCCCAGATTATTGTATCAAAAGAACTGGTATCAATATATGCATTTACATCCAATATTGCTTCTAATGCAAATACATGCCTGAACTGCCCGTTTGCGTCAGTCTTGCCATCAATATATACATCATTTTTTTCAATGACTATTGATGCCTCAGGAACAATAATATTCGTATCACTAAGATATTTAGCTGTTATTACAGCTTCACATTCTGTCTCTTCTTTTTTGCATGATGTATATAGAAACATGCCAATAATAGCTGTAAGAATAAAAGGAAATATGAGCCGTTTGAGAAATATATTTTTCATAATTGCTAATAATTTATTATAATTGCACCAAGTTTTAACGAATAGCAAATATATAAAATTTTATACTTATGAAAAAATCAATCTTTTTTTTACTTGCATTTCTTCTTTCGCTAAATAGCCTTGTCTACTCTCAGGATACCAGAAAAAAAGTTTTAATAAGCACTGATTACGGTGATATAACTATTGTTCTTTATGATGAAACACCAATACATCGTGATAATTTTATTAAACTTGCTGAAAGTGGTTTTTATGATGGAACTATTTTTCACAGGGTGATAAAAGATTTTATGATCCAAGGTGGTGATCCTGCCTCGAAAAACGCTACTCCCGAGACCAGGCTTGGAAATGGCGGGCCGGGTTATACACTTCCTGCAGAAATTAATCCGGATCTTTACCACAAAAAGGGAGCTCTTGCAGCTGCAAGAATGGGTGATAATGTCAACCCTGAAAAAGAATCAAGTGGTTCCCAGTTCTATATTGTTCAAGGCAAAAAAGCACTTGAGTCTGACCTAAGAATATATGAAACACGAATGAAGAAAAAATTCACTCCTGAGCAAATTAAAGTCTATACTACTATTGGGGGAACATATCATCTGGATGGTGGGTACACTGTATTTGGTGAAGTTATAGAGGGGATGGATGTTATCGACAAAATAGCTGTTGTAACAACAAACAACATGGATCGCCCACTTAAAGATATTAAAATAACTGTTAAGGTAATTAAATAGAACTCGTTAATAATATCATTGTATCTGATAAGGAGTGCTGTTTTCCAATGAAAGAAAAAATTAAACAATTATTACAAGAAATTCAGGCTTTTTCAACAGAAAACCATGAAGACCTGGAATTATTCCGAATAAAATTTCTTAGTAAAAAAGGTATTATCCCTTCCATGTTTGCTGATTTTAAAAGCGTTCCTAAAGAAGAGCGCAAAGTAATTGGCCAGATCCTTAACAAACTAAAAAATGATGCTCAGGATAAAGTTAGTGCATTAAAACTTCTAATTGAGAAGAAATTCATAGTATCAGACGAAAGCAGTAAAGATTTAAGTCTTCCGGCTAATTTTATTAATTTGGGTAGCAGGCACCCACTGTCAATTACCAGAAATGAGATAATACAAATATTTTCACGATTAGGATATACAATTTCCAGGGGTCCTGAAATTGAAGACGACTGGCATAATTTCACATCTCTTAATTTTCCTGTTGATCATCCGGCACGCGATATGCAGGATACTTTTTTCATTGAGAAAAACCCTGATATCTCTCTTAGAACTCATACATCATCAGTTCAGGTCAGGGTTATGGAAAATGAAAAACCTCCCATACGAACTATCTCACCGGGGAGAGTCTTCAGAAATGAAGCAATTTCTGCAAGGGCTCATTGTATATTTCACCAAATTGAGGGATTATATATTGATAAAGATGTCTCTTTCGCTGATCTCAAACAAACATTGCTTTACTTTTCCCGGGAAATGTTTGGTAGTGATACAAAAATCAGATTACGTCCATCATATTTTCCTTTTACAGAACCTTCAGCTGAAATGGATATTTCTTGTAATATCTGCGGTGGTAACGGTTGTAACATTTGCAAATATACCGGTTGGGTAGAAATTCTGGGTTGTGGTATGGTCGATCCAAACGTTCTGAAAAATTGCAATATCGATAATGATATCTATACAGGCTTTGCCTTTGGTATGGGAATTGAACGAATTTGTATGCTTAAATATCAAATCAATGATATCCGGCTCTTTTTCGAAAATGACCTGCGGTTTCTAAAACAATTCGAGTCTACCTTATAACACACCATCCTTATACCTTACCATACACCGATTAACCGTCTTTACTAATCTTCAACAAGTGTATTTCCAGATCAGAGAGAATAACATCAAGGTTCTGTATTGAGTTGATCATTATTTCAAATGAAGTTAAAACACCGGGAATTTTCAATATGGAATTTAGTATAGATTTTTTACGCATTGAATCAATTGGGCCTTTAAGAATTAGTATGTAATCTATTTGCCTTTGTTTAGTGAACAGAAATCCTTCCGGATTGCGATTAGCGATTATATTATATTCAATAAAGTCATCAGTACAACTATAAAAAGAAAAGCTGTTTTTTATTTTACCTTTAATCGGGTATATTACAAGGTCATTATATTTTTTAAGGTCACAATTTAATTCTTTATTAATATTATAAATCAGCCGATAATCTTTTAAATGGCAAGAGATTCCAATTATTGAATATTCTTTGCTATAATCATCATACAAATTTAATTTTAGCTTTGTCATGACCCTTTAATGAAAAAATTAAACCACCCCATAATAGCAATTAAGTTCGTTTTTACCTTTCCCTATTCAATTATACAATTATTCAACCATAACACTTTGAATCTCTTTATCTTTGAATCTTTACATCTTTACATCACCGTCCAGTTTTAAAAATGCTCTTTCTGCTGCATTTTGCTCAGCTTTTTTTATTGAAAAATCCATACCAACAGCAACGGAAACATTATTAATAAACACTTCAACAACATGCTTCTTGTGAAAACCCTCACCAATTTCATTTTTCACGACAAACTCGACAGATACTTTTTCTTTTTGGGACCACTCAATAAGTTTACTTTTATAATTCAATTCTGTATTTTCAAGATCATCAATATTAATATGATAATTAATGATCTTTTGAATAATCATTTTTTTAGTAAAATTATAGCCCTTATCAATATATATTGCACCAATAAATGCTTCAAAAGCATCACCGTTCATTGAACGGGAATGATTTTTTATGTCTTTGCTAAAATAAATAAGTTGATCTATTCCGAGTTTATATGAGAGCTTGTTTAGTTGGGATCTGGAAACGATTTTTGATCTCATTTCGGTTAAAAAACCTTCATCTTTGAAAGGGAATTTTTTAAAAAGAAAATCGGCAACAATAGCACCTAGAATAGCATCGCCAAGATATTCAAGTCTTTCATTACTAATTTTAATACCATTGAATGTTCCCTGAGACACAGATTTATGGCGAAAAGCAAGCTTATATAGAAAAATATTTTCCGGGTAAAAACCGAAAATATTCTTTATTGACTGAAACAGGTCTTTTTCAGGTGAAAAATATACCTTAACCGGCCGGGAAATTTTTAAATCCAATTAATCTTTTTTGAATTTCTTTAACAGTATTGAAACATTATGCCCGCCAAAACCAAATGTATTACTCAGCACGTTGTTAATAACTGCTTTCTTCGCCTTATGGAAGGTGAAATCCAGTTTATTATCTATTTCCGGATCATCAGTAAAGTGATTGATAGTAGGCGGAACAATATCATTATATAGAGTAAGTATAGACGCAATTGTTTCCACAGCACCGGCAGCACCAAGAAGATGGCCAATTATCGATTTTGTAGAATTAATCTTTAAATTGTACGCATGTTCTCCAAAAAGCCTGACTATTGCTTTTGGTTCAGCAATATCCCCAAGAGGTGTTGAAGTACCATGAGTATTTATATAATCAATTTCTTCCGGTTTCATGTCAGCATCTTCAAGAGCATTTTTCATGGCATAATAAGCTCCCTCACCTTCAGGATGTGGTGATGTCATATGATAAGCATCTCCGGTAAGTCCTGCACCTACAACCTCAGCATAGATTTTAGCTCCTCTTTTTAGTGCATGTTCCAATTCTTCAAAAACAACAGATGCACCTCCTTCTCCCAACACAAAACCATCTCTGTCTTTATCAAAGGGACGTGAAGCGGTTTTGGGATCATCATTTCTTGTAGAAATAGCATGCATTGCGTTAAATCCACCAATTCCAGCTTCATTTATTGAGGCTTCGGAACCACCTGTCACAAACATATCCGCTTTACCCAGCCTGATATAATTATAGGCATCAGCAAGTGAGTTTGCAGATGATGCACAAGCAGAAACTGTTGCAAAATTAGGCCCTTTAAAACCATATTTAATTGAAATATGACCAGCTGTAATATCTGCGATCATTTTGGGTATAAAAAATGGATTGAATCGGGGTGTACCATCACCTTTAGCATAATCAGTAACTTCACGAAAAAATGTCGCCAAGCCACCTATTCCAGATGCCCAAATAACCCCAACCCTGTGAGGATCAATTTTTGAAAAATCAAAATTTGCATCTTCAACAGCTTCTGTTGCAGCAATTATCCCAAACTGTGAACAGTAATCATATTTTCTAGCTTCCTTACGATCAAAATAATCCTTTTGATCATAATTTTTCACTTCACAAGCAAACTGTGTTTTAAACTTGGAAGCATCAAAACGTGTAATGGGTTCAGCACAACTTACACCATTAACCAAGCCATTCCAAAATTCTTCAATGGCGTGACTTAATGGGGTAATGGCGCCAATTCCAGTTACAACAACTCGTTTTAACTCCATCTAATAATGAAATTTGTTTATTTTGTGTTATCTTCTATATAGGATACAGCCTCTCCGACTGATCCGATTTTTTCTGCTTGATCATCAGGAATAGCGATATTGAATTCTTTTTCGAACTCCATAATCAATTCCACTGTATCCAGGGAATCAGCTCCTAAATCATTAGTAAAACTAGCTTCTGGTGTAACTTCATTTTCGTCTACACCAAGCTTATCAATTATGATAGCTTTTACTCTTGCTGTAATATCAGACATCTTATCTCCTTTTTTGGTTTAAACTTGTGCAAAGAAATACATTTTATTAAAAAAAAACAATAAAAAATTCATCATTTTGTCTATGCGAAAACCTAATGGCTTGGATTTGAACTATTTAAACAAATTACTAATTTATATAATAACAATGTTTTTTGTTCAGTGTAAAAATAATAAATTTATCTAAATATTCTAATATTATGATAAAATTTATTCACGTTGAAAATGTTTAACTTTGTAAATTAATCAGGTTAATTTCTCTATACATGAAAACCATTGCAATATTTGCCTCAGGAAATGGGACTAATGCTCAGCGTATAATGGAATACTTTTCCAGAAGCAGTCAAATAAAAATTTCTTTAATCCTGTCAAATAAAAATGATGCCTATGTTCTGGAAAGGGCTAAAAACTTTAAGGTTGAGTCATACGTCTTTGACAAATCAGCATTTTATGAAACAAATAAAATTATTGATATTCTTAGTGATCACAATATTGACTTGATTGTACTTGCAGGCTTTCTTTGGTTAATACCAATTTCATTAATAAATAAATATAAGGATAAGATCATCAATATACATCCTGCTTTATTACCTAAATATGGGGGCAAGGGAATGTATGGAATGAGAGTGCATCAAGCTGTTCTTGAAGCAAAAGAAAAAGAGTCGGGTATTAGTATTCACTATGTAAACGAATTTTATGATGATGGGAAAATAGTTTTTCAGTCGAAGTGTAAAGTATATCCTTCAGATAGTCAAGAAACACTTGCAGAAAGAATACATAAACTGGAACATAAGCACTTTGCGCCGGTTATTGAAAAACTCTTAATGGGCAAATTGTAAATGGAAACAAGTCACCAGTAGGCAGTCGGCAAAATTACTGGCAACTGTCTACTGCCTACTTTCCCAACCTTTTCCTAATAGCCCTGGTTTCTTCCTCAAAGCCTGGCTTACCTAACAGCGCAAACATATTCATTTTATATTGTTCAACACCTGGTTGGTCAAAAGGGTTTACATCCAAAATATATCCACTAAGTGCACAACTTATCTCGAAGAAATATAATAACTGGCCTATGTTAAATTCATTTATCTCTGATAATATAATTTTTATAACAGGAACTCCCCCATCTTTGTGAGCAATTATTGTTCCTCTCTCAGCTTCTTTATTTACTTCCTGAATTCTTTTGTTTGCAATATAGTTAAGCCCATCAAGATTTGTTTCGTCCCCTGGTATAAATAATTTTCTTCTGGGATTCTCAACAGAGATAACTGTTTCAAAAAGATTTCGTCCTCCCTCTTGCATATATTGACCCATTGAGTGCAGATCTGTAGTAAAATTCATTCCCGCAGGAAAAATCCCTTTATTCTCTTTCCCTTCACTTTCTCCAAAAAGCTGCTTCCACCATTCAATTAAATAAAACAAGTTTGGTTGATAACTTACCATACATTCTATGATTTTTCCTTTCTGATAAAGTGCATTCCTGGCTGCAGCATATAATGCCGCGGTGTTCTTCGATATTATAGATGTAGATAAAAATTCCTGTTGTGCTGATTTAAATCCTGATATCAGATCTTCTATATTAAACCCGGCAACAGCAAGTGGCAGCAAACCAACAGGTGTTAGCACAGAATACCGGCCTCCCACATCATCCGGAATTATATAAGTGGAATATCCTTCTTCATCAGCAAGTTTTTTCAATGCCCCCTTTTCTTTATCAGTAATTGCAATAATTCTTTTTCTGCTTTCATCTTTACCGTACTTATTTTCCAGATGGTCTTTTATAATTCTGAAAGCAAGTGCTGGTTCGGTCGTTGTTCCCGACTTAGATATTACAGCAATGGCATATTCTTTTTTATCAAATATATCAATAAGATCAGCAAGGTAATCCTCACTGATATTCTGCCCCGCATATAGAATTTCAGGAAATTCTCTTTCTTCCAAAAAGTTACTGAACTGATGCTTTAAAGCTTCTATTATTGCTCTTGACCCAAGATAAGATCCTCCAATACCGATAACAACAAATACTTCAGCAATTGATTTAATCCTCTCTGCATCTTCTTTAATTTCATTTATTTGATTTATCCCAATTTTTGAGGCTAATTCAAGCCAACCCAAGTAATCATTCCCTTTTCCCGTCTTTTCAAAGAGGCTTTTATGGTGTTTGTTTATCTCTTCCTGAAATGAAAAAATCTCAGCTTCTGAAATATAATCATATACATATTCTAAATTAAGTTTTAATTTATTCATTATTCCTCCTTTGGTTATTTTTGAATGAACCTACAAAATAAAAAAAAGTGTGGCAACAATATACCACACTTTTAAAAATAATAGCCAAAATTTATTAGATTGGGGTCTTTTAAGCACAAAATATACCAAACATAAATTACTGGATAATTTTTCTTGCAATTATTAACTTATTTCTGAGACAAAAATAATATTGAATCATTTCATGAATTGTTAAGCAATATTAACAATAGTTAATTTTTGTTAAATATATAAACCTATCTTCTCTTTTCTGCCTGAAAAATCTGAATTATTCTATCTTTGTAACTATGAATAGAAAACTAATAATTTATATTATTATTCTAACCGCCATTGCCTTGATTGGGTTAGTTGGAATTCAATTATATTGGATCAAAAATGCAATTGTACTAAAAGAATCGACTTTTAAGAGAGGCGTTAATGAAGCTGTATCTAATACGATTTATAAACTTGCAGAAATTGAAAAAGCTAATATCTACAAACGACAAATGAACTATTATAAACAAGGTTCTATAATATTTAATTCGATTGACTCAATAAATAACTTAATACTTGAAGAGCTTAACCCCTCTTCCAAACAAATTATTTCTGATAGTCTTTCGGGAAGTGCTCAGGAGAAAAATGGAATTACCAATAGTCGCCATACTGACACACTTACTCAAAAACAAATTGATGCATTAAATAAAAGGTTTGCGGGCATTATGCAACATTCATTACAAAGCAATTTATTTGACGATTTGTTTGATCTGGGTCCTTATCGCCCTGTTGAAAAAAGAATCAATGAAATTATTCTGGACTCTTTGCTTTCTTTTGAATTCCTAAAAAAAGGAATTAACACTAAATATGAATATGGGGTATTTTGTCCGGTTCGAAATCTGCTTGTTTTTCAAAAAACCGGTAATTTTCTTAAAGAACTGATGGAAGAGAGCTTTGCGTTTTATTTATTTCCTGATGATACTCATTTAAACCCAAACTACCTGATACTATATTTCCCAAATGAAAGATCATTTTTATTAACTCAGATGTGGGGTATGTTATTAATTTCTGTAGTCCTTATAATAATAATAATTCTTTCTTTCTTTTACACTATATATACTATTATCAGGCAAAAAAAATTATCTGAAATAAAAAATGATTTTATAAATAATATGACTCATGAGTTTAAAACCCCTGTTTCAACTATTTCTTTAGCTTGTGAGGCTTTGGCTGATAAAGGTCTGAAAAAATCAGAAACGCTGTATGAAAATTATATAAATATAATCATTGAGGAAAATAATAGATTGGGAAATATGGCAGAAAAAATACTACAATCTGCTATTCTCGAAAAAGACCATGTAAACCTGAATTTTGAAAAAATTGATATTCATGATATATTAACTGATGTAATTAAAAACATCAGTATGCAGGTTGAAATTAAGGATGGGGTTATAAATACTGATTTTAATGCTTCTTCAAGTGTGTTAAATACAGATAAAGTTCATCTTTCCAATGTATTTATTAACCTTATTGATAATGCAAATAAATACAGTCCGAAAAAACCGGATATTTCTATACTTACAGAAAATGTTAAAAGCGGAATAATAGTATACATAAAAGATAAAGGTTTAGGTATCTGTAAGGTTGATCAAAAGAAAATATTCGACAAATTATATAGAGTTCATACAGGAGATATTCATGATATCAAAGGTTTTGGCCTTGGATTAAGTTATGTTAAAATAATCATTGAGGAACTTGGTGGAAGTATAAGCCTGGAAAGTGAATTGGGGCAGGGAACGACTTTCAGGGTATTTTTGCCTATAGAGAATTAAGAAAACTATTATTATATGTTATTAGTAAGAATCTTTTTGATTGTCACCTTTTACCAATAACATATAACGTATAACATATAACTAATAGCAAACATGGGAAATGATAATATAAAAGTACTATTAGCTGAAGACGATAAAAACCTTGGCTCTATTTTGAAGTCTTATCTCGAAGCAAAGGGCTATTCTGCACAGCTTTGCATAAACGGGCAGGAGGCTTATAATTTGTTCATGAGAGAAAAATTTGATTTTTGTATTTTGGATGTAATGATGCCCGTAAAAGATGGTTTTTCACTGGCAACTGATATTCGTAATATAAATACTGAAATTCCCATACTCTTTTTAACTGCAAAGTCTTTACAGGAAGATAAACTGAAAGGTTTTCAAATAGGGGCTGATGATTATCTTTCAAAACCTTTTAGTATGGAAGAATTACTTGCACGTATGGAGGCGATTCTGAGAAGAACAAAAGATAATAAAAAAATCACAAATGATATATTCAAGATCAGTAATTATACATTTAATTATAGGCGCCAAATTTTATCATTTGAAAAACATGAACAAAAGTTAACATCAAAAGAGTCGGAACTTTTAAAATTGTTATGCGAAAATGAAAACAAAGTACTCGACCGCAGAATTACCTTGAAAAAGATCTGGGGAGATGACAGTTATTTTAATGCGAGAAGTATGGATGTATATATTGTTAAACTCCGCAAATACCTAAAGAAAGATCCAACAGTTGAGTTGATTAATGTACATGGTGTTGGTTTTAAGCTTGTGAGTAATTATTGATCAGGTATTACTAAGCGTGAGTCAGCATTAGTAGTAAGATCCGAGAAATACTATAAAATATCTTATGTTAATTTATACCAGGATTTAGTTATAAACCTGTAAACTTTTTTAAGGACGAGTCAAGGATTTAAGACTTCCCCTTCTTCTCTTCCCACTGCTTTTTAAAAGATCTCTCATGAATTTTAGGAATTGTTCTTCCTGGCCCCCAAGACTTTTTAAAAAGTATTCTCATCATTAAATTTTTCATTTTATTACTTCCGGCATCCATTCTTCGCCTCTTAAGCATAGTTTTTTTCCAGATATACATTGAGATTCGGTCTGAAGCTTTTGTATGTCCTCTTTTTACAGCATCATTTCTGTTAAACAATAATAATTCATGCAAATTAATATTGACCGGGCATACTTCGGTACAACTTCCACAAAGAGAGGAAGCAAAACTCAGGTGTTTAAATTCCTTCATTCCTTTGAAATGAGGATTTATAATTGAGCCTATCGGACCACTATATGTAGTACCATAAGTATGTCCTCCAATATTTTTATAAATAGGACATGCATTTAAACACGCACCACATCTGATACATGAAAGGGCTCTTCTTTGTTCTTTTTGTTTTAATAGTTCAGTTCGTCCATTATCAAGTAATACAACAAACATTTCCTGAGGTCCGTCAATTTCAAATTCATGCTTTGGTCCGCTAATAACAGAATTATACACTGTAATATTTTGTCCTGTACCAAAAGTCGCAAGTAAAGGCCAAAAAAGCTCAAGATCATTTATTGATGGAATTATTTTCTCAATTCCAGCTACCACAATATGAAGTTTTGGAAAAGATACTGACAATAAGCCATTACCTTCATTTTCTGTTAAAGCAATTGATCCTGTATCAGCAATCAGAAAGTTTGCTCCGCTAATACCAGCTTCTGCTTCAATAAATTTTTGCCTGAGTTGTTGCCTTACAAAAAAAGTTATTTCTTCAGGAGTACTGTTAATTGGTGTTTTGAATTTTTCATGAAATAATTCAGAAACATCTTCTTTTGATTTATGCATTGCCGGTGTTACAATATGGTAAGGTTTTTCTCCGGCCAGTTGTACTATATATTCTCCCAGATCTGTTTCAATAAATTCTATCTTCTTTTTTTCTAAATTTTCATTTAATTCAATCTCTTCAGTAGTCATTGATTTTGTTTTAACTACCTTATTTATTTTTCTCTTTTTTAATATTGATAATATTTCTTTTACTGCTTCTTTTTCATTTTGTGCCCAGATAATTTTTCCACCATGTTTTTCAAAATTTGACTCAAATTCAATTAGATATTTATCGAGCTCATTAAGAATTTTATATTTAATATTTCCTGCTCTTTTACGTGCTAGTTCAAGATCTTTATATTGTTTCTTTCCAAGAATTACAGCTTTATCATAACGTGAGATGTTATAATTGATTTTCTTTCTGTGATCCAGATCAAAAGCTTTTTCCTTACTCGACTTAATAAAGTCACTATATATATCTGACATTTTTTTTTTTAGAGTAATGAAATTTTTTCTACTCTTCTTTTATGCCTACCACCCTCAAAATCCGTTGATAAAAATAATTTTACCATATTATATGCAAGATCAAAATCAATAAATCTTCCAGGTAATGATAAAATATTTGCATCATTATGTAGTCTGGCTAATTCTGTTTGTTCAAGGTTCCAACATAATGCTGCCCTAACATTCAAATACTTATTTGCTGTTATAGCTGATCCATTACCACTACCACAAATAATAATTCCCTTCTTAATTTTCCCTTCATTAATAATTTTTGCTAATGGATGAATAATATCAGGATAATCAATACTATCTTCCGAATTTGTTCCAAAATCCTCAATATTCCAATTATCTTTAATCAATTTTTCCTTAAGAAATTGCTTTAATGAAAATCCTGCATGATCAGATCCAATACCTAGAATATTATCTGTTTTATCCATTGTTAATAATTTATTTCTAACAAAAATACTTATTAAAAATAAAAATCAAACTATAATCCTATCAATCTGCAAATTATTGTTTTTTTTCCAAATATTCGAATTTCTCTATAAATTTAATAATCAACTTCTTATTCTTTTTAACAAAATAATGTTCATTTCCTTTTATTTTTATTGAAAACTATTAATTATTATACTGTTGTAACTATGAAAATAAAAATAACATACTTTTTTAAAACTTTTCGCTGTTTTTCAAAAGGATTTGAACAATGAATATTATAATATTTTTACAATAATTATTAACTGAAAAAGTTTTTAGTAATGTTAATATATTTTATAATAATCTGATAATAAAATGATAAAATAATAAAATTTGTTAATTAGTTGTTAAGTATTTTTTATAAGTAATAATAACAAAAAAAGAGGAAGAATTTTATAAACACTATTAACATAATATTATATTATTAACATAAAATTTATAAAAGAAATAATAATAATATAAAAAATAATACCAAAGAAAATTATTATCAAAATTTTGATTAATTTTAACAACGATATGAATATAACAAAAGAAATATTACGTCTTAAAAAGGAAAAAAATGCAGTTTTATTAGCACATTTCTATCAAATACCTAAAATTCAGGATATAGCTGACCATGTTGGTGATAGTTTAGGTTTAGCTCAAAAAGCTGCAGATACAAAAGCTGATATGATAATTTTTGCCGGTGTTCATTTTATGGCAGAAACTGCAAAGATATTAAATCCTGGGAAAAAAGTTATTCTACCGGATATTGAAGCTGGATGTTCTCTTGCAGAATCATGTCCTTATGATGATTTCAAAAAATTTAAGAAAAAATACCCTGATCATATTGTAATATCATATATAAACTGTACTGCATCAATTAAAACATTATCAGATGTAATTTGTACATCAGGTAATGCTGTAAAGATTGTTGAATCCTTTCCAAAAGACCAAAAAATAATCTTTGCACCTGATAAAAATCTTGGATCCTATGTTAATACAATAACCGGAAGAAATATGATTTTATGGGATGGTACCTGTGAGGTCCATGACATATTAAAAATAGAAAAAATATTTGAATTAAAAGAAAATAATCCTGATGCAAAAATAATTGCTCATCCGGAATGCAAAAGTCAAATTTTAGAAATATCTGATTTTGTCGGCTCTACTACTGCCTTATTAAATTATACAATTAATGATAATTCTAAAAAATTTATAGTTGCAACGGAGACTGGAATTATACATCAGATGAAAAAACAGAATCCGCAGAAAGAATTTCTCATTGTACCTTCTGATGAAACATGTAATTGTAATGATTGTTCATTTATGAAATTAAATACTATGGAGAAATTATATTTATGCCTTAAAAATGAAAAACCGGAAATCATATTATCTGATGATATAATTAAAGAAGCTAGAACCCCAATATTGAAAATGCTTGATCTTTCAAAACAATTAAAAATAATCTAAAAATATTATGTTGATTAAACAGATTAAGAGTATTTTAATATTCTTTCTGAGTAGTATTTTCCTGTTAATGAATTTTCATTTACATGCACAAAATGATCTTGTAAATGAAACATACAAAAGATTCTATTATAAAAACGGAAACATCTCAAGCGAGGGTACTATGAGAGATGGAAAACCTGATTCGTATTGGAAAACATTCTATGAAAACGGAATAATAAAGTCAGAAGGAAACCGTAAAAATTTTGTTTTAGATAGCTTATGGAAATTTTATGATGAAAAAGGACAAACTATACTTGAAATAAACTATAGTAATGGCAAAAAAAACGGATTAAGGAAAACATACAGAAAAGATGAATTAATTACAGAAAATTTTGTTGAAGATATAAAAGAAGGTCTTACAGAATACTATTATATGGATGGGAAAATTAAAAAAACAATAAATTTTGTTAATGGAATAGAGCAAGGTTATGCAAAAGAGTATGATAGGAACGGAATTATAATTTTATTAATAGAATACAAAAGGGGATACATTGTTAACCGTGAAAAAATAAACAGAACAGATAAGAAAGGATTAAAGCAAGGAAAATGGAAGGTTTTTTATGAAAATGGAAATATAAAACTTGAAGGGACTTATAAAAATGATTTAAGAAATGGATATTTTAAAGAGTATGATTTGAATGGAAGTTTAATCAAAACAACAAAATACATTAATGATATAATACAGGAAGATGTTAAAGAACTTATAAAACTTGAGGTAAAAACAGATTATCATAAAAACGGAAGAATTAAGATTGTTGCAAGTTATAAAAATGGTGTTCCTGAGGGTATTAGAAGAGAATTTTCAGCTGAAGGAGAAATTGAGAGATCCTATGTTTTTAAGGATGGTATAATTATAGGAAAAGGAATAATAAATGAAAAAGGAATTAAAGATGGAGAATGGAAAGAATATTATAATGACGGGAAATTAAGAGCTGAAGGTAAATATAATAAAGGAAAAAAAGTTGGGAGATGGAAATATTATTATAAAAATGGAGTGCTGGAACAAGCCGGAACATATAATAAATCCGGAAAGTTTGACGGAGATTGGGAATGGTTCTATCAATCAGGGAGCATACAACGAGAAGAGAGCTTTTTTAATGGTCTGGAAGATGGGTTATTGATAGAGTATGATGAAGCCGGAAACATTATTATGAAAGGCGAATTTGTTGATGGTTTTGAAGAAGGCCCCTGGATATTTGAATTAAATGATTTTAAAGAAGAAGGTAAGTTTGCTGCCGGATTGAGAGATGGAGTATGGAAAAGTTATTATGGTGATGGAACCCTTAGTTTCCAGGGAAAATATATTGAAGATAATCCAAATGGAAAACACATATACTATTGGGATAATGGCAAAAGAAAAGATGAAGGATTTTATGTCATGGGAAAAAAAGAGGGAGATTGGTTTAAATATAAGTATGATGGCTCAGCCTTTTTAATTATTAAATATAAAAATGGTATAGAAAAACAATATGACGGAATTAAGATTAAACCAGAGATAAGTGAAGTTGAAAATTAAAAAATTAAGACATACTTGCAAAATGGATTTTTATTTTGTATATTACCAAAATCTAAAAAAATAAAAAATTACAGAATTGTTAAAATAGATCCAGTCTGGAATAATAATAAAAACACTTAATAAATTATTCTTTTCTGATAATTATTCATTTAACAAACAAATCTAAAAAAACTATGTTATGAGAACCAAGAAAGTTGTTCTAGTAGGAGCAGAAAATACGATTATTAAAAGTATTCAAAGTGCTATTAAAAATACAAATTATTCTATCCAGGCAGTTGTATCATCAAACAAAAAAGCATTTGAAGAAATTGAAAAAAATCGACCGGAAATTATTCTTATGGACCTTGATATAAAGGGAAAAATAAAAGGACTCGAGTCAGCTGAATTAATAAAAAAAAGATACGATATACCAATAATTTTTATTTTCAATCCCGAAGATCAAGATATAATTAACAATATTAAAACTACAGAACCACAAGGCTACCTGCTTAAACCACTGAAAACTGAAACTTTGGAAAATGAGTTGAAGGCTGCCATAGAAATAGCAATATATAAACATGGAAAGGAAATGCTATTAAAAAAAGAAAATGAATTATATATTTCTTTATTAACCGGAAAAGATAAACACGGTGGCATTTTTGTCAGAGCAAATTATCGTTTAAATCACATTAAGTACACTGATATTATATATGTAGAAGCTTTTAAAGATTATGTGGTTATACACACTGCTGACGAAAGCTTCACTACTCATGCAACAATGAAAGAAATGGTAAGAACTTTACCTCCAAGAGAATTTGCCAGAGTTCATCGTTCACATATTATTAAACTTGATAAAATTATTAATATCAAGTATCCTGATATGCTGATTGAAGGTAAAAAAACCAAGATTCAGGTTGGTGGAATGTATCGTAAAGACCTTTATAGCCGTCTTAATATTTTGTAATATTTGTCTTAAACCAGAAGAAAATCTATCTGCCTTTTTGATAAGTCTACTTGTTTTACAACTACCTTAACTACATCACCCAGTTTATATATGTTACCATATTTTTGACCGGTAACAGTATAGTTGTCCTCATCAATATAATAATAATCATCATTGATATCATTTAGCCGAACCATCCCCTCACACTTATATTTAATAACTTCAACATATATTCCCCACTTGCTTATTCCTGATATCCTTCCCTCAAACTCCTCTCCCAGCTTATCTTTGAAAAATTCAGCCTGCTTATATTTTATTGATGCTCTTTCAGCTTCAGTTGCCCTAATTTCCATTTCTGTAGAGTGATTACACTTATTTTCATATTCAGTCGCATTAACCGACGGAAGTCCATTCAAATACATTTCCAGTAAACGATGTACAATTAAATCAGGATACCTTCTTATTGGAGAAGTAAAATGTGTGTAATAATCAAATGACAAACCGTAATGACCATGATTATTTGTTGTATATCTTGCTTTTGCCATTGTCCTTATTGCTAAGGTTTCAATCATGTTTTGCTCTCCTTTTCCGGAAATATTTTTAAACAGATCATTAAAAGATTTTGAAATATTCCTTTTTGAATCCAGATTTATGTGATATCCCAGTTTACTGATAAACTGAGCAAAAGTATTTAGTTTTTCAGGAGAAGGATAATCATGAATACGATATACAAATGTTTTGATCTGCTTTCTTCCGGTTTTTTTTCCAATCTTTTCTGCAACTTCTTTGTTAGCAAGCAGCATAAATTCTTCAATAAGTTTATGAGAGTCTTTTTGTTCTTTAATTTTTACACCAATAGGTTTGCCCTTTTCATCTAAAATAAATTTTACTTCTGTTGATTCAAAAGCAAATGCCCCTTGATCCATTCGCTTTTTTCTTAATATTTTAGCATAATTATTTAATACGAGGATTTCTTCAGAAAATGCTCCCTTTTCTTCTTCGATAACTTTCTGAACTTCTTCGTAACTAAAGCGTCTGTTGGATTTAATAATTGTTTTTCCAAACCACGTATTTAAGATTTTTACGCTATCATCTAATTCAAAAACCACAGCAAAACAAAGCTTTTCTTCATTTGGCCTGAGAGAGCAAACAAAATTTGATAATTTTTCCGGGAGCATTGGTATAACTCTGTCAACGAGATATATGGAAGCACCCCTTTCATATGCTTCTTTATCTATTATTGAATTTGGTTTAACATAATGTGAAACATCAGCAATGTGTACACCAACTTCAATGTTACCATTTTCCAGCCTTTTTACTGAAATTGCATCATCAAAATCTTTGGCATCTGCAGGATCTATTGTGAATGTCAGGACATTTCTAAAATCTTTTCTTTTTTTTATTTCTGAGGATGGAACCACAGCAGGAATTTTGCCAGCTTCCTTTTCGACATTTTTGGGGAAGGATAAAGGAAAATCATATTCGGCGAGGATGGATTCCATTTCTACATCATTATCTCCCGGTTTGCCAAGAACTTTAATCACTTCTCCAAATGGATTATTTGACATTTCCGGCCATTCCGTAATTCGGGCAACAGCTTTCTGACCATTTTTTCCTCCTATAAGTTTATCTTTAGGGATAAAAAGATCTATTGGAACGGAAGGATTATCAGTTTTCAAAAAGGCAAAATTCTTTGAAACATCCAAAACACCTACAAATTGAGTCTTTTTTCGGTTTAAGATCTCAATTACCTGACCCTCTGTTTTTCTTCCTCGTCTTTTTGGGAAAAGATATACTTTAACCAGATCACCATTCAAGGAGTGCCTTGTATTATTTGCTGCAATAAAAATATCCTCACCAATCTCATCTGTAATTATATATGCTTTTCCGGTTTGTTTCATGTCAACAGTGCCTGTTACATAAGCCTTTTTGTTAACGTAATTATTAATTTGAGATGGATTTAATTTAAACTTACCGGTTTTGATCTCCACCAAGGCACCATCTTGTATAAGTTCGGCAAGTATTGTCCTGATCAGATCTTTGCCTGCTTTATCCTTTATTCCAAGGGATGTAGCAATTTGCTTATAGTTGCATGCCTTAAAGGGATTATCACCAAAAGCACTAATTATATTATTTTTAAAGCTGCTTTTTCCTTTAAGTTTTTTATTCTTTATTTTTTTCATGATATGACTGTAAGATTAAAGGTATAAATTATTAACAAACATTCTTTTGCAATATTCTTGACAAGAATTGAGTCTGTTAATTAATTATCAAGTGGCATTAATAGTATGTAGTAACAGTAAAACTGATAAATTAATGATATTTCTTTTGGCTTCCTGTTATAAAAAAAGCATCCTTATTCGTAAGGATGCTTAATATTATAAAGATGAGTTTATTAATCAATACTTGTTAATTTTTTCCTTTTGGCAAATTATTAATAACTAAAACATCTTCGGATCCGGCAAATGTACCACCAGTTACTTTATCTCCGTCTAACGTTAAAGTATTGTACTCACCAATATTAAGACCAATATTTTTTATTTCATCCATATTGAACTTTGCTACAAAAAATCCACAATTATCAGCCTTCCAGCTTTGAATAACAACTTCGTTCAATGTAACAGTTTGTGCATTCACTTCTGCATATGGAATATTGGTATGAATTGTCACAACAACACCGTTACTTTGTAAATTCAGAATATTTGGTGAGACCTGAATTTCAATTACTGTCTGACTAAAAATACTAACCGGGATAAACATTCCAATCATTATTAAAACACGAAGAAAATTTATTTTTCCCCTTTTCAAAATACTATTTGATTTGTTTTCCATAATATTTAATTTTAAGGTTTATACTAAAAATTCACTACAAATATAATAAAAATATAATAAAAATCAAATTTTTGTAATCCACTCTTGAAGTATTATTGCGGTCAGATTTATTTTATTAATTTTAAAGGACCGCCCGTAATTATAAACAAGCTGTCCTTTTTTGTAGCCCCGACAAGAATACAATACTATTCTTGTCGGGGTCACTTATTTATATAAGTAGTTAATATTCATTGTATTAAAGTTTTTAAGAATTTTTGTTAAAGGTGTAAATTTTCTTATTACCTTTAACACAACCTTTAACAAAATATTTAATATGTTTGTATGACATTAATTTACAATTAGTTATGAAAATCACCTCAATTCTCTGGATTAGGAATAAAAACAATAAGAACGAGAAAGAATTTACAATTATGGTAAGGTATTGGAATACAGACCTTAAAAAGTATATTTATACCTCTACTGGTTTCAAAGTCTCACCATCATATTTTGTTAATGGTAAAGTTACGAATAAAAATAGAAATCATATTCAAATTAATGAAAGGATTGATGAGATTATTGAAGATATAAAAACAAAACAATTCAAAGTTAAGAATAAGATACAGGATGAATTGAATAAATCCTTCCTTCAATATTATCAAAACTATATTGACCTTCTTAATATTAATAAAGTAAGATTAAAAAAGACACATAAAACCATTTTGTTATTATTGAAAAAATATGTGGAGGATATAAAGGGCTGGACGGATTTACAATTTGAAGAAATTACAAATGATGAACTGAAGTCATTTGTAAATTATTTATCAAAAAGAAAGGGTAGAAAAAAAATTGGTATTGCTAATAGTACTCTTGCTAATAGTACAATCCACGGATACATAAAAAAGTTCAGAACGGTTTATTTTAATTATGTTGAAAACAATGAAATTCATATTGTAAGGAACCCATTTAAGGGATTAATAACATTAGGACCAACTGAAAGTCATTATCTAAACTTAGACCAAATAGAAGTATTGGAAAAACTCAATCCAAAATATATTGATACTAAGTATGGAAATGAATTTTCCAAGAATACAATTAAAACAATGTTTGAGGTTAGAAATTATTTTCTATTTCAATTTTTTTCCTGGGGTATGCGAGTGTCTGATACATTATGTCTAAAATGGTCAAATATTAATGGAAGGTATTTAACTTATACAATGAGTAAGACACAAAAGAGAATGTCTATTACTCTTCATCATAAATTGGTTGATATATTGAAATTCTATCTACCTTTCAAATATAAGTTAATTTATTTGACAATGATTTATGACAATGAACTACTACACTACATTAGTGATGATGAATATAAGGAGTATTTAGAAATTGTTGGTCTTCCAAGGGATAAAGGTGATTTGTTGTATAAAAATAAACCTATATCTAAAAAGGAAAAGATATATTTAGAAGTACTTAACAAAATTCTTATTAGAACATCTAAAAGTGAATTTAAGAAAGATTTTATTTTTCCTCTTTTGAAGGTAGAAGATGAAAAAAAAATTAAAACAAAATCAGATGCCTATAATTTAATAAGTAGTAAAACAACCATATACAATAAAAAACTGAAGGAACTTAATCGTTTGGATGCTCTTGACTTGGATTTTAATTTAACAACCCACGTTGCCAGGCATAGTTTCTCCAATTTTATTAGAGAGAAGGGTTGTGATATTTCTTATATAAAAGAATATTTAGGACATAATGACATTTCTGTGACACAAAATTATCTAAAAACAATTCCACCTCAACAATTAGGGTCTAAAATAGGAGATTATTTTGATGTGGAAGGGATGGATGATATAGATATAAAACAAAACATAAGATATGATGACCCTTTGGGAGAAGAAAACTATGATGATGAATATCTTATACGAACTGAAGATATGAGGGATGAAGTAGATATTGAAATGAATAAACTGAATAAATTCCTACTAAAAGAGTCAGATGATGAAGATAAAAACCAATAACAATAATAAAGAAATAAAAAAAGGTTCACAAAGTAAAAAAGTGAAACCTTTTATGTAATCCCTTGTCATATAGGGGGTTAGTAGAGGTAAATTAAATGGAGAAGAAAATAAGTTTCACTTATATCATTATTTAGTTGTAAATGAAACTTATTTTCTCTATATTTGTTCTATAAAATTAAAACATATGGGACTACAAGGTCAAAAAACAAAATCAGATTACATTGAATGGAACAAACTTCAAAACCTAATTCACAAACTGGAAAGGGATGGAGAGTGGAAGTTTTCCTTACTTCTATCAATAGGTTCATATACAGGATTAAGAATTAGTGATATTCTTTCATTAAAATGGTCAGATGTTATAGGAAATGAGACCATTGAGATTGTGGAGAAGAAAACTAAAAAACTTCGTAGGATAAAAATCAATACTAATCTTAAAGAGACATTCATCAGAATGGAAACTAACTCTAATAATTTAGATGACTTTATATTTCTTAATAGGTCTGGAACCTCAACTTTTTCAATTCAGTATGTTAATAGGAAATTGAAGAAGATTGTAGAAAAATACAATGTAGTAAAGGATTCAAATATGATTAAAAGTCATTCATTGAGAAAGAGTTTCGGAAGAAGGATCTGGGAAAATAATGACAACTCTGAAAGAAGTCTCATCATTCTTTCCGAAATGTTTAATCACTCAACCATCAAAACAACCAAAATTTATCTCGGTATTAGAGAAAAGGAAATAGATGATGTCTATGAAAACCTTTAATCCCCTGAATTTCTCCTAATTCTTTCTAACTTCGTATCTTATTTCTATAAATACTTTACGGAACCTTTGATTAAAACACTTGTATAAAAAAAGAATAAAACCCAAACTATGTCCAAAATTAAAGAACTCTCATCCCTAATATGGAATGTTTCTTAAATATGATGGTCTGGAATTCAAAGTTCCCTCATATTAATACTATTACTATAGATAATGCACTTCCATAGCTAATTTATATTTTAAGTTGGCTACTTATATCTTCAACAGAGATAATCTCACCAGTCTTAATTTTCATAATACTTATTAAATTGCTTTTTTCATCGTAAATATATAAAGTCCCATTTCCATTTTTTAGAGTTCCCTTTTTTTGAGGTTTTCCAATTGAATCAAAATTATAAATAACTGTCCATGGTTTACCATTTTTATATATTACTTCGCTCCACGGGTTACCATTTTTATATTTATATATAAATTTAACACTAAATTTTCGTGCATTTTTCAGTGACTCAAAAATCAAGTAAGATGGAACAACAGCAGCAAATTTTCCGCCAGTTTCATCAGAAATAGTTGCAGAAATTAATCCATGCAGGGTTACGCCAACAATCGTGTATATTTTATTTTTTTCAAATTGAGTTACAGGCATTTTGAATACTGGTGCTCCACTAAAACCACTTGTACTTGGGTCAGACAGCAGGAAATAAGTATTTAGTTTCTTTGTTACAGGATTTTTTAATTTAATCAAATCACTTGCTGGATATGTAGTTTTGGTAATTGGTGAAAATATATCTTGAATTCCTAATCCAAGAGGAAAGCCAATAATAGTTAATTTAGTATCTCTTGATGGGGATTCTCTTTGTTTAAGTATTACACTTTGTGGAATATATTTAATTCTAAGAGAATCTAAATATTCATCAGTGGGAGATATCATAATAATTGCTAAATCTGATTCGTTATTGAATGTCCAACTTGCAGGTTCGTAGTTTATTAAATCACCTAATTTGATCACATATGGCTTATTATTTTTATTAGAGAAGTAAATTTTTGAATCAAATGTCATTTTTTCTGCAACATGTTGTGCAGTTATCAAAAAAAGGAAGTCTTCATAATAAGTTAAAAATCCTGTTCCTGTATATCTTATCAATTTTGGTAGCATTGTATCCTTATTCAAAGGTTTAAGCCATACTTGATAAATTGAATCATTATAATGTGTTTGTTCAATAATTTCCCTTTCTAAGTAAACAACTGAGTATGTAATGTCTTCGTATGCTTTCCGTACGTGACTTTGTCCGTTTGCAAAAATTAACTGAAATCCAAATATTATTATTAAAGTAATTTTTTTCATCTTATTATTTGATGTCATATTCAACATCTGTTTTTATTAATTCTTCTCTATTCTTTATTTTATACGAAAACTTCAATATTCTTAAATCACTAAGAAATTCCGTACTTTCATCTTGATGTAAAATAAAAGGGCATAAAAAATAATGGTCGTTTGTAGAATATGTTTCTAAAAACTTTGCAATTTGATATTCTGGCCCATAAGCAAAGTTTTGGGCCAGAAAAACTTGCATAAATAATTGTTGAGGTTGTTTACCATATTTTTCATATTTCATTTTTTCTTTTTCGTTTTCAAAGATTTCTTCCAAATTTTTACGTTGTGGATTTGCGTAAATAAAGGTTGTATATGTATTATTAGGCTCAATTACAAATGACAATACTATTTTATTTTCTGTATCAATTTTATCAACATTGTTCCACGAACAAATGTATTTAAAAAATTTCTCCGCATATTCCTTAGAGTCAAATGCGGGTCCTATGAATGGTAATAAATCAGGTTCTTTGTTTCTGGGTATCGCAAATCCATTTGTCAACCATTTTTCACCTTCAATTTTAAAACCCTTTGGAAAATTCTGAACTACTATGGTAGTATAGAGAAATATTACTTTTTCCAATAATAGTTCTAATAAAATTAATACGATTGAAACAGAAAGGCCAAGATACCAAGGCATTGTAATAATACTGGTTGTAATCCCAATAAAAGTCAATATTCTTAAAATCCATTTAATTTTCTTTTGGTATTTCTCGTGTATTATAAATACTGGATAATATTTATTCCATTTAACTTGAAATAAAGATTTCGTTTCTATTATCCAACCATTACGTTTTATTTTCATTATACCAGCAATTGTTTCTTTTACACAAATATATTAATTATTTATTAATATCTGAATATGTCTGTGAAAACCTTTAATCCCTTGGATTTCTTCTAATTCTTTCTAACTTCGTATCTTATTTCTGTAAATACTTTACAGAACCCATTATGCAAACACCAGTATAAAACAACCAAACCCGAACTATGTCCAAAATCCAAGAACTTTCATCCCTTATATGGAATGTTTCAGATGATGTCCTACGAGGTCTTTTCAAACCCCACGAATATGGTGATGTGATTTTACCTTTCGTTATTTTAAGAAGGTTGGATTGTGTTATAGAACCCAACAAGGATGAAATATACAACCTCTACGAAGAGTTTAAGAACAAAGTGGAAGATACTTCCCCAATCATTAAAAATAAGATAGGGACGGAATTTTACAACTACTCAAAATATGACCTTTCCCGTCTTCGTCAGGATCCAAAGAATGTTTTCATAAACTTCAAAAAACCTCATCAAACTTTAATCCTTCAATTGTTTTATTCAAACTTCCCCAAGTATGATTAACAATGAAATGTCGGTTTGTAGGAAAATCATTTGTAAAGGAATTCAATAGAGTATCAATGATAGTAATTGTCCTTTCGTCAAGTTCAGATATATCCATTTTTTAGTTCTTAATTGAAGTTTATGTCGTTATTTATTTCCAATTTTTTGAATTAATACTTCTTTACCTGTTATCAGAAAATAAAAGTACACAATAATTGGTAACTACCCGTACATAAGATTCGGTAATCATAAATACATAATTCATTAAGGAGAGGGATATTGCCCTCGAGGGCAATATCCCTCTCCTTAACATCCATTTTTTCGTAATAGGTTGGTATAAATTTAAAATCAACTTAGCATGGAAAAAGAAACATTTAACGCATGGATTATGTATCATGAAATTCAACGATTAGACCGGCTGGGGTTTAGTAAAAATCGAATAGCCAAATACCTAAAGGTCAACTGGCGAACAGTCAGGAAATATTTTAATATGACCGAAGAAGGGTTTGAGGAATTTCTTCTTCAAAAAAGCAATAAAAACAAAATTCTAGATTCCTATAGAGACTTTGTGCTTTCCTGTTTGAAAGAATATTCTGACACTACTGCTTCTCAAATGTTTGATTGGCTCAAAGAGCATCATGTCGATTTACCTGATGTGTGTGAAAAAACGGTTTATAACTTTGTGATGGACATTCGCCAAAAGCACAATATACCGGTTATTGATTCCTTTAGGGAATATTTTCCGATTGAACAGCTTCCATATGGAGAACAAGCCCAGGTCGACTTTGGGGAATACAACATGCGACATCATGGTAAAAGCAGAAAGAAAGTATACTTTTTTGCAATGGTACTATCGCGAAGCAGGATGAAGTTTATTTATTTTCTTGACAGACCCTTTAGGGCAAAAGACGTTTGCATAGCACACGAGAAGTCTTTTGAATATTTTGAAGGCATTCCCCAAACCATCGTTTATGATCAGGACAGAACCATTGTTGTAAATGAAAACATCGGCAATATTATTCTCACTTCTGATTTTAGGAACTACACTAAATCCAGGAGCTTCAAACGGCATTTTTGCCGGAAAGCTGACCCTGAAAGTAAGGGGAAAGTGGAAAATGTTATTGGATATGTCAAAAAGAACTTCCTCTACAACCGTAAATACATCGACTTAGACACACTTAATAATCAGGCTATTGCATGGCTATCAAGAACTGCAAATAAGAATGTTCATAATATCACTAAAAAGAGCCCTTTAGATGAGTTTGTAATCGAAAAACAACATCTATCACCATACACACCATTAACGGTTATAGCAGAAGATATGAAATCACACATTGTAAGAAAAACAAATGAGGTTAACTATAAAGGGAACTTCTATTCTTTGCCTATGGGGACTTATACCGGAAACGAAGTATATGTTCTGATAAGAGAGCACCAGGCAATGGTTGAGGTTTATTCTACCGAAAAAAGCCTTATCTGCTCACATAAACTATCCGAAGAAAAGGGAAAAACCATCATTAACACCGATCATCGCAGAGATAAATCCGGTAGCATTAATGAAATGATGAATGCTGCCGCTGAATATTTTAATGATACCCAAAAGTCGATAAAATATTTTAAAAAAATCCAGGCAGACTTGCCACGATATACCAGGGATCACTTGCAGGTAATTATGCGAACATTAAAATCTATTCCAAAGAATGTTGCTGATGATACTCTTGACTTTTGTATAAAAAACAGCAATTACTGCGGACAAGACTTTGAAAGCGTGGCTTTTGTTTTATGGGGTACAAATTCATCAAAATCCGAAATCCCGGATATTAAACTAATGGATAAAAACAATCTTAACAAAGTCCACGAAAAGCCTGAAACAAGCGATATAAAAGATTACCAGGATATTATAAACAATTAAATTTAAAATTATGACGAAACCCGAAATTATTAAAACCCAATGCAAACAGCTTAGGTTACCCACTATCGCAAATGCAATTAATGAGGTGGTTATGAAAGCAGAAAAGGAAAAAATAACGTACTTAGAGTTTTTAAACCGATTATTAAACTCTGAAATTAGTCAACGAATGGAAAAAGACAAAGAACGAAGGCAAAAGCATGCCAGGTTGCCGTTGAGCTACAATTTAGATTTATATGATTTTACATCTGAAAATAGCATTAGTCCGCAAGAACTTAAACAACTCAGGGAACTGAAGTGGTTAGAGCAAAATTATAATGTGATCCTTATGGGACCATCAGGAACCGGTTATGTAAACTAAATGATAATGTAAAGTTGGACAGTAAAACCTTTACATTTAGTACCTTCCCTCCAATTTTACTTTACATTATTTTCTTGTCTTTCTGTAGTAATATTGACAGATAACCAAATAATTAAAGTAATGAAAAATCAAAAACAAACAATCGACAATCTGATGAATGCGATGTTCGACCATATGAGAGACATCCATCGCAGTGAAGGAACTATTTTCCGGTATCGTCGCAGATGGCAGAAAGTAAAAGACTTTATGCTGAACAATCAAATCAAATACTACGATGCCAACGTAGAAAAGGCATATCTGACTTCAGTCCTTGGCAATTATGACTACCCTGAACTCAATCGGAAAGAAAAGGAACTGGTAAATGTAATAGAAGTTCTCTCTGAGTTCCAAAAGACAGGTCGTATCCTAATGGGGCCGAGGAAACACAAGCCAAAGGTATTCAAAGGAGATACAGGGCGCATTATTACAGATTTTATTGACCACAGGGGAAATACCTTAAAACTATCAAAGAAAACGATCCAATCTTACGTCATCTATTTATATCCGTTCTACTGCCACATGAACAAGATAGGAGTAAAATGTTTAAGCGGCATCAAAGCCTCTGAAATACTTTCCTATATTGAACAGATGGATCCGCATGCTTCAGCTAAAAAGCATGTTTCTTTAATCATTCTCAGGATCTTCTTTAGGTATCTGTATGAACACAATATCTTATCGGTTGATTACTCGCGTATCATACCCAAAGATAGTTATAAGAACCAACCCAAGTTGCCATCAACATTCACTGATGGAGAAATAGATGCCCTATTAAAAGCAGTTGATAGGGGAAATCCAAAAGGTAAACGCGACTATGCTATTTTATTATTGGCAACAAAATTAGGACTTAGAGCATCTGATATATGTGAACTCAAATTTGAAAATATCAATTGGGAATGCAATGTTATTACATTCAATCAGTACAAGACCGGGAAAACGCTAGAACTTCCACTTTTACCAGAGATAGGTAATGCAATAATAAATTACCTTAAGCATGGTCGCCCCGTCTCCGAGGACAGTAACTGTTTCATTCATGTGCAAGCACCATATGACAGGATACATACCTCTGATATAGGGAATTTGGTTCGTAGATATATTACTCTGGCCGGGATAAACTGCTCAAACAGGAAACACGGACCCCATACCCTGAGACATTGCTTTGCTAATGCCCTTTTAAAAGAAAAGGTGCCATTACCCGTAATATCAGAAGCCTTGGGACACAAGAATTTGGCCTCAACAATGTTCTATTTGCGTATTGATGGTAATTCATTGAGGAAATGTGCGCTGGAAGTACCATCAATTCCTTCCTCCTTTTATGAACAGAAAGGAGGATATTACCATGAATAGGATCTATTATAGTGCTTTTGGACCATACATTGTGCAATTCATAGAACTTAAGAACAGCCTTGGCTACAAATATAAGGATGCTGGTTACGCACTTTCTTCATTTGATCGTCTAGCCCTGGAAAAGAATGAATCAGAAATAGCAATAACGAAAGAACTTACTGATGAATACTGTACAAAAAGACCAAACGAATCAGAAAAAACCAGGTATAATAGGATACAACTCCTTTCTCAATTTGCACGGTTCTTATGTGATCTTGGTTTTAGATCGTACATTCCAAAACTCCCGCGAGTAAAAAGTACTTTTACGCCATATATATTTTCAAGAGATGAGATGCAGGCAATCTTCAGGGTCTGCGATGAACTGGCACCTTCGTTCCGTAATCATAATTCCTCGGTATTCGCCATACCGGTATTGATAAGACTCCTTTATGGTACTGGAATAAGAATCAGTGAAGCACTGTATTTATCATGCCATGATATTGATCTTCATGATAAATATCTTACACTACGAAACTGTAAAAACGGAAAGGATAGAATGGTTCCAATATCTGATTCTTTAGCAAAGGCATGTGAGGGGTATTTGATGTACAGAAACCTATCCCCCTCGATAAGAAAAGCTAACAGATTTTTTATAAAACCGGATGGCTCACCCTTGAGCATGTTCAACGTATATAAGTGGTTCAGGAAAATCATTTACACTGCACATATCTCACATGGTGGAAGAGGGCATGGGCCCCGTCTGCACGATCTAAGACATACATTCAGTGTACATGCACTTGCCTCCATGTCTGAGTCGAAATTGGATCTATATTACTCTTTACCTCTTTTGTCCACTTATTTGGGGCATCAGTCTCTTGAGGCCACCGACAGCTATGTTCGGCTAACTGCTGAAATGTATCCGGATCTTCTCAAAAAGACATCCGATATATGTTCCAGTGTGTTCCCGGTAATCAATACAAATACAGAAAATGATGAAACCGACTGATTTTTCCAGGAACCTGACGAACTTCCTTTCTAAGTATCTTCCAGGAGAACGAGGCTTGAGTGCCCACACAATTTCGTCATATAAGTTCACCTTCGTTCTGTTTATTACTTTCATGGAGCAACAAAAAAAGATAAATGTTAGAAAAATAGAACTTAAGGATATCACTAAGGAAAGCGTGGTTGAGTTCCTGGACTGGCTGCAATCAAATAGAAAATGTAGTGCCGCAACACGTAATGTCCGCCTTGCTGCGATTCACTCTTTCTTCCACTTCCTTCAATATCAGCATCCAGAAAATATCAGCGAATGGCAAAGGATACTCTCCATAAGAGTAAAAAAATCAAAAAAGGAGACAATTAATTACCTTTCGGTTGATGGCATTAAACTTTTACTGGAACAGCCGGACACATCAACCTATAAAGGCAGGCGAGATCTTGCAATGTTTGCTCTTATGTATGACTGTGCGGCCAGAGTACAGGAAATCATTGATATTGAACCTTCTTCCATTCGCTTGAACAAGCCATTTACGATAAAGATAGTTGGTAAAGGCAACAAAGCTAGGATTGTGCCCATGATGGAAGAACAAATATTGCATATCAGGAGATATATGACGGAAAACAGACTCTTTGAAGTTCATTCAAGGACGGATCCCTTATTCTACAATAACCGTAAAGAAAAATTAACCAGAGCAGGCATCAATAGTATTCTGAAGAAATACGTCAATATGGCAAGAAAAATAAATCCCGCACTTATCCCTAACAAAATTAGTTGCCATTCTTTGAGGCACTCAAAAGCGATGCATCTTCTTCAAGCCGGTGTAAACTTAGTGTATATAAGAGATTTTTTAGGGCATGAATCAGTTCTAACGACTGAGATATACGCACGGGCTGATTCAAAACAAAAGCGGGAAGCAATAGAGAAAGCATATGTTAATATTGTCAAAAAAGAAACACCTGCCTGGATTAATAACGATAATTTGTTGGACTGGCTGAAAAGCTTCAAATAAAAACGGTTTTATAATGTAAAGTGGTTTGGTGGGTAATCCTAGATTTATCAAACTCTTTGGAGGATCTTTCGATATCACTTTACATTATCATTTAGTTTACATAACCTGTATAATGTAAAATTTTACATTACTGCGGGAAAACATATATTGCTGCCGGACTTTGTTTTGATGCTGTGGATCAAGGGTACAGGGCTTACTTCCAAACAATGGAATCTCTTGTTAAAGTTCTTAAAATGAAAGATATTACAAGAAAAGCTGCAACTGAGTATAAACGTATTATGAACGCTCACCTGCTCATTATAGACGATATAATGATGTTCCCTGTAACACATGAAGATGCGGTAGCTTTCTTCAACTTAATCAACGAACTGCACGATAAAACATCACTGGTAATTACAACTAATAAATCTCCAAAAGAATGGGCAGAGGTGCTTAAAGATACGATTTTAACAACAGCTTTATTAGATAGAATCTTATATCGTTGTGAAATTATAAAATTAACAGGAAAAAGTTATAGAATGCAAAATAGAAAAACTATTTTTGATAAAAATAAAAATTAAAAAAATCAGGATGAAATTGTGTATTCTTGATTGCCGATTTTTATGTACTGCAACTTACCGAAAGTTGTGTACTTTGGGTTTCTGGTAACA
>Ga0222696_1000196_pt1 | contig 42164 bp, 42 predicted proteins | sample AntAcemetage1400_FD_179817 | JGI IMG/M metagenome (GOLD analysis project Ga0222696, IMG submission 179817) | Saline water microbial communities from Ace Lake, Antarctica - #1400 | ecosystem: Environmental > Aquatic > Non-marine Saline and Alkaline > Saline | place: Antarctica: Ace Lake... | reverse complement strand
GTTGTAACGTTCTGCCGCCAATTTGTGAAGCTTTTTTGAGACTTTTTTTATATCTCAGGCAAATGCTGTGGGTGGGGGATTTTCAAGTGGCCACAGGTGGGGGATTTTGGGTGGCCATCGGGGCTTATTTTAGATGAGTCTCCAAAATGTTTTAAAATAGGACCGGAAACAACTCATGCATTTAAAAACGAGGGTGATAAAGAAATAATACTTTTCTGTTATGAACAGAGATCAGCGGATGGGCCAGATGAAACAGGATTACATAGAATCGTGATCCTTTGAGTAACCCTTCAGCTGCTCAATAACCTTGACAAAAGCATAGTCATCTATCATAATTATTCTGTCTTCGAGCCAAGCCTCCTAAAGAGAAAATTCAATGGAGATATGGCCGACAGGGTTAATTGGGAAACTGAATAACCTTCCTAATCTGAAAAGGAGATCCCAGGTACTCATCCCGGAACCTTCCAGTAATATCAGAGGTTCCGTTTTTTTTTAGTTCAAATTAAAACAGCATCACTGGAAGTAATACATAGTCATTGACGAATGAAGAATACTTTCGAATCAGTACTGAATGACGCTAGCAGGACCTAACCGTAGAGAGTACGCTTAAATTCCGCAATTTATGCAAAGCATTTATTAACCGGTTATCAAACGATCGTAGTACAGCACAGGAATAAATAAAATGACAAAACTTATAGATAATTACAATCGCCACATAAATTATTTGAGAATATCTGTAACAGACAGATGTAATCTTCGCTGTGTATACTGTATGCCAAAAGAAGGTATGTCCCAGATCGGCCATAATGATGTGCTTCGATATGAAGAGATTTTGAAAATCGCAAGGATCGCGGCTAAAAAAGGAATATCCAAAATAAGGATAACCGGCGGGGAACCCCTGGTACGGAAAGATATTGTCTCTCTGATTTCAGAGATAAACGATATAGACGGAATTGAAGATATCAGTATAACAACAAATGGTTTACTGCTTAAAAAATATGCGGCACAGCTTAAAAATGCCGGACTGAAAAGAATAAATATAAGCCTTGATAGCCTTGAGAAAGACAAATATGCTAAGATCACACGGGGGGGGAATATAGACGATGTGCTTAAAGGAATCACTGAAGCAAGGATAAACGGATTCAATCCGATCAAAATTAATTTTGTTCCATTAAAAGGTATTAATGATAATGAGATCGCAACCATTGCAAAGCTTACAATGGAAAGACCGGTTCATATAAGATTTATTGAATTTATGCCAATAAATGTAAATAATGAATGGAACAATGATCATTACATCCCCAGTGAATTACTAAAAAAAGAGCTGGAAGAAATCGCTCCGCTTTTTCCGGTCGAAAGAGAAGAACACACCGGTCCCGCCCGTATGTTCCAATTTAAGAATGCGAAAGGTAAAATCGGTTTTATATCTCCTTTAAGTAATCATTTTTGTGATACCTGTAACAGGTTAAGACTTACCGCTGACGGCAAACTCCGAACCTGTCTTTTTTCCGACGAGGAAACAGATCTTAAAACACCCCTGAGAAACGGATGTACCGATGACCAGCTGGAAGAAATAATAACCACAACAATTGCAAATAAGCCTGAAAAACATAAAGTCCTTGACCCTTCCTTTGAAAAATGTCATCGGGGCATGTCTGCTATCGGCGGTTAGTTTAGAACTGATAATAATTTTCATTCTTTAAGAAAATGTCGAAAATCAAAATTCCTCAAAACATTAAAATAGTAACCGTATCGGGTCTGCATTCTAATATTGGAAAAACACTTTTATCACAACACCTTCTGGGATTACTTAAAAACGCTGCTGCGGTTAAAATGACCACCAGCGATGCTGAGTCTTTTATTACAGATTCAAATGAGATAATAATGGTCGAAGGTAAGGATACCTGGCGTCTTAAAATGAGCGGGGCTTCTAAGGTCGTCTGGATTACTTCACCGGAAGATAAAACACTTGAACTGTTTAAGGAAAGTCTTAGCCTGGTTTCAAGCTATAAAAGACTTCTTATCGAAGGCAACAGCATATTGAAATATCTGGATCCAGACCTGTCCTTTTTTCTTTGTGACAGAAGGATACTGGCTTATGACAAAATCAAACCCAGCCGGAAACTTGCCTTAGGAAAAACGAACGTGATTATAAATAATTTAAGGGGAGAATCTTCAAACGAGCAGGAGCATGCACAGATTGCGGAGTTTTGTGACGGTTTTAACAGTACTGCAGAGTTTATAAATCTTGATCTGTCAAAGACTGATACCGCAATCCGTACGCTTAAAAAAATATTAAACAGATATGACTTGTAGCTGTGTTTAATAAACTATTTCTACAGCTGCTTATCAAGCATCTCCTTTATTTTCTCTTTCGGCTGAACGCCGACCATATTTTCCACAACGCTGCCATTATTAAATAAATAAAGTGCCGGTATACCGCTGATACCATATCGGGAAGCAATACCGGGTGCAGAATCGACGTTTATTTTGGTTATCTTAACCTTACCTGAATATTCGTTGCTGAGTTCTTCAACGACTGGCCCCAGCCTTTTACACGGACCGCACCATTCGGCCCAAAAGTCAACCAGTACAGGGATCTTTGATTCGAGTACTTCTAAGTCAAAATTATCTTCGGTCAGGTTTATTTCATCGCTCATTATTGTCTCCTGATTAATTATGTATAAAGAACTTTTATATCAAAAAAAAAACAAATAATCCAGAAGAAGACTATATTTATTCATGAGAACAAAAAAATATTTTATTATTTTTAGATATAGACTGTTTTATTATACACTCATTAAGCTTATGCAAAAGCATTAATACCTTGATTTTTACCTGTAAAAATAATATAAAGTTAGCTTAAACTTTTAATGCATGGAGGATGAAAACGAATGAAAAAACCAGTAATTGTAAGCGCAGTAAGAACAGCCGTTGGAAAATTTGGTGGAAGCCTAAAAGATACATCAGCAATGAAACTTGGATCAACCGCAATAAAGGAAGCTGTTAAAAGATCCGGTATCAAACCGGAACTGGTTGATGAAGTTATTTTTGGTAACGTACTAACGACTGCATTGGGACAAAACCCTGCCCGGCAGTCTGCAATGCAGGCTGGACTTCCTAAAGAAGTACCTGCTGTAACGATCAATAAGGTATGTGCTTCCGGACTTAAAGCTGTTGCTCTTGCGGCGCAGAGTATAAAAGCAGAAGACAATGAGATCGTTGTTTGCGGCGGACAGGAAAACATGAGTGCAACGCCTTATGCACTGCCAACAGCACGGTGGGGAAGCCGGATGGGTAACACGACCATGATAGACTGTATGGTAAATGACGGACTATGGGAAGGCTTCAATAATTATCACATGGGAATGACAGCTGAAAACATCGCTGAAAAATATAATATATCCCGTGAAGAACAGGACATTTTTGCAGAACAAAGTCAGCAGAAAGCAGAAAAAGCGATTAAAGAAGGAACTTTTAAAGAAGAAATTGTACCTGTTGAAGTCCCGCAAAGAAAAGGTGATCCTAAAATTTTTGATACAGATGAGCATCCAACATTTGGTTCAAATCTTGAAAAAATGGCAAAACTCCGTCCGGCATTTAAAAAAGACGGTACAGTAACAGCAGCCAATGCCTCCGGTATAAATGACAGTGCAGCAGCTTTTGTGGTCATGTCAGAAGATAAAGCCAAGGAACTTGGCTGTGAAATAATGGGAACGATTGTTTCCTATGCATCCGGCGGGGTAGATCCTGCATTTATGGGGATGGGACCTGTTCCAGCTGTTAAAGCCGCCCTTGAAAAAGCCTCTCTTGAAATTGAGGATATTGATTACTGGGAGTTAAACGAGGCTTTTGCATCTCAGTCAATCGGCTGTATAAAAGAGCTTGGACTTGATCCTGCTAAAATAAACCATCATGGCGGTGCGATTGCTCTGGGCCATCCGATCGGCGCAAGCGGTGCCCGGATCCTGGTAACCATGCTCTATGAGATGAAAAGAATTGATGCAAAACTGGGTCTTGCGACACTCTGCATTGGCGGAGGAATGGGCCACGCACTTATTGTTCAACGTTAATTATTTTATAAAAAGGGAGTGATCTGTATCACTCCCTTTTTATTTTCAGCTGCCTATACTTAATTTCGTTAATAATTCACAGTGGTGAAAAAATGATAGAAATAATAATAAACGGCGGCATTTTTATGTTCCCGATTATCCTTTGTTCGATCCTTTCTCTTTCCATTTTTCTTGAAAAACTCTGGGTACTCCAGAAAAACAAGGTTGTTCCCCATCATTTTATTGTTAAGATAGAGCATTTACTGAGGTCTGAAAAAATTGATGAAGCAATTGACCTGTCTAAGGAATCTGATTCTCCCATCTCCAGAATTCTTCTAAACGGTATAAAGAACTATGGAAAAAAGAGAGAAGAAATAAAAGAAATTGTTGAGGAAGTCGGTAAAAGAGAGGCTGCTTATCTTGATCGTTATGTTGAAAACCTTTCTACCATTGCCAGTGTAAGTACCCTTCTTGGACTTCTGGGTACGATAGCAGGAATGATAAAGGTCTTTGGGGTTATCTCCATTCAGAAGGTTGTAAATCCGTCTATGCTTGCCGGAGGTATTGCAGAAGCGCTTTATACTACTGGCGCCGGTCTTAGTGTGGCAATACCGACACTTATTTTTTACAGATATGTTTCCGGTAGATCAGATCACCTTATACTTGAAATGGAAGAATACTGCATGCGCATGGTCGAGCTTTTAAAAGATAAAGAAAAATAATTTATTATTTCATTACAAAATCATTAAAAATCGTACTATGGAATTTAAAAAGAAAAGAAAAAAGGATATTCATATTGATATTACGCCTCTGGTTGATACGGTGTTCATACTATTGATATTTTTCGCCCTGTCTCTAAATTTTACTAAAACAACATCATTTAACATTAAACTTCCTGAAATAGCATCAAATAAAACTGCTGTTAAATCAGAAAATATAATAATTAATATTACAAGTGATGAAAAGATTTATTTAAATAACAAATCTGTCGATAACGTAAATAGTATCAATGATTTACTGATGAAGTTTAAACCTTTGAAAAATATAAATCTTATAATTGAAGCAGATATTAATGTAACCCATGGAAAAGTTGTCCAGATTATGGATGTCTGCAAAACTGCAGGAATAAACAGAATATCAATTGCAGCAAATATGAAATAAAATTTCATTTATTTTATAAATTTACAAATAAAAAACTCATTTTAAATTTTATATTGCCGATGAAAAAGTTAATTATTATAACAATGTTCACAAGCTTAATACTTTTAATATCTTATTTAACAATTTTCAGTGAAAAAGGTTTTGTTCATTTAAGGAAATTAAAAACAGAATTAGCAATAATAGCAGAAATTAACACCAAATATAGTGTTGAAAATAAATTGCTAAGAGAAGAAATAGATTTGTTAAAATATAACACTAAATATATTGAAGAAAAAGCACGAAAAGAGCTTGGACTTGTAAAAGACAGAGAAATTATCTATCATTTAAAAAAGAACATTGATTGATATATATTATATTAAAGACATTGACAACACGATTTAATTCTTATATTTAACGAATTATATACGAAACAATCACAGAACTTCCAGAGGCGAAAAAATGCTCTTCGGACCTAAAAATTTAATAGGACTTGATATTGGAACAAGTTCAATAAAACTTGTTGAATTGGCTGAGAACAAAGGATCCTATAAGCTTAGTAATTTCGGAATAGCAAAGCTACCCAAAGAAACAATCGTAAATGGTGTAATAATTAACGGCGAACCGATCATTAATTCTATTAAAACATTAATTTCCAATTTAAGAATCACCAACAAAAATGCTTCCGTATCAGTTTCCGGTCACCCTGTTATTATTAAAAAAATCACCCTACCTTTCATGTCCGAAGATGAACTCGAGCCGGTCATTGAAGCAGAATCTGAACAGTATATTCCTTTTGATCTTGATGAAGTAAATATTGACTTTCAAATCCTCGGAATAAACGAAGAGCAGACCGATCAGATGGATGTTATGCTGGTTGCTGCAAAAAAACAGATGATTGAAGAATACTCTGATGTAATAATAAATGCCGGGCTTAAGCCAGTCGTAGCTGATATTGATGTGTTTGCCCTGGAAAACATGTTCAACCTGAATTATACCCATGAAGAAGATGTCATAGTTGCTCTGGTTGATATAGGCGCAAGCATTACAAATATTAATATAATTAAGAATGAGATCTCTATTTTTAATAGAGATATATTTTTAGGCGGAAACCAGATAACAGAAGAAATTCAAAAAGATCTATCCGTTAGCTATGAAGAGGCGGAAACGCTAAAAACCGGTGAGATCATCGAGGGAATTAACCAGGAAATAGTTGACGATCTGATACAAAAGGGGGCATCTACAATAGCACGTGAAATTCAAAGAACTCTTGATTTTTTTACCGGCTCAAACTATACAGAGATCGGACATATTTATTTAAGCGGCGGTGGTTCAAAAACAAAAGGGGTTAAGAAAATCATAGAAGAAAAAATCACTGCGACAGTGGAGTTTTGCGACCCTTTTAAAATTATTAAATACGATAAAAAGACTTTTGATACTGAATATATAAAGGAGATCTCACTCTTGTCTTCAATAGGTGTAGGTCTGGCAACAAGAAAACTTGGTGACTGATGATAAAAATAAATCTTTTACCCTATCGCGATGAAAAAAGAAAACAGCTGGTTCAATCACAGCTGATCATAGCCGGATTAGGTTTGATCCCTGCTGTAATTTTAATTTTTGTTCTTTTGTTTACGATCAATGCGAAAATTTCAAATATAAATTCAGGAACTTCAAAAATAAAAGCTGATATAAAAAAACAAAAAGTCTCTCTTGATGAGATAAAGATATTTAAGAAAGAGAAAAAAACACTTAAAAATAAAATGGCTGTAATTGAGAAGTTGAAAAAAGGTAAGTTTGGACCCGTACATATAATAGATCATCTTGCCATTAACTTACCCGGGAGGATCTGGCTTACCAAAATATCACAAAAAGGCATGATACTGTTAATGGATGGAAAGGCTCTGGATAACATATCAATATCTGATTATATGGTTAACCTGAGCAAATCTGAATTTTTTAAGTCCGTTGATCTTAATAAAATTAAAACCGACACTAAAACCGGCCCAAAAGGCATACAGCTAAAGTCCTTTAGCTTAACATCTTCAATAACATATACACCCGGCATGGAAGAAGAAAAAGAAGACAAAAAAAAGAAAAAGAAAAAGAAAAAATAAATTTAGAATAAAAAATGGCTGATCTAAATATAGACAAAATATTAAAATTACCCCCACTACAAAAGGTTATCATACTTTTAGCTGTCAATATAGTGCTGTTAGGCGCATTTTATTATACAGTCTATAAAGGTAAATCTGAAAAAGTTGTCGTCTTGCAGCAGGGGCTTGACAAACTTCAGGCAAAACATGCAGAACAGAAAAAAGTTTTGGCAAACCTGCCGAAATTTAGAAAAGAAAATGAAGAGCTTAAAATAAAATTTAAAGAGCTTTTAAAACTGCTTCCCAACACCAAAGAGATTCCAAGTTTATTAACAAATATTTCAAACCTGGCTCAGGATTGCGGTCTTGAAATACTGCTTTTTAAGCCTCAAAAAGAGATCCCTAGAGGTTTTTATGCAGATATCCCTGTCGAAATGCAGGTCAATGGTGACTATCATAATATCGGACATTTTTTTGATAAAGTTTCTAAGCTGGAAAGAATTGTAAATATTGCAGATATATCAATTGCGGTATCTTCAAAAAAAGGAAATGATGCAGATAAACCAAAATTAAATTCTAAGTTTAAAGCTATAACTTTTAAATTTATCGAGAAAGAAGTAAAAAGTGTTAAAAAGAAGAAAAAGAAAAAAAGGTAGACCGGTGAATAAATTTAGAATCGTATCTTTCCTTAATATTCTAACTCTAACAATGCTTTTTGCACTGCAGTGCATATTATTGCCTGCTTGCGGTTCAGAAGAATCCCAGACGGATAAAAAATACAAAATAGTTGGAAAAAAGAAGGCGGCTAAAAAAAAGAGTGCCGTTAAAAAGATAAAAGTAAAGACAGTCTCAAAAGAAAAAAATACACTTGAAGACTACTTTTATGATGCAACAGGAAAGCCGGATCCTTTTGTTCCATTAATAACGGAAATAGAACCACCGAGAAAACCTGACGAGCAGTTTACCCAAAGAACTCCGCTAACACCGCTTCAGAAATACAGCCTTGATGAACTCAAACTTGTGGCAATTATAAAATCAGGTGAAAGATATTCAGCATTATTTGAAGATCTTTCAGAATTTGGATACATCGTTAAGGAGAATACACTTATAGGAAATAACGAGGGTGTCATTAGAAAGATTACCTATGATAAAGTCATTGTAGAAGAGAAAGCATATAACGCTTCCGGTGAACTTGAAAAAACCATTAGAAGTCTAAAAATACAACAACAAGAATAGAGGGAATTATGAACTCTCAAAGATCAGCATCATATAACAGCTTATTAATATTTTATATAGCAGTCTGCTGTATATTAATAGGCTGTGCACCAAAAATTAATATAAAAACCTCTCCGCCGTCTCCCATAGACAATGTTATTGAAGAGAAAATAATTAAAACTGAAAAGTCTGCAAATACTTTAAATGACATTTCACTGTCTACGATAGCAAATACGCATACATTAACTCTGTCAGCCGCTAATACGCTTACTTATACAGTGTTTAAATTAAGTAAACCGGATAGAATTCTAATTGATTTACAGGAATTGGCTGTTTCTCCCTCACTCATTGATGAGGATTTGAGAAATGAACTGATAAATAATATATCCTGTTCTGCAAAAGAATATAATAATGAGAAATTTTTACGTCTTGAAATTGCGCTGAATCAGGACGTGACCTATAATGCTTCAAGTTCTGGAAATTCTTTAAAAATAGAAATAATACCAAAGGCTGAGAATCTGACACCGAAAAACAATGCTGATAAACCTTCTGCTGTAAATGATAAAACTATTTATATAAATGGAATTAGTGTCTCAAAAACCGAAAGCGATAAAATATCAATTTTATCAACAGCTGACTTAAAAAAATACTCTACCTATACACTTAAAAACCCCAATCGTATAGTTGTTGATCTTCCGGGAATTAAATCATCGCTTAAAAACGAACAGGTTGAAAATAATGGTAAAATTGTTGATAAAATCAGGATTGGAGCGTCGTCTAATAATTTAAGAATCGTTGTGGATTTAAAAGGCGATAAATTTCCGCTTTACCAGGTTGCCCAGAAGCAAAAAATATTAAATATCATATTTGACGATAACGGAAAAAAATCAGTTAATAAAAATGAAAAAAATCAGGTAATAAATGAACGATCAGCAACTGAAGAAATTGCTAAAAAGACAGATATAGAAGAAAACACAGATGATACTAAAACAAAACAATATACCGGAGAAAAAATATCACTTGATTTTAAGGATGCTGATATTAAAAACATTCTTCGTCTAATAGCTGATATAAGCGGAAAGAATATAATTATCAGTGATAATGCAAAGGGCAAAATAACTTTAAAACTTGAGAACATCCCCTGGGATGAAGCACTGGATATAATCCTTGAAACAAATAATCTGGGTAAGATTATAACCAATACTGTTACCCGGATCGAGACCAGAGAACAGATCAAAAAAATCAATGAAGAGAAATTACTTGCAAGAAAATCCGAAGAAAACATCGCTGACTTGCTGGTTAAATCATATGATATCAGCTATGCAAAAGCAGCTGATCTATCAGTATTTATTAAAAATATGAATGTACTGTCTGAAAGAGGCAGCGTGAATTCGTTTGTCCTTACCAATAAATTAACGGTACAGGACATTGAAGAGAACTTTAATAAAATAGAAAAACTGATCAGTGAACAGGATATACCCACACGTCAGGTTTTAATTGAAGCAAAAATTGTACAGTCAAATCCAGGTTATATTAAAGAACTGGGTGTGAAATGGGGCGGCACATATCAAACCTCAAGGAACGGCGGTCCCATAAATCTGGCAGGCGCTGCAGCCGGCAATGTGGTGAATCTTGCTGGAGCATCAAATGCTGCCATTCAGTTCGGCTATATTATGGACAATTATTCACTTGATCTTCAGCTTACAGCACTTGAGAATGATGATAAAATAAAAATCCTTTCAAGTCCTAAAATACTGGGTCTTGATAATAAAGAAGCCCGCATAAAACAGGGTGTTGCTCTGCCCTATCTTAAGCTGAGTGAAGAAGGTGTGACTTCAACAGAGTTTAAGGACATGGTTCTGGAATTAAAAGTAACTCCTAAAATCACACCGGCTAATACCATAGCCGTTCATATCTTTGTCACCAAGAATCAGCCCTCCGCACAGACCGGAACCGGCGGTGAACCGGGAATCGACGTTAGAGAAGTTGAGACGGACCTCCTGATAGAAAGTGCGAAAACAATTGTTATCGGCGGAATATATGAAACCACAAATACACGTATTATTCATAAGGTCCCGTTTTTTGGTGACCTCCCCCTTATAAAACGATTTTTCAGATATGAAAAAACAGAAGACCAACTCCAGGAGATGCTGGTGTTCCTAACTGTAACTGTCGTAAACCAGCCTTCACTTATCGAAGGTTAAAAATAATTGTTTGTAATTAAACAGGAGGTTAAATAAAGATGAAAAAATATCCTTTAATTATATTGGTAATTGCCATGATGAGTATCACTGCCTGTAAAGGCGGTGATCTTAAATGCAGCATTACGCCAACCTCAACTCCGAATGTTAAGTTTATACCGGCTGACAACACTGTTGAAATTCGGGGAATTAAGAGAGTTGCGGTAATGCCTTTTGCCGATTATTCCCATCAGCAGGACTCGTTAATTACCAGGGACTGGGGCGGCAATATTAAAATTGTTGAAGAAATAACCGATCAGCTTTCTTCACATGGCATATCAGTAGTCATCCAGGAGGATATCAACACTCTTCTGGTGGATAACGATATTATCAGACCCATTGATAAAGAGAATTATCTCTTAAATGGAACATTTGAGCAGGATAATTCTAACGACAATTCTCTAATTACTCCTGAAAATGAACTTGAAAACTATCAGCATAGTCCGACGATGCAAAGAGAATTGATGAAGATGATCAGCAAAAAAGAATCTAAAGAAAAACAGAAATCCAAATCACCTATTTTGCAGGGTGCGACTGTTGGACTCACAAAGGATAAAATTATTGAATTCGGGCAGATACTGGGAGCAGATGTGATTATCCGTGGAAGAATAATTGATTATGGATACAAAGATATCGGGACCATTAATCCACTTTATCGCGGCATCGTTCCAGTTCTAATAGACTCCGTAAAAGATTTATTATTTGGCACAGCAAGTTCATATGATTATGAAGCTGATATTAATGACGCAAAAATTGAAAATATGCTGATTGGTGCGGCCATGGGAGCTGCTATCGGAAACAATATCGTAAGCGGAAGCACATCCACTTCCTCAAGTATTTCAAGCGGCCTGATTGCAAGAAGAACAACAATTTCCCACAGATCACACGATGACCACATGGCTGAAGGTGCCGCTATCGGTGCCGGTGCAGGCTGGATGGCATCACAGCATCCTAAAAAAGCAAAAAGATCAGCTGTTGTTCAGGTCAGGGTCTACGCTCAGGACGCAGCAACCGGTGATGTACTCTGGACAAATCGTGCAGAGATCGAATATACACCAAAGAGTAATTTTGCCTACAACGAGACCCATCCAAAAGTAATGTTTGATAAAGCCGTTAAAAAGGGTGTTGAAGAATTGATGAACAGTTTTTTCAGCAATACCACAAAGGCAGCATTATAACATAAGAAGAGCAAACTCGGAGAAACGGTCATGCTGAACAAAACATACAAAATCAACAAAATACTAATACTCGTTCTGCTCTTTGCATTAGCTATACCTTATTCGGTCACAGCGCAGCTATCCACAACTTCTCCCTGGCCAAAGTTTCATAAAGATATTAGAAACACGGGAAGCACATCTAACTTTGGAACTACCGTTGGCAAATTAAAGTGGACATTCAAGACAGGTGCGGCCGTTGTCTCATCACCGATACTGGACAACAACACCATACTTTATGTCGGTTCAAATGATAATCATATTTATGCAATCAATGCAGACTCTGGAGCTATACACTGGAAATACAAAACAGACGGTCCTATAGGCTCATCTCCTGCTTTAGATATAAACGGTATGCTCTATATCGGATCAAACGACGGTTATCTATATGCTTTTGATACTACAGTGATTAATCCAGATGATGATAATACATGGGTTCCAAAATGGAAATATTCTTTTAACACCCCACCTCAAGGGGCAATATCATCTCCCCCGACAATTGATGAAGGCGGAAATATTATTTTTGGATCAAATGATGGTTATTTATATTCAATCTATGAAAATTCAGATGAAGACGGTGCTGAAGAAAACTGGTATCAGCCAATCGGGACAAGCTGGGGATGTCCGGCAATTGATATTAACACTTCACCAAACAGAGTCTTTATCGGATCATGGGACGCAGACCTAATTTTAGGAATAGGATATGATTCTTTTTATATTCTTAATAATACAGATGGAACACGTTCAACCTTTGATAATGGTACTGGTACCTTTTTTCCTTATTATATACCCGGACTCAGCTGTGTACCCGGTGGAATACAGGCGTCTCCGGTACTCACTAATGACGGTTCTGTGATCGTTTCATGGCTTTTAACCTATAATGCATGGCCTACATTTGATGGTTGGGACGACTTTTGTGATTCATCAGTATCTGATCATCCGATATGGAAAATTGACTCAGGTCTTAGTTCTGGCTATACTCTCCCTCTTGGTGGTGAAGATACCTATTCAACCCCAGCAATGGTATCAAACAATACCTATTTTGTATCCTCAGGCCCGGAAATTTATAAGATTTTACCGGATGGGGCCACCTATTTTTCAGTTGCTACAATTGGTGAGCGTTCAGAAAGCTCACCGGCAGTAGACGGTCAGCTTAATATTTTTGTAGGTTCAAATGGCGGTTATTTCTATGCAATCTGCGCGGACTGTCCTGAATCTCCATTCCTCTGGCAATACCCTGGCGTTGGTGAACCTCCTCTCCAAAAAACAAATTTTAACGGGACTATAACTATTGCATCAATTATATCGTCCCCTGCTATTGGAAATGATGACCGGCATTCAGTATATGTCGGTGCCAGTGACGGAAATATCTATGCTTTTTATGACGGTTTAAGCATAACCGGAATGGTTGAATTTGATGATAATGGCACCAAAACTCCAATGAGCGGTGTAACAGTTTATCTCACTGATGACACTGACCCTACTGCTTTGCTACGTGAAACCTTAACCGCTACAAATGGTACGTACGAATTTCCGGGTGTAGAACAGTACAATACTTACACCGTCTCAGTTGAAAAGGTTGGCTATATCTTCCTTCCCCTTTCTTCATCTACAAAAATAAATAATGTTGATGTGGAAAATATTAATTTTATGGCATACAGAGGGAAGACCATCTCAGGTACAATCAACTGGGTAGACACAACTCCAGTAAGTGGTGCTACCGTTATGATCGAATCATCCGATGGAAGTATAAAGGAATCATCAAAAACAAACACAAAAGGTTACTATGAGTTCAATAACTTAAGTTATGACACTTATATAATAACACCTACAAACTCGGGAACCGGATTTACGCCGTCAAACATAGATGTCGTGATAGATCCTGATGACACTTTAGACACAACCTATACTGCCAACTTCACAGCTACCATAGGATATCAGATATCTGGTAGATTAACAGATGAGATCACCGGTGAAGGCATAACTGATGCTACCGTTACGATCGAATCATTTGATGGAACTGTAAATGATTCAGCCGTTACAAATTCAGCAGGCTATTATGAGTTCAATGGTCTTGAATACAACACCTATATTTTAACACCCACAAAGACTTTAACCAGCTTTGCACCGTTTTTTATGGAAGTCGTTATAGATCCTAATGACCCAGAAAACACAATTTATACTGCTAACTTCAAAGCTACCACAGGATATAAAATATCAGGGATGGTATTAAATGTTAAAACCGAAGAAGGGATACCCGGGGTTAGCATAAAGATCGAATCATTTGATGGAGCTGTAAATGTTTCAGCTACAACGAGTGCCTACGGCTATTATGAGTTCAATGGTCTGGATTACGACACTTATCTTTTAACTCCGACAAAATCGGGGGCTAGCTTTTCACCGTCAAACCTAGAAGTTGTGATAGATACTGATAATCCTGTAGACACAATCTATACTGCAGATTTCGCAGTAACCAACATTCATCAAATATCAGGTATTGTATCAAATATTAAAACAGGAGAAGCCATACCAGGAGTTAGCATAAAGATCGAATCATTTGATGGAACTATAAATGTTTCAGCTACAACGAGTGCCTACGGTTATTATGAATTCAATGATCTGGATTACGACACTTATCTTTTAACTCCGACAAAATCGGGGGCTAGCTTTTCACCGTCAAACTTAGAAGTTGTAATAGATACTGATAACCCTGTAGACACAATTTATACTGCAGATTTCGATATTGAAACCTATCAAATATCAGGTAAAGTAATAGATGTTACAGACAACAATAACGGCTTACCCGGTGTAACCATAACAATCAACTCAGGTGCAACTAAACTAACTGATTCAGACGGTAAATTTACCTTTGTCGGTCTTTCACCGGGAACTTACACACTAACAGCCAACCTCGACACATATAATTTCAGTCCTTTATCAATTATTAAAGAAATAACAAGCGATGATATTGATAATGTAGACTTTCAAGTTTCGAACTCCGGTGAAACTATAAACGGATATGTTTTTGAAGGAACCTCCCCAATATCTACAGAAACAACAATTGAACTATATACGCTTATTGAATTTATAACTGACACCACCCCATCCAGAACAACAAAAACTAATGAAAATGGTTTGTATTCATTAATCGGTGTTGCAGATGGATTATACATCATTAAACCTGTTCTTGAAGGCTACAGCTTTGACCCGGCAACAACTTTTGTAACTGTTTTAAATAATGATCAGAATGATATAAACTTCCGGGGAATAACAGGACTGTCTTTATCCGGTAAAGTAACAAATATTTTTGGACTCCCCTTCTCTGATATTGCCGTTACTTTAACCGGGACTTCAACTGGAGAAACCACAACCGATAGCTCAGGACAATACATTTTTACAGGTTTGACTGCCGGTCAATACACCGTAGCTGTTTCTAATGAGTTCTATGATTTAAGACCGGCATCAATCACAAAACAAATAACCTCAGAAAGTATTGAATCAAATAATTTTATTGCAGATCCAATATGTCCTGTTGTTTATTTAAATATTCCGCCCTTTGGTTCCGCCGGATCTCTGATAAATATCTATGGAATTAATTTTGAAAGCAGAGATCAGTCAAATGATGATGTGACTGTCACGATCGGTGATACAGGCGTATCCGTAACTCCGGGTGTATATTTTGGATATCAGGATCCATCTACCTGGATCAAAGCAGATGTTGTCCAATGGCTTGAAGGAAGAATACTTGTAGATGCTCCGGGCGGATTAGGTATTTATCATGTTTATGTCGTTATAACAGACGAAGATGGTGAAAGCTGTGTCTATCAAAACCCGTTTCCAACGAACATCTTTTTCTCTTATTAATAATTATAAATATAAATTTTAAAAGCACAGGTTATCCTGTGCTTTTTTTTTAAAATAAATTATTAGATTGGTAAATGTATGAAAAAAGTAAAAGTAGAGTTAAAAGAACGCAGCTATGATATTGTTATCGAAAACGGACTTCTTGATAAAGCCGGAGAATTGATCTCTTCCCTTCCGATTCGTAAAAATATAGTGGTCATCACAAATACGACCATTGCACCGATTTATCTGGAAAAAGTAAAGCTCTCTCTTATAAATGCAGAGTTCAATGTACATGAGATCATCCTGCCTGATGGTGAGGAATATAAACATCTGGATACCATCTCCAATATTTATAATGAACTCATAAAGATGGACTTTGACCGGAATTCATCCATAATCGCACTCGGCGGCGGAGTCGTTGGTGATATGGCCGGTTTTGCGGCAGCGACTTTTTTTAGAGGAGTGCCTTATATTCAAATACCCACCACTCTTCTCTCACAGGTTGACAGCAGTGTCGGTGGAAAAACCGGGGTAAATCTTCCGGGCGGTAAAAATCTGGTCGGTGCTTTTTATCAGCCCCAAATCGTTATTATAGATCCGGATGTTCTTCAGACACTTAAAAATTCCGAGTTAAAAGCAGGACTTGCAGAGGTGATCAAATACGGGGTTATACTTGATAATGAATTTTTTAATTATCTGGGATCAAATATTGATAATGCACTTAAGCTGGATAACGAAACAATTATTCATATTATTAAAACCTGCTGCGCACTGAAAGCGGATGTGACCTCAAAGGACGAAAAAGAAAAAGGGATACGTTCCTATTTGAATTTTGGTCATACGATCGGACATGCAGTAGAATCCCTGACTCGGTATAAAAGTTACATCCACGGTGAGGCTGTTGCGATCGGCATGGCTGCTATTGCACGGATCTCTGTTCTCTGGGGATATACAAGTGCGGATAGCTCAAACAGTTTACTGGAACTGCTAAAAAAATCCGGGCTTCCATGTGATCTTCCGATATTTCCCTTAAGTGATTATATTAATGCAATGCTGAAAGATAAGAAAAGAGCGGAATCAGGGATTAATATGGTTTTAATGAAACAGATCGGAGAAGTTTGTTTGGAAGTTAAATCAGCCGAAGATCTGAGTGCTGCTTTTAAAACCGAGTTTAACTTTGAATAACTTATCTGAATTTCACTCTTCACTTTTGTGATTTGCAAACTGAAGGCAAACCGGAACGCCGTTAAATCCGAATTCTTCCTTGATTGAGCGTTCCAGATACTTCATGTAATGATCAGGAAAAGACCCGGGGTTATTCGTAAAGATCTTAAAGATCGGAGGAGCTGATTTTACCTGGGTTCCGTAATACAGCCGGGTCTTGTTACGTCTGTTTTTAGGTGATGGATTCCGGTCATAGATTTCTATTAATTTTTTATTGAAAACTGATGTTGCAATCCGCTTATGATAGGTCTCGCCGATATCTATAATCAGATCAAGAATACTTCTGACCCTTTGTCCGGTTAAAGCTGATACGGGAATAATAGGCGCAAAATCCATAAAAGATAGATCCTCCCTGACCTTTTTTACAAAATTTTCATATGACTTATTGTCTTTTTCGATCAGGTCCCATTTATTAACCGCGATGATGCAGGCTTTTTTCCTATCATAAATTTGAGATGCAAGCTTTGAATCCTGAGCAGTAACCCCTTCTTCAGCATTCAGGAGCAATATGGTGAGTTCTGAGGCACTTATTGACCTTAATGCTGTTATAACACTGTACTTTTCCAGTTTAAAGCTTATACGGCTTTTTCTGCGTATTCCGGCGGTATCAATAAACCGGATCGATTTCTTATTATACTTAAAAAGGGTATCCACTGAATCCCGGGTCGTTCCTGCGATATCACTGACGATGAGACGGTCTTTCCCAATGATTTTATTAATAATTGAAGATTTTCCCACATTAGGGCGCCCGACTATTGCAACGATAGTCTCATTATCCCCTTTTTCAATTTCTTCATTTACCAGAAAATTTTCAGTAATTTCATCAAAAAGCTCATTTATTCCAATATTATTCTTAGCTGAAACTGCAAATATTTTATCTACGCCAAGTGTATAAAAATCAAAGACATTGTCTCTTTCTTTTTCTTTTTCAAGCTTGTTTACCGCATAAAATATTTTTTTATTTGATCTTTGGATCACCCGGTTTATTTCTATATCAGAATGATGAAGACCCGTTTGTCCGTCCATTAAAAAAATAATAATATCGGCTTCTTCAGCTGCAATCTGAGCCTGTTCTTTTACCATTCCTGCCAGTTTGTCTTTATCAAAAGGATCAAATCCGCCGGTATCTATCAGAATAAATGATTTATCCTCATAGGTGATATCCAAATAATTCCTGTCTCTGGTCACACCCGGCAGATCATCGACAATGGCAATATTTTTATTCGCTATTCTATTAAACAGGGTCGATTTACCCACATTCGGACGCCCAATAATCGCGACAACTGGTATCATTTAGATTCCTCTAATAGTCTGTTTAGTGTTTTCATGGCAGCTTCCTGCTCAGCTGATTTCTTGTTTTTACCGATTCCCGTTTCATATTTTATTTTATCAATGATTACAATGGATTCAAATAACTTAATATGATCAGGGCCGTCTTCACTTTGAATAATATATTTTGGAAGTGTTTGCAAATTCTGCTGGCAGTATTCCTGGAGCCTGCTTTTGTAGTCCTGAGAATAGCCGCCATCCTTTTCGACGGTTTTTAGGATTTTTTCAAAATGAAGTTGTATCATTTTAAACGCACTGTCATAACCGCCGTCATAATATACCGATGCAATTAATGCTTCATAAACATTTGCCAGAATAGAAACTTTTTCTCTTCCATTACATTCTTCTTCACCTTTTCCGAGAAAAATATATTTGGATATACCAAGATTTTTTAAAATTGAGGCTAGTGCATGTTTATTGACAACAGCAGCTCTCATCTTTGAAAGATCTCCTTCGGAAAATTCTGCGTAGCGTTCCATCATAATGTGGCTGATTACAGAGCCCAGTACAGCATCACCCATGAACTCCAAACGCTCATTTCCATAGACATCCATCAAAGTCATCTCATTGGCATAAGATTTATGTGTCAGAGCAAGCTCCAGCAAGTCAGGATCTTTAAACTCATAATTAATTATCTTACTGATTTGAGTAAGGTTTTCTTTGTCAATCATCACAGGGTCCCCATATTTTTTGGGTATTTTTTAATTCAACATTATACTATAACTTTGTAATATCTGCTAATCCGTTATTCAAAATCTGAAATAATTTAATTTTCAATAAATTATAAAAATAATTATTGACATTAACAAATTTGGAGCTTAAAAACATTTATATATAAAAATTTAAAAGGAGTAATAGATATGGATATTTCTGAACTGCTTATATTTGCACAAAAACAAGGGGCATCTGATATTCACATAAGTGCCGGAGAACCCCCAAATATCCGGATTCATGGTGAACTGAGAAAACTTGAGATGGATCCTCTGCAAAAAGATGATGTTCATACCATGATATATGAGATTTTAAACGACAGACAGCGAAAAACCCTGGAAGCAACAAAAGAACTTGATTTTTCAATGGAAATGGGTCAGTACGGCCGTTTCAGAGTAAACTGTTTTTATCAGCAGCGGGGTGAAGCTGCTGTTTTCAGGATAATTCCAACAGAGATACTCACTTTTGAACAGCTTGGCCTGCCCATGATCTGCAGAAAAATATCAGAATACAAAAAAGGCCTTGTTCTTGTTACCGGTCCAACCGGAAGCGGTAAATCAACCACTCTTGCAGCAATGGTTGATTATATTAATAAAAGCAGGAAAGAACATATCCTGACCATTGAGGATCCGATTGAATTTGTACATCAGTCACAAATCTGTCTGGTAAATCAGAGAGAACTGGGTGATAATACCCATAGTTTTGCCAATGCATTAAGGAGTGCACTTAGAGAAGATCCGGACATCATACTTGTGGGTGAATTGAGAGATCTTGAAACAATACAGCTGGCAATATCAGCGGCTGAGACAGGTCACCTTGTATTTGGAACGCTGCATACAAACAGTGCTCCCAAAACGATTGACCGTATAATAGACGTGTTTCCATCAGCCCAGCAGGCCCAGATCCGGGCACAGTTTTCCGAGACCATACAGGCTGTTATTTCTCAGATTCTTTTAAGAACCAGAGACGGTAAAGGAAGGGTTGCCGCACTTGAGATCATGATCGGGACCTCTGCCATCAGAAACCTTATCCGTGAAGGTAAAGTGTCTCAGATTCCCTCTTCACTTCAGACCGGTCAGAAATTTGGAATGCAGACAATGGATGCCGCAATAAAAGAGCTTGTAAACAAAAGAATCATCGATCCTGAAGTCGCTGAAGGCTATTTAAAAGAAGTAAGTTCTTAAATTAAAAACGAAGGAGAGTATCGTGACCATTAAAGAATTACTTGGACTTATGATCCAGTCTAATGCCTCTGATCTGTATTTAACTGTTGACAGTCCTCCGATGTTCAAGTCTGAAGGTATAACAAAACCCTACGGTGACTCAAGCCTTAATGCGCACCAGGTCGAAGATATCGCAAATTCTTTAATGAATGAGCGACAGAAAGCAATTTTTGCTGAAACCATGGAGATGAACCTGGCATTATATTATCCTGACATCGGACGTTTCAGAGTTAATGTTTTCAGGCAGAAAAACAGTGTCGGCCTGGTATTCCGAATGATAAAAATGGAGATTGAAAGTCTTGCAGACCTTAATCTGCCCTCCATATTAAATGATGTCTGTTTAACCAAACGTGGTCTCGTACTGCTCGTGGGCGGAACCGGAACCGGAAAGTCGACATCTCTGGCAGCCATGATCGATCATAGAAATTCAACGACAACGGGTCATATCATTACTATTGAGGATCCGGTTGAATTCATCCACCATCATAAAAAGTGTATTATCACTCAGCGTGAAATAGGTATGGATACCCTGAACTATAGTAATGCGCTTAAGAATACGCTTCGTCAGGCCCCTGATGTAATACTGCTCGGTGAGGTCCGTGACGCGGAAACCATGGAAGCCGCAATTGCTTTTGCAGAAACAGGACATCTTTGTTTTTCAACGCTCCATGCAAATAATGCAAACCAGGCGATTGAAAGGATCATGAACTTCTTCCCGCCCGAAAAGCATGCCCAGCTGTATTTTCAATTGGGGCTCAACATGAGAGCGATCATATCTCAAAGACTGATACCGACTGTTGACAATAAACGTGCCGCAGCAATAGAAATACTGCTTGATACACCTCGGGTTAAAGATCTAATAATGAAAAAACAGATCGACGTATTGAAAGAAGCAATGGCAGCGGGTACACAGGAAGGAATGCAGACTTTTGATCAGGCAATTTTCAGCCTTTATAAAGAAGAAAGAATAACCTATGAAAATGCCATGGCATATGCTGACAGCGCAAATGATCTTAGACTGAAAATTAAAATGGATGAAGTCGGAGAAAGTCCGGAAGATGCTGATTCGGATAATAACAAAAAAGATGATGCTGAGGATAGTCCCTTTAGATTAAAAGCTGATGAACCCAAGCAATTATAATCACTTTTTGAAAAAGAAAACACCCTTAACCGGCTGTTTTTTCTTGCCGATTTCCTACAATCAACATTTAATGAATACTTTTATAAGGCATATTAATGACAAGTAAGACGATTTATATAAATGAAATAAAAGAAAACTGTAAGATCGAAGATATATTTCTTGTCCTGGATAAAAATGTTGCAGCCACAAAAAACGGTAAACCCTATATTGCACTTAATCTTTCCGATAAAACCGGAAGTGTTAAAGCCAGAGTATGGGATAACGCAGAAAAGCTGTCGCAGCAGTTTGATGCCGGTGATATTGTTACGGTAAAATCTTACTCGGTATCTTATCAGGGGGATATTCAGCTAAACGTAAATAATATTCTTAAAATATCTGATGATGATACGGACCTGACTTTTTTTCTTCCTTCCTCTGAAAATGATCCCGATAAATGCATGGAAGAGATATTTGAAATTATAAATAAAATAAAAAATGATCATTTAAAAAAACTCCTGCAGACAATTTTCAGTGATGACTTTATTTTATCAGCATTTAAAAAAGCACCCGCAGCAAAAACAATACATCATGATTATATCGGAGGACTTTTAGATCATACGCTTAATGTCACCCGTCTGGCAAAAGATCTATCAAAATATTATAAAAACATAGATATGGATCTTTTAATTGCCGGGGCGATTCTGCATGATATCGGTAAAATTTACGAGCTGTCATATGATCGAAATTTTGAATATACTGACGCGGGCCGTCTGGTGGGACACATATCCATCGGTGTTGAAATATTAAATGAGAAAGTAAGTCTGTTGCCCGACTTTCCGTTAGAACTTACTCTCATTTTAAAACATATGATTTTAAGTCATCATGGCAAGTTTGAATTTGGATCTCCTAAAAGACCCAAAACACTTGAAGCTATGATGCTGCACTATTTAGATGATATCGATTCAAAAATATGTGCGGTTTCAGATTATATTAAGAAAGAGTTAAAACCTGATTCTAAATGGACGGGTTATAACAGGCTGTTGGATAGGTTTATTTATACGGATACTTTTCTTAACAGTGAAACAGATGAAGACCGTTGACCCCTTTGATCTGTTATAGGTCAATCATCATGGCTTCTTCGTCACAGTTGGGAAATTTTATGCAGTTTATGCAGTCCGCCCATACTTTATGAGGCAAAACCTTTTTATCAACATGTCTAAAACCCAGCTTTTCAAAAAAAGCAGGAACATAAGTGAGAACAAAAAGCTGCTCGTTGCTGAACTCTCTTGCTTCGTTCATGCATGAATTAACCAGATCGATACCCATGCCCTGCCCTTTGTACTCGTCTTTTATGGCAAGAGAACGTATTTCCGCAATTTTATCCCAGCAGATATGAAGTCCGCAGATGCCTGCCATCGCATTTTTCTTTTCATCAATAAAGACATAAAAATCCCGGATCTGGTCATACAGATCACTTAGAGATCTGCCTAGAAGAAGACCTTTTTCTGAATAATTAAGAAGCAGAGAATGTATCTCCTTAACGTCTGTCACTTTTGCTTTTCTTATCATGAGCGTTCCTAAAATAATGGATTTAATTCCGCTGCGCATTTTTAAGCATTTCAACGGCGTGCGCAATTGTTTTTTCTGTGATCTTCTTCCCCCCAAGCATCCTTGATATCTCATCTATCCGTGAGTTCTCTTCAAGCAGATCCACTTTTGTCACGGTTCTGTTGTTTGTTAAACTTTTAGTAACATTAAAATGGTTATTTCCAAAACAAGCTATCTGGGGAAGATGCGTAATACACAAAACCTGATGTGATTTAGATATTTCGCTTAATTTATTTCCCACAGCATCTGCCACGGCACCGCCGATCCCGGTATCCACCTCATCAAAAAGAAGTGTGGGGGTCAGATACTTTTCAGCCATAATTCTTTTAATCGCCAGCACTATTCTTGACAGTTCTCCGCCTGATGCAATTTTTGAGAGCGGTTTTTTTTCTTCACCTTTATTGGGTGAAATAAAAAACTCAATTTCATCTTTGCCCAGGATCGTGAGTCCTTTTATGTATTCATTTATATTATCACTATTGCTTTTAAATTGGCTGTTTATTTTAATGGTAAAATCTGTTTTTTCCATTCCTATGGATTTTAGTTCTTTTTCGATGTTTTTTTTAATATGAACTGATGCTTTTTTACGTTCTTTTGAAAGTTTATCAGCAAGTCCCCATAGAGTTTCTGACTCTATTTTAAGTTTGTTTTTTAAATCATTTATTTCACTTGAATAAGATTCAATTTTGTTTAGATCATTTTCAATCATTTTTTGATAATCAATCAGTTCAGAAATGGATTTACCATATTTATTTTTTAGACGATACAAAACATCAAATCTTGCTTCAACCAGATCAAGCCTCTCAGGATCAATGTTTATTTTATCAGCATAGGTCCTTAATGATTGTGCATTATCTTCAAGCTCAAGGATAATTGATTCAAGAACTTTTCTTTGCGGCTCCAGATTTTCATCTATACCTGCGGCTTCTTCAATTTTTTTATATGAATTTTTTATTGCAGAGATATATGCATTGTCATCGGCATACATTTCTGAATAGACTCCGTAAGTTTTATCATACAGGTCCTTCGCATTTACAAGAATATTTTTTTCTTTTATCAGGGTTTCTTCTTCTTCGGGATGAAGTGATGATTTTTGCAGCTCATCCATTTGAAAAAGATAAAGATCCTTTTTGGTTTTAAGCGCTTCATCTTTTTTAATGATTTTATTTAAATTAGTAAGGGTGATTTGATAGTTCTCATAATTTTCCCTGTATCTTATACAAAGCGTATCCTGTTCAACAAAGCTATCTATGATATTTATGTGCCTTTCTGTCTGCAATAGTAATTGTTGTGAGTACTGCCCTGAAATGTCGATTAAAGCACTACCGATCTGGGAAAGCATCTGAATGTTTCCCAGCTGTTCACCAATGAAAATTCTGTTTTTACCGTTTCTTGAGATGATACGCCTGATGATCAATTGATCATCAGCTGTTTTAATCCCTAACGAGTGCAGTATCTTTTTAACTTCCGCAGCATCTTTAATCTCAAAAACTGCTTCAACCACCGCATCATCTTTTTCGGAACGGATTAATTCAGAATAGGCTCTGCCTCCCATTAAAAGATTTACCGCACCTACAATAATTGACTTCCCTGCACCGGTCTCTCCGGAAAGGATATTCAGGCCTTTTTTAAATTGCAGATTAAGTTTATCTATAATTGCAAAGTCTTTAATAATCAGTTCTAGAAGCATAACCGTTTATCTTATCTTTCGCCCCATTTAAGTTTTTCTTTTAGGACTTCAAAATAATTTCGAAATGGAGATTTGATTAAGGTAATATTTTTGGGAGATTTGCAAACTTTTACCTGGTCGCCAATATTCATCTTCACACCGACCTGGCCATCCATTGTCAAATAGACATCATCATCTCCTGACTTTAACCGCACACTGATCTCATTTTTATCGTCAAGGATGATTGGACGATTTGTAAGTGTATGCGGACAGATCGGGGTAATAGCAACCAGTTTTAATGAAGGATAAATAATTGGACCTCCGGCAGAAAGAGAATATCCTGTCGATCCTGTAGGAGTGGATATTATTAAACCGTCAACTTTATATAGATTTAAGAACATTTCATTAACATATGTGTCCAGATCAATCATTCTTGAAAGTGCCCCTTTGTTTACCACTACATCATTTAAGGCAATAAAAGTTTCTATCTTTTTTTTATCTTTCCGGATTAATTGAACATCAAACATCATTCTTTTTTCAACTTCATAGTCATCTGCAAGGACTTTTTCTATTACATCATTTATTTCTTCTAACCTTATCTCGGTTAGAAACCCTAAGTCCCCAAGATTTACAGCAAGGATCGGAACATCGGTTACCGAATCAACCCTGGCAACACTAAGAAGTGTCCCATCACCGCCAAAAACAATAATAAAATCTGATTTTCCGGGGATGTCATTTCTTTCTGCAAGTGCGACATTTGGAAGATCACAGGTAAAATCTTTCTCTATAATTATATTTAAATCTTTTTCTTTCAGATAATTCAGGACCTGATGAATTATTTTACCTACTTCAGGATGACTTTTTTTTGCAAATATTCCGATATTTTTCATTATTTTTTGTCTTTTAAATAGTTTTTTTTAATTTCAATTTATTTATCATGAATATCTCATCATGTCTATGTTAAACAAACTGTAAAAAAATCACAGAAATTAACAGCTTAAATTTAATATATATATCAATGTAATATAAATCAGATTATAATAATGCATAAAAAAATGTATGATTAAATATTATTTAGACCTCTAAAAAAAAGAGCTGTTTGCTTACGAGAAAATTAGGGCAACTTAATGTTATTACTTGACAAATATTTATAAAAATATTATAAATATCATTTAACTTCAATCGGGAGAACAAATTGAAAACCTTTAGCGCAAAAAAAGAAGAGGTCGTACATGACTGGTATATTGTAGACGCAGAATTACATAAGCTGGGACATCTCGCAACTAAAATAGCACATATCCTGCGTGGAAAACATAAACCGATATATACGCCTCATGTTGATACTGGTGATTTTATAGTAGTAACAAATGCTGAAAAAATCAATCTTACAGGAAATAAACTCCAGGACAAACAATATTACAGACACTCAGGTTATCCTGGCGGAATAAAATCAATTAATGCTGCAGATCTTCTGGTGAAAAAACCGGAAATGGTCATCATGAAAGCAGTCAGGGGAATGCTTCCTAAAAATCGTCTTGGAAGACAAATGATAAAAAAACTAAAGATCTATGCTGGACAAGATCATCCACATCAGGCACAACAGCCTAAACCCTTAATCTGAAAGGCACACATATAACCATGGCAGATCAAGCATTTATAGCAACAGGTAAAAGAAAAACATCAATTGCCAGAGTGCGTATGGTACCGGGTAAAGGCAATATCACAATAAATAAAAAATCACTTGATGATTTTTTCGGGGGACTCGAACAGAAAAAAACCGCTGTAAAACAGCCTTTAAATCTGATTGAGTTCAATAATACATATGATATTCACATAAATGTAAAGGGCGGCGGCACAACCGGTCAGGCGGAAGCCATCAGACATGGTATATCAAAAACACTGCTTCTGATGAATCCCGACTTAAGAGAGATTCTTAAAAAAGAATCACTAATCACCAGAGATTCAAGAAAAGTCGAAAGACAGAAATACGGTCAAAAAGGTGCCCGGGCACGCTTTCAGTTTTCAAAGAGATAAATTCCAAAGGGAAGGACAACAGTCCTTCCCTTTTTTTTATCTCAGCCGGCTATTTTATTAAAGTATTAAAGGAGTGTTACAAATGGATTGTGATATTGAAAAAAACATCCAAAACTGTACTTGCACATATAGCTGTTCCAAAAAAGGAAAGTGCTGTGAGTGTGTAAAATATCACAGATCAAAAAATGAAATTCCAGGATGTTTTTTTAGCCCGGAGGCTGAGGCAGAATATGACCGGTCTATTGAACACTTCATACGTTCATATTCAAAATAAAAAAAAGTTTATTACTCATAAAATGCTTCGGCAGCTTTAATACCATCCACTGCACAGCTCATAATTCCACCTGCATAACCCGAGGATTCACCAATAGGTATCAGCCCTTTCACACCGGGGACATTATAATTTAATTTATCCCGGACGATTCTAACCGGCGATGATGTTCGGGTTTCAACGCCATACAGGATACCTTCATCTATAAAACCGGGTATTTTATTATTAAAGTCCAAAAGTCCTCTTTTTAAGATATCGGAAAGTTTATTTTCAAAACAAAGATTTAGATCCGCAGATTTAACATTCGGCCTGTATGAAATATCTTTAATTAACTTTTGTGTCACCGTAGAATTCATAAAATCTGTAGCCGTCTGTACCGGGGCACTGAACCCCTCCCCGCCCAGCTTATAAGCTGATTTTTCCAGATTATGAATAAAGCTAAAACCTTTTAAGGGATCATCACCTTGAAAATCACCGGGTGAAATTGAAACTACTATTGCAGCATTTGAAAAAGAATTATTCCGGGCAAATTTACTCATACCATTCGTACATAAAGAATCATTTGAAGATGAACAGCCCACAACATATCCCCCCGGACACATACAGAAAGAATAAACACCTTTCCCGGTTTTTTTATCCTTATAGGCTAAATAATAGTCAGCAGCACCAAGATATTTATTTCCAGCAAATTTTCCGTGCTGTTGTCTGTCTATAAGTTCTCTGGGGTGCTCAATTCTAAGCCCTACGGCAAAACCTTTTGGCTCAAGCAGAACACCTTTATTTTTCAGTAAATTATAAATTTCAAAAGAACTGTGCCCGGTAGCAAGAAAAATATTTTCAGTCTTTATTAGGTCCTTACCGGCAACAATTCCTTTAACCCTCCCCTGTTCAATAATAAGGTCCTGTACCTTTGTATTAAATAAAAATTCAACACCTTTTGAGATGAGTTTTTCAACAATATTAGGAATTATTTTTCTTAATTTATCCGTACCCAAATGAGGCCTGCTGATATAGGCAATATCATTTTTAGCACCGGAAGCTATAAACTCTCTCAATACTCGGTCTTTTAAATTAGATTTCATCCGGGTAGTCAGTTTTCCATCTGAAAAAGTACCTGCACCACCTTCCCCGTAAAACATATTCGACTCAGGATTTAACTCACCAAAGTTCCAAAATTTATCAACTGATTTCACCCGGTCAATGACACGCTCACCTCTCTCAATAACAATCGGCGCAGCACCTCTTTCAACTAAAGTGATTGCTGCAAAAATTCCAGCCGGACCGCAGCCAATAATAACAGGACGATTTTTTAGACTGCTAATTTTATTAATGACCCTGTTGTTTTTTTCAATATATTTTTCAACGTTCTTATCTTCAAGCAGTTTCTCTGCATCTAACTGCATCATAAAAACATCAAGGACCAGGGTATAAACAAAATAAAGTCTGTCTTTTCTTGCATCAGTGGAACGCCTCAATATCAATAAATCTACTATATCATCCTTATTTAGATTTAAATTTAAATCAAGCACAGCATATAGATCCATGCTTTCTTCAACAGGACAGCGAAGATTTATTATTTTTAATTTATATTTACTCTTTTTTTCAGCCATTTCACCGCGTCTTCTCTTGTTTCAATTTGTCCTGAACATTCAAGCGATTTTAATTCACTAAGTATAGCACCGATCTTTGGAGTGTTATTAAAGCCTGTGATATCCATAATATCATTACCATTCAGCAGCGGATCAATATCATTAACATCATTTAAGGATTTAGAAATATTTAGTACCTCTCCTATCACCATAAATATTTTTTCTAAATCAACATTATCCCCGGTTGCCATTGCATCTGCAATTGACAGATTGAGAAGCTCATAAAATATATGTCTGGTGTCAAAAATAAACCTTTTAACCGCCCTTACGGTAAGGTCTTTAAGCAATGACAGGTGAAGTAACCGCATATGGTTACGGGTAAGATCAACAACAATGTTCTGTGCATTTTTACCCAGCCCTGCTCTTTTTGACAACTTACGATTAATATCCATCCCCGCTTTTTCATGTCCATAAAAAGTTATACAATTATCCTTAACCATAGCAGTCTGGGCCTTACCACTATCATGAAGCAAAGCGGAAAAAACCAGTAACGATCGACGGGTTACCCCCTCTTCAATCAGTTCATTCAAATTTGAATTAAACAAATTTTCATTACCATCAAGTCGTTTAGTCAGCTCATCTTCGGCTCTTTCAAGCCTTGATACAGTTACCAGGGAATGGTCAAACAGGTCATATTTATGTTTTGCCCCCTGTTTAATGGACTTAAAGTTTATTATTTCAGGTATAAACCGGTCTATGAATCCGATATCGATCATCTGTTCAACTGAGATTTTCGGATCTTTATAATTCAGGACTGTAAAAAATTCATTTTTAATTCTCTCGGCAGAAACTGATAAAATTTGGTCCGCTGACGCTTTCATCAAGGTATATGTCGAACTTTCTATGGTATAACCATACTTTCTTGAAAACCTTAATGCCCGAAGTATTCTCAAAGGATCATTATTAAAAGAATTGATGCTACATGCCCTTATTATCTTTTCATTTAGATCATTAATGCCGTTTAACGGATCAATCAAATTATTCAGGCAGAAATCATTGATTAAATTAACATCAATCCCAACAGCATTTACTGTAATATCTCTAAGCGTTAGGTCCTCCTGTATTGATTTACCGTTTAATCCGGCAAAATCAACATGCTTGAATTGTCCATCCTCACGGAAAACAACACGTCTGTCATTTTCATCCCATACAATAATTTTCCCCTTAACTTTTTTAGAAAATTCAGCAGTGAAATGATTAAGACTTTCGCTAACCACAAAATCAAGATCATTGTTTTTATCACAATTTTGGATCAGATCTCGCACCGTACCACCAACAAGATAAACTAAGATACCTGTTTCCTGTACTGTATCCAGAACAGCATCTATCGCATTATTTTTTATAAGATTTTTCACGGGAAATATCAGCTGTTAGATAGTTAAAAGATAATTCTTTATCAGGATGTGAACTGGCAATTACTTAAGCCTTTTTTCAACCGATCTTGCATGTGCTTCAAGATCTTCTGCTCTTGCAAGGGACATGACATCATCAGCGCAGTTAATAAATGCCTCTTCGCTAAAAGAGATAAGGCTTGTCTTTTTAATGAAATCATCTACAGAAAGGGGAGAAAAGAATCTTGCTGTACCACCGGTAGGCAGAACATGGTTAGGTCCTGCAATATAATCACCCACTGCTTCAGGTGTATAATGTCCCAGAAAAACTGCACCCGCATTTCTAATCATCTTTAACAATTGCCAGGGGTCCTGAACATAAAGCTCAAGATGTTCGGGCGCAAAATTATTTGATATTTCAGCAGCAGCGGTTAATTCGTCAACAACAATAATTGCGCCGTAATTTTCAATTGATCCTGACGCGATATTTTTTTTAGGAAGAATTTCAAGCTGCAGATCTATCTGTTTATTCACTTCTGCTGCAAAGGATTCATCAGTTGTAATTAATACTGATGAGGCCATCTCATCATGTTCAGCCTGAGAAAGCATATCAGCCGCGACACATTCTGCTGAACCTGTTCCATCAGAAATAATTAAGATCTCACTTGGCCCGGCGATCATATCAATATCAACCTTACCAAAAACCTGTTTTTTTGCCATCGCTACATAGATGTTTCCAGGCCCTACTATTTTATCAACAGCCGGTATACTTTCCGTACCATAGGCCAGTGCCGCAACTGCCTGAGCCCCGCCTATTTTATAGACTTTTTTTATTCCGCACATATCAGCTGCAGCAAGTATGGATGGATTTATTCCATTGCCGCTATCCGGGGTGACCATGATTATTTCATCAACACCGGCAACAATAGCCGGTATAGCATTCATAAGTACAGAAGATGGATATACGGCCTTTCCGCCGGGTACATAGATACCGGCCTTTTCAATAGGGCTTACGATCTGGCCAAGAATTTCACCATCCTGTTCAAACCGCCAGGAATCATAGATCTGTTTTTCATGGAAATATTTTATTCTTTTAAAGGCTTTTTCCAGTGCTTTTATAACACTGTTATCAACATTTGATCTTGCTTCTTTTAATTCTTTTTCAGAAATTAAAATATCATTATGGCCGTCAAATTTAAGGGTGTAATCAAGAAGGGCTAAGTCACCGTTTGTTCTGACATTATCAATGATCTCTTTTACGGTCACTTCTATTTCTTGAGGGACATTTTCAGATCGGTCCGTTATTTTTTTTAATGCTTCATTAAAGCCATTATCTTTTGCATTTAAAATATTCATATAAAACCTGTTATTGTATAGATTAAATAATACTCTCTTTAGTCCTGTAGATATCGGCGCCCAGAAGCTTTAATTTATCTTCAAGGCTGTCATAACCCCGGTCAAGATGATACACTCTTAAAACGGTTGTCTCCCCTTCTGCGACCAGACCGGACAAGATCAGTGATGCGCTTGCCCTGAGATCTGTAGCCATAACTGTTGCGCCCGTAAGCTTTTTAACGCCTGATATAATTGCGGTATCATGTTCGACCTTTATGCTGGCTCCCAGCCTGTCAAGTTCAGCCACATGGATAAACCTGTTTTCAAAAATAGTCTCCCTCATAATTGATGTTCCATCTGCAATTGAAAGCATGGCCATAATTTGAGCCTGCATATCAGTTGGAAAACCCGGATACGGATTAGTGGTTATCTCAACTTTTTTAATCGTATCTTTGCATGTTACATGCACCAGGCCGTTATTCTCTTCAATCTCAAGACCTGTTTCTCTTAATTTATCAATAATGGCGCCCATAAATTTAACCGGACAATTTTTCATTTTAATATCTCCGCCGGTAATACCGGCAGCAACCATAAACGTTCCGGCTTCAATTCTATCAGGCATAACCGTATAATTAAGCGGATTTAATTTTTCAACTCCTTCAATTATGATCGTGTCTGTTCCTTGTCCTGATATTTTAGCACCCATTGTAATTAATGCAGCTGCAAGATCAACGATTTCAGGTTCTCTTGCCGCATTTTCTATTATGGTTGTTCCCTTAGCAAGACAGGCTGTCATCATAATGTTTTCAGTTCCGCCAACAGTGGGCATATCAAGTGAAATATGTGCACCCTTTAACTCATCACAATAAGCAGTTACATATCCCTGGTCAATTTCGACCTTTACACCCATTGCTTCAAGTCCCTTAATGTGTATATCAACCGGCCTGACCCCGATAGCACATCCACCGGGCAATGAAACTCTTGCTTTACCGAATCTGGCAACGAGCGGACCGATAACAAGAAAAGATGCTCTCATTGTTCTTACCAGTTCATAAGGAGCCTCAAAAGTATTAATATCATTAATTTTGATCCTCATGTCATCTACATAATCAATTTTAGCGCCTAGATGATCAAGAAGCTTCATCAGGGTTGTAATATCCCTTAACATCGGGATATTTTTAATGATATGTATACCGTCAGCAAGAAGAGTTGCAACCATAATTGGAAGAGACGCATTTTTTGAACCGCTTACGGTTACATTACCTTTTAATTTTTTACCACCTTTTATTACAATACAATCCACAATAATTCCTTTATTTAACCTTATTTAACTCATTATAAAATTCCTCAATTTTCTCATCTCTTTTCCGGGTCAGAAAACTGACCTCATTATTCAGCTCTGCATGACCCGATAGAAGGATTTTCTTTTCAGCAATTTTAGCCTCATATTCTTTTTTAATATTTGCAATTTTATTTTTATCCGCATCCGTTAGTTTTTTTACATCATCAATATCCATGTTTTTCATTTTATCAAGGGTAATTTCATAACTGCTTTTTAAACCTGTCATCTTATCCTCCTTTAGGATATATTACTTGTAATATGTATTTAAAAGTTATATTTTATTAAGCAAAATTATTCAAGATTTTTAATATAAAGAGTGCATTGAATAACCACTGTCTACAAGTCGGTGAATTTTCATCACGCTAAAACAGGCTAAAGTAAAAATAAAAACATAAGAAAATTCTCCTGAGTGAATAAATTCTTATCTGTACTGTGAAAAAACACCTTAATACTCATTCTTCGTCTAAAAACGAGGTTTTAACCCCCGAAGGAGACAATAATTAAATAAAATGAATAAAATAAGCAATAAATTAAAAACGAAGCTGCTGAATGTTGTCAAAGATGAGTACGAAGAGTGTGATTTCTTTATGGCAGCATCTAACATGCTTACCCATCATATCAAAAATATTTCTGACGAAATAAGCGAAAATAAAATGGATTTCAACAAACTGCGTGATGAGATCGGTGAGATCGGTATTTATATCAATAATGTTGAAAAAAGGCTCTTGGAAGTTGAAGACTGCTATACAAAACTGGTAGAAACACTTGCTGAAGAAAAAAAGGGTGCCTGATGGATCTATTAGAAGGAATTAGAACCCGGAAAACTTTTCGCGGATTCACGGATAAGAAAGTATCTATAGGATTAATTAAAGAGATCCTAAACGATGGTCATATGGCGCCTTCTGCATCAAATATGCAGCCCTGGAATTTTCATGTTTTAACCGGTAGCCCGCTCTTAAAACTATGTGCTGAAATTGATGATTATCATAAAAATAAAAGGGTTTCCTATGATTCGGCTAAAGAAACAAAAATTCCAGATAAATATATGCAGCGGAGAAAAGAACTGTTCAGAGGATTAAAGCCTTTCATAAGCAGCCTGGGAGATAAGAACCGTCAGTTCATTGAAAGCGGCAGTATTAGATTTTATGACGCTCCGGTCGTTATCTTCATCACAACAGATAAAGACCTTCATGACACCAAGCTGATGGATATTGGAATGGCTGCAGAAAATATAATGCTGTCAGCTCATGCCAGAAACCTTGCAACCTGTGCAATTGCCTATACCCTTCTTTACTCAGAGCCGATTAGAAATTGTCTTAAGCTTACAGATGATATCGAAACAGTACTGTCCATTTCACTGGGTTATCCAGACAATAATTTTGCTGTGAATAATTTTCGTTCTTCAAGGGACGAGATTGATAATGTAATATTCTGGTCAGGATTTTAGAGAGGTGGTTATTCGTCGTTTTTTTAAGGACAGGATTAATCGCTGCTGTAAGCTATTCGTCAAAATTATCAGATGCCAAAAGTTCCATATATGTATCATAATCAAGTAGTTTCTCAAGCTCACTTTCGTGCTCAATCTCAATTTCGAGTATCCATCCGTCCTCATAAGGCTCATGATTTATAATGGACGGATCATCATCAATCTCATCATTTACGGAAATTACTTTTCCGCTTAAAGGCGCATATACCTCCTCCATCATTTCCTCAGCCTCAATAACAACAAAAGGGTCAAACTGGTCATGTTCACTATCAACATCAGGAAGATCCACAAACAGTATCTTGCCTAATCTCTGCTGTTCAAAATCTGTAATACCGATTCTTACAGTATTATTCGTATTTAGTTTTACCCAGACATTTGACTTCGTATATAAAAGGTCTTCCGGATACATTTATTACCTTCATCTTAAATATTTAACTATGGTGATAACTTCTTTGAATATTTATTATGATAAAAATAAAGTCAAGAAATATTTTAATATATTTTTGTTAAAAAAAAAGGATAAATTAAAGCATTTCTTTTATAGATATATCCTGAAATTTCTTTATAATTGTTAACTGGATGCTGGCTAAACACTAAAAAAACGATGCGTATAATTTGACCATGGATATAACAATTTTGGGCTCAGGCACATCGATCCCTTCGAAAAAAAGATCTTCTCCTTCAATACTGGTAACAATCGACAATACTAAAATATTGATGGATACGGGACCCGGCTCACTTCGCCAGTTAATGAAGACCGGTACGTCATTAAATCAAATAAGTACTCTGATTTACAGCCACTTTCATGTCGATCATATTGCAGATTTGCTTCCTTTTATTTTTTCATCTAAAAATAATCCGTATGACCCTAGAACTGAGGACCTGACAATTATCGGCCCTTTTGGACTGGAAAAAATATATAACAGCCTTATTGATATCCACGGAGCCAGTATCGTTCCGGATAAATTTAAGATTAACTGGTTTGAAGCCGGCAGCAGCTCCAGTTTTAAATTTCACAACTACACTGTTAATACCTGTAATGTCGATCACTCTGATAACAGTATCGCCATAAAAATTTGTGACAATTTGCTCAGATCAATTGCTTATTCCGGTGATACTGATTACTGTAATGAGATAATCGATCTTGCCCGAGGGTGTGATCTTTTAGTCCTGGAATGCTCTTTCCCTGAAGATCAAAAAAAGAAGGGGCATCTAATACCTTCAGAAGCCGGAAGTATTGCCGGCAAAGCATTACCCGTAAAATTGATATTGACACATTTTTATCCCCAGTGTGATTTTTCAGACATGATCACTCCTGTAAAACATCTATTTAAAGGTGATGTAACCCTTGCTGAAGATTTACTTAAAATCAGTATATAATTTAAAAGGTTAAAGATGGAAAATAAAAATGTGCGAAATCATTTCAATATTTATCGTTGGAGACTAACCTGTTTTATCATCCTATCAGCATGTGCTTTTTTGCTTAATTATAATTTAGTTTTTGCAGATCTAAACTTAAATAATATCACTATTTATCCAGATAAAACATCTAATGGTGATGTTGCGTTAATAAAAATTACTGCTGTAAAAAACGCTTGTAGTGCATCTATAATATTTCAGGATAAAAAAACTTCTTTAGAATTTGATAACGCCAGCAATGAATACTTCGGATTAATAGCCGTAGATCAAGATACAAAAGCAGGTGATACTGATCTTAAAATATTAATCAATAATGAAATAAATATAAATGTAAAATTAAAAATCTGTAAAAAAGATTTTCCTGTTCAGCACCTGTCTCTTCCTAAATCAAAAGTTAACTTAAGCAAAGAAGATCTGAAAAGACATTATAAAGAAAAAGAAATAGTATCCAAAATATTTGATAATGCAATAAATCGTAAAATATTTAATTCCACTTTTATCTTCCCTTTAAATAATGAAATATCTACTCCCTTTGGCGTAAGAAGATACATGAACAATCAACCCAAAAATCCACATTCCGGTATTGACTTAAAAGCAAAACTATCTGAACCGATCAAATCAATTAATAAGGGGATAGTTGTTTTCACCGGGAATCATTTTTTTTCCGGGAAATCTGTTTATGTTGACCATGGTCTTGGAATTATAAGCATGTATTTTCACCTGTCTGAAATCAAGGTAACAAAGGGAGACCCGGTCAATAAAGGTGACATTGTAGGACTTGCCGGTTCCACCGGAAGATCCACGGGCCCTCACCTTCACTGGGGAATCAGGGTAAATAATATAAAAGTTGATCCCCAATCCTTAATAGATCTTAATCCGTATTTATAATATTGTTATGACCGTATTTCATCCTATAATGCTTTGTCAGCCGGACGATTATAAGTCCTGTGGTGCCTGCTGTGGACAGTTTAACTGGCAGAATCACACACGTGAAGCCATTACAGAAATCATTGAACTGCAGACAAAAATGTTTTTTGCTTTAAAAGATTTTAGTGTTCTTTCAGATTATAAAAAACAGGTAAATGCCCGCATAAAAAACAAAAAGCTGTTTGACACAATTTACAACTGTGAATTTTTGGGTTTTATTGATGAAGAACATAAAAAGACCGGGTGCATGCTTCATCCTGCAGTTACAGGCGTTCCAGATTTAAGAAACAACTGTTTTTACGGCGCAAAAATCTGTGAATCACATTTTTGTCCCGGTTTTGGATGTTTAAGAGCAGAAGAACAAAAAGCAGTAATTCTTTCAATCGATGACTGGTACCTCTACGCGTTGGTGATCACAGACATTGACCTGGTTAAAGAGTTCTTTAAACATGTTGAGGACAGAATGGGAGAAGGTATTAAAGAAAAACATCTAAATAAGCCTGGATTAATAGATGCACTCAAAGATTTTTTCCAGTTAAAAGAAAACTGGAAATTTAAGGCAAAAGAAAACAGACTGGGGAAATATTATTTTTCAAAGGCGGAATACAATATTGCAAGGATTAAATATAAAGAAAAATGGGAAATCCCCCCTTCCCGCTTTGACAAAATACTTGTCAGCCTTGAATCCGAATTTGGATCACTTCAAAAACTGAGGGAAGCAGAATCTATCATTGAGGATAAGATACAAGTTTTCATTAAACGGTATTCACAATAACGCCTAATATAAAATTTAAAAGACTGAACTTGAACTTACAACAAACATAAATTCAGTCCTTTTCATATTACTAAAACCTAAACTGATCGATTGTATTACTTTAAAAAAAACCCTGAGAGTAAAAATGTTGTGCTATTGTTATGTTTCTGAACAAATCAGCAGAGTTTATGTTGCGACAGATTATGGCAAAAATGATAGATGGCACAGAGAATTCACTGATTAGCTTTGACCGTTTAAAGACCGATACCGGTTACGCCGCAGCTTTGGAAGTATTGCCGGACAAATAGGTCTCATTACATATGGTGAAATTTTTTTTCAAGAAATTCATTGGTCAGAAGTATAAGTCCTATCAGAATCTGTTACATAAATTGTTCGTATGGCGTTTGGTACAAGAACGACCCAGTGTGATAGTTCTGGATATTGATACAATGGTACTTTTAAACGATGATGCGCAGAAACGCCATGGAGTTGATGTAACATACAAGAAAAAGCGTGGTTTTCATCCATTACAGATAACCTGGGGAGGTAGAATTGTTTCAGCGTTCTTTCGAAGGGGCAGTGCCCATTCAAACCATGGTTCTGATGTACAACGTATTGTAAAGGTGTTGGTCGAATGTATTCGTAATGGTTACAGTCGCACCGTTCCGATTATCCTCACCTGTGACAGTAGTTTTTTGGATGAAAAGAATTTCAAATATTTTGAAGATACTTTGCAGATAAACTACATTTGCTATGGAAAGTTATAGGGTTCGGTAAAAAAACAGGTCGAGAAGATAGACTCCAAAGAATACTGCACCTACAGTTCTCAAAAAAACCGCTGGCAATACTGCGAAGTTGTCAACAAACTGGATAGTTGGGAAACCGGACGAAGAACCCTATATACAAAGCCGGAAAATAATCAGCAACAGTTAATGCTGGAGTTTGCACGTCGAAGATTCGATTCTGTATACAAATCTCGGCTCGGACAAATGCCAGACTGAACACCTGAGAGAAAGCGGCAATGCCGACTATTTAAAAGCGAGTAAAATTATTGAGTTGGCCCATGGGCGGGGAGTCAGTGAATTGACCAATCGTTCAGTAAAAGATTTCATGTGCAAAGAACAATTGCCGTTTAAATTGTTTGGAATGAATGCTGCCTATTACTTTGTGCAGGTGATAAGCCACTTTTTGTTTGAATGTTATAAAACAGATGTTACCTGTGATGTTGTTTCCAAAAGCAGCTATCCAACAACGGTACGCAGAAAACATACTGGCACAGGGTCGGAATAAGCGAAATGCGCTCAAGAATGGGGCAGTTTTAAAAATATGAATTATCAGGATGCGGAATTTTATTTTTTGTGCTGGTCAGACACTCAAACAAGCCGACAGTATCAGGTTTCTTTGAAAATTAAGGCGACATCGCCCTTATTTTTTTGGTCACTTTAAAATCGCTCAGTTTAGGTATATAATACTTACCACATCTAAAACAAGTAATTACTTCATGCTGCTGCTATTATCAGGAATACTCAAGTGAGAAGTCGTGAAGTGCGCAAATTCTGAATATTATAAAGACAAGGATGATTGTTTAATCCTACATGTTATTTAATTCTCTAAAATTTATAATTTTTTTTCCAACGGTTACTCTTCTTTATTACCTTATCCCTTATCGTTTTCGATGGTCTTTTCTGCTGGTAGCCAGCTATTACTTTTATATGTGTTGGGACCCGGAATATATTCTCCTCATAACCGCTTCGACATTTGTTAGCTATATAACCGCGTTGCTGATGGAAAAATGTAGTAATAAATCAAAAAAAAAGCTGTGTCTTATTGTTTCTATCGTGGTAAATGTCGGCATTCTTTTTGTTTTTAAATATTTTAATTTTTTCAATGATTCTCTAAAGTCTCTGTTTAATTATTTTAATATTTTTTATGACTTGCCCGCCTTCAGGCTCCTACTGCCGGTTGGTATTTCATTCTATACTTTTCAAGTCCTGAGTTATTCCATTGATGTTTATTGGGGGAAAACAAAGCCTGAAAAACATTACGGTATTTTTTCATTATATGTTGCTTTCTTTCCTCAGTTGGTTGCCGGACCCATTGAGCGCTCAACCAAGCTCCTGCCCCAGTTTTTCAGGGAGCATAAATTCAATTTCCAACAGGTTAAAAGCGGTGCGCTTCTTATGCTATGGGGTTTCTTTCAGAAAACAGTTATAGCAGACAGGTTAGCAATTTATGTTAGCGAGGCCTTCAGTCGTCCTGCAGAGTACCCTGGGTCAGTTTTTTATGTGGCCTTAGCTTTTTTTCTTATTCAGGTTTTTTGCGATTTCTCGGGTTATTCTGACATTGCGATCGGCGGGGCAAGAATACTCGGGTTTGACCTGATGAAGAATTTCCGTTTGCCTTTTTTTGCTACATCCGTGGTGGAATTTTGGAACCGGTGGCATATGTCTCTGACTACGTGGCTACGTGATTATATTTATTTCCCGCTTGGAGGCGGTCGCAAGGGGGCTGTGAGAACTTATATAAACATAATGATTCTAATGGGTCTTGTTGGTCTCTGGCATGGAGCGGCATGGACATTTGTTCTTTGGGGGCTCTTTCATGGAGTAATGATGGGTCTTTCCAGACTTTCATCAAAGTTCTGGGCCCGTTTCTATAAGATCCTGAGAGTTCCAGATGGTATTGCCAAGGTCATCGGTATGTTCATAACATTCAACATAATTAGCTTTTCCGGATTGCTTTTTCGTGCTGGCAACTTGTCAGAATCTCTGATCATAATGCGCAAGTTGTTTTTTAATTTCAATTTAAGCGGGCTACAAATTGTCGGTCTCAATAATTATGGTTTTTTTATTGCTATTTGTGCCCTACTGATTTTGTTCTTTGTTCATTTGATACAGAGAAAACAGAGCATGGGTAAGTTCCTGTCTAAATTGCCGAGGGGAGTGCGCTGGGCACTATACTATGCGCTGATTTTTTCGATAATGATTTTTGGTGAATTTAACCTTACTCCATTTGTTTATTTTCAGTTTTAATATGGAAAAGATTACTAGGAGGTTGTCCGAGAATAAAGACTCAATGCTTAACAGGCCAACCTACTGACCTTTATAAGAAGTCTGTGGTTTTTTGTTCTGGATAACAGGGAACATATGCATAAAAGCGTTGTTTTAAATAACGCTTTTGGCTTAAACACCTCCCATTATGCAGGCATTGATACTAATTCTCCTGATTTTGAACCTACCACTCTCTTTGAAATGGCCCTCATTATTTTCTTAATGTTATGAACCGTACACACCAGGGAGAATTCACCACTTGTTTTTTTATATCCTCTGACGCTGAATCCTCGGAAACCGGTATTCTTTATTTGGCCGAATACTGGTTCAACAATAACTTTTCGTTTTCTGTAGATTTTTTTGGAGGTTTCTAACTCCATTTTTTCATTCATCTGTTGCCGTAAGGGTTCTTTGTCATCCGTATTTCATTGTACGCGCTTTGCCTTTTGTTGATTTGCAGCATCTGTTTTTATAGTTACAGCCGGTACAAACATCAAAGGAGCTTTGATATGTTTTTCTGCCATCTTTTGATTCATTCTTTAGAACCCTTGGTTGACCACCTGGACATAGAAAGCAATCATCCTGTTCGTTGTAAATAAAATCAGCCTTTGTGAGTTTGCGGTTTGATTCGTCCAGTGGAATACCCAGCGCTATAATCGCCGTTATCATACAGATGGCCAATTGTTCAGGGGACAATTCAAAGCAATTTTTGTAGAAGCGGACAATTACCTTTTGGAACTTGTAAAGTATATCCACCGGAACCCACTACAGGCTGGAATCGTTGGCAAACCGGAAAAATATCCCTGGAGCAGTCATAAGAAGTATATCTCGAAATCACAGCAAAGGAGCTGGCTGTATAAAGACTTTATTTGTTCCATGTTAACAAACAATAAAAAGGAATATATCAGAGCTTATAAAGAGTTGTTAAACGAACCTGTACGAAATGATTTTCAGGAAATACTGTCCAGGAATAATCTGCCTGCGGTACTGGGAACCAAAGAATTTATTGAGCGATTAAAAGAAAAGTATTATGAAAAAAACTGTGATAATCAGGTACCCCAAAGTGTCGTTCTGGCACCGGCTATTGTTCAAATAAAACAGGTTGTTGAGAGGGCATACCATGTAACTTCGGAAAGTCTTGAATTTTCCAGGAGGGGCTTGTTTAACGAGCCGAGAAATGTTGATATATATTTATCGAGAAAATATAGTGGGAAAAAATTACTGGAGATTGGAAAGGAATTTAATTTTAACAGCTACAGCAGTGCCAGCAGTATTGTTGAGAAAATGAAAAAACTTATTCTAAAAGATAAGAAGGTAAAAAAAAGAGTGTTAAAAATTGAGCAGGAAATCATTAACGGTCAAACGAAGACCCCTTTTGCCTTTTCTGACTTCGCCCAGCATGTATGCCCAGTACGGCCTTGATCACGCGACCGCTCAGAGCCCGCTGGGTTATCCCCATTCCGCTGGCTTTCCTTACGCTGATCGTGTTCTCACTGCTGTTCCCCTCTAAGGACAGCAAACCGCTTGCGTAACAAACAGCACTATGTTTCAAAAAAAGGACCTTTTTTTTAGGCCTGTTTTCCGCTGCGCACCTCGCCTATCTCTATACCCTCCCCTCCAACAACACAACGCCCGCAAAACGTATCGCAATAAAAACCTTGACGCATATAACGGGAATATAAATAATAAAATCATCGGACACAAAAGAGCATTTTCATGTCCAACTATAAACATCAGAAGAGAAACAATGAAAACTATCCCCGATGGCCACTTGAAAATCCCCCACCTGTGGCCGGGTCAAAATCCCCCACCCTCAGACAGCAGAACGGTTGTAAGTTAATCCAGTTTCTTTTTTAATGCAAGTCTTTTAGAAGCTTCTTTG
>Ga0222696_1000181_pt1 | contig 45019 bp, 50 predicted proteins | sample AntAcemetage1400_FD_179817 | JGI IMG/M metagenome (GOLD analysis project Ga0222696, IMG submission 179817) | Saline water microbial communities from Ace Lake, Antarctica - #1400 | ecosystem: Environmental > Aquatic > Non-marine Saline and Alkaline > Saline | place: Antarctica: Ace Lake... | reverse complement strand
AACCACCCAGCGGTTATCTGGATCAAGTGTGCCGCCAAAAGGAAGGTGGAACTCCTCGATGGAGAGCTGGCCATTATGATGTTTCCGATACATTCGTGGCCGTTACACGATGTAGCGAGCAAGGATTCGCTCGCTCAAGGCCAGTTTAGCGCCTTTGATTGGCTCAAACCAGCTGCAGGGCAGGGGTTTTGACTTTTTCAGGAAGCCCTCATTAGAAAAACAATTTTTGTTGCCCCGGTACGTAAAAAAGAATGGCTGCAAGACCTCTACAAACAATTCGACCAGAAAGAAGGGGAAGGAACGGTTTCGCTTGATCTGGGATGTGGCGTAAATCCCAGAAATCCATTCAGATGCAGTCAATCACTGGGGGTCGATATTCGCAAGTCCGATAGCGTTATTCGCTGTAATTTAGCGATAGAGCCTTTGCCATTTGATACTTTGAGTCTGCAAGCCATCACTGCCTATGATGTCCTTGAGCACATTCCGCGAGCTGCTTTAGGGATGCCCAATGATGCGGAGGATGGGGAGGGCAGCGCTATGCGTTTCCCATTCATCGAACTGATGAACGAAATCCATCGGTGCTTGAAAGCTGATGGCCTGTTCTTTGCTGCTTTCCCGTGTTATCCATGGCCGATGGCCTTTCAGGATCCAACCCATGTCAACATCATGGCGGAGGATACGATTCGTCTTTACTTCTGCGGTGAGAACCCTTGGGCGCGGATTTACGGCTTTAACGGCAGGTTTCGTCTACTCGATGAAGGCTGGATTGATAGCCATTTCCATGTGTTGCTAGCACGTGGCTGATTCAGCGGGTCCAGCCTATCTAGCCACGCCCTATTTCATGCGTGGGACCGGTTTGGGTAATCGCCTATTTCAGTGGGCTCACTGCCGTGTGTATTGCGACAGGCAAGATGTTCCGATGGTCGCACCGCGCTGGTGGCGCCCTGCCTTGGGTCACCTTGTCCGGGGGACTGTGGGACCAGAACGATTTTTTAGCCAGATTGCCCTTGTGGGCTTATTTCAGCGGGGATCCGCTGACTTGCCCTGGTTTGCAGGGCTGTGGCCAAGGATGAAAGGACAGATCATCCGTGAATCCATGGCGCTACCAGTAGTGTCAGCAGCACCAGGATCACTGCTGCTCTTTGATTCTCTTCAATGTTCTTTTCATTCTCTCAATGCCTATCAGCCAAGCCTGACAAGTGCATTGCTGGACATCACACGCCCGGCCATCAGACGCCGCCTGAGGGCTTTACAAGAGCCTATGATCGGGATCAATGTGCGTTGCGGTAAAGACTTCCGTTCACCCCCCGAGGAAGGCGCAGGCAGCGAATGGGTGGGATGGTTGCAGCAGACGCCGATCAGTTGGTTCCGTGAAACCCTGTTGACCGTGCGCGGCAGGGCTGGGTACGCGGTGCCGGCCCTTGTGATATCGGATGGTGACCGCTGCCAGTTGGAAGAACTGCTCGCACTGCCGGCCGTTTCCTTGCTTCGCCCTACGAATGCCTTGCTGGACCTATGGATGTTGGCTCGCTGCCGACTCTTGCTTGGTACCGGATCCTCCACATTTTCTGCCTGGGCGGCCTTTCTTGGACAACAGACCGCGATGACGGCTCCCGGAAAACCGATGACGAATTGGGGCTTGGAACCCCAACGTGGGCAGCTGATTGGGGTGTTTAATCCACGAAAACCCGATGATTCTGTGATTGAAGCGATGCTTGGCTCACTACAGACAGCGCCGGGTTTTCTGGCTTGAGTTCGACAGTTCAAGGCTGTTTACTATGATCAAGTCTGAACCGATAATGCTAGCCTCCAGGTCAGTCAATTCAACATCCAGTGTGGCATTGATGTGCTAAGCAAAAGTTACCCATATCGGCTTACTAGTTTAGATTGAAATCAAGATTGATGGCCATGTGCTTGGGAGTTGCCGCTCTCTGCCTATTTGCATCATTAGACAGGCCCTTGCATTGCTAAGAGGAATGCAAGGGCCTGCTTCTATTTGGTTCAGTGAGAAATGGCGTTTAGGCCAAAATCTGGGCCACCATTGTCAGTCAGCACAAGTTGAATCGAATTGAGTGTAAGTGCGGAATACCCTTATAAAACCACAATAGAGCCTTTTGCAGTTTCTTCCCTGCATATTGTTTCCAGCTCCGCTTTCTGTGCCTCTTGTGCATACATCAAAGTGGGAGGAGCCAAGAATGAACCCAAACTCAGCCCCACCAGGATCAGTACGAATGGATCGCCATACACCCCGCTGGCGGCCATGAAGAAGGGCACATTGGCCAGGGCAAAGGAGACCAAGCCCATGTAAAGGTTGGCACTAGACGGTTCAAAATTGCGCATCAGGCCGACGTTGCGTACAAGAAGCCGAGAGAACTGAACAAAAATCAAAAGCAATACCACCACGCCTGGCACACCCAGTTCGCTGATCAGCTTGCCCACTCCAGACTCGCTCACCCAAGGGTTGGCCACTTGGCCTGCTGCATTGAGACCAAGCTGACCTGTCTGGGCCAAGGCTCCGGCACCAAGACCAATGACCTGAGAGTTTTCGATCGCTGGCCAGATGGCATTGATCCCCAAGCTGCTAAAGCGCTCCCACAAATCACCTGGGATCGTGGAAGCACGCCAGAAGAAGGGATTGAGGTCGACAAGTAGATTGGGGAACAGGGCCAACATTCCCAGCGTGCCAAGGCCGATGGGCACGAGCACACCAGTGAGGATGCGGTCGCGCATGCGAGTGTCGCCGCGCAGGATCTGTAGCAATAGCATCACCAGCACAAAGATCACGACAAGCACCAGTGCTTTTCGGCGGCCTGTGAGCAGGGTGAGGAAGGTGCACACCAGGGCACCTAAACCATAAATGTTGTTGGTGGAACGGCTGGGGCTTGACCAGCCATAGACCATCAGCAAGCAGGCCGCGGTGGCCAGATGCATCGCCGCCAGCTCGCTGCTGCGCCAAAGACCGGATGCGCCTTGCTGGCTGATCGAGCCATCAGCAGTGGAGAAGTGGATCAGGATCCCTCCCCCCACTTCGCTGAGAAGGTTGCCCCATTCCACACCTTGGTGGGTAAGCCAGACGCTGAACGACCATGGAACAGAAAACAACAGATAGATGCCAACCACGCGTCGCAGGGTTGCCGGCGCGAGACCGAGCTGATAGCCCATCCATAGGCCGAGCAGAGGAGCAAGGTAAAAACCCACACCAATCATCGTGAGCGTGGGTTGGCCGAAGCGCAGCAGAGAGTTGAAAGCCTGGAAGCCAAGAATTCCCAGGAACACAGGCACCAGAGCTGCCAGCTCCTTGCTGCCGAAGAACATCCAACTCAATTGAAGGCTGCCTCGCCGCTTGAAGCAGAGCACAGTGGTGATGACGAAGAAGATGAGCACAATCCCCACCATCAGGCCCGGCTGTCCCTGGGTGATTTTGCGCAGGGGATCCTGCAAAAAACCCAAAGCAATCGTGATCGTCAAGGCCGAGCGCCAATCGGAGCTGAGCACCCACACCGCTAACGGCACTAGAAAAAGAGCAACCAGCATGAGACTCATAAGAAGCCCTCTCTTGGCGCAGTACAAAATACTTTTAACAACATAGCAAAGCCATCGCGTAGTAGCTTGTTAGATGAAACACAGAATACATAGCAAAGGATGGCTGGCGCTCATTAAATATGGCTAGCAAATAATGTATGCCTTTGGGCATTATCTGCTATGCCAATGCCGAGGAAACCATGTTGTCCTCTCAGGTCTTGATGTTTCGACTGATTAGTTTTGGTGGAGCCTTCATGAGTAATAATGCTTGAACAAGAGCCCGCAGTTCACCTATGAATTTTACCGGAATCCACCAGGGATGGCGCAAGTGAAAGCGTGTGCGAACTTCTCGAAATGGCTTTCGAAAAAGATACCAGAATCTATCCCAGCCCCGGCCACAACGCATGGCGTAGTAGCAGTCGCCTACGCCGTAACGGGGCGAGGCGCTGGTGAGATGGGACCCGCGCGAACGGGTTCCGCCGCTGGGGGAAGCCAGGTGGTGGATGGAAGCTTCGGGAGCGAAGCGAATAAGGCCGCCTGATGCCACCAGGCGTTTGGCAAATTCTGATTCGAAGCGTGCTGCTACTGGCGGTGGAAATTGCTCATCGAAACCACCGAGTTCTGTCGCTTCCTTTCGCTTAACGCTGAGGTTACAGGCGATCACGTTCTCGATCCAGACCGGCTCGGTGCCATTGAAGGCGAAATCAAGATCACGCCAAAGAACTGAACCGGTTGGACGATGTCTGTGGTATTCAGGAGACTCGCCCGGCTGTAGCACCTGTCCAACCACGGCCCAGGCTTCTGGCTGGCAGGCGTGGGTCTCTAGATGGCTGCTCAGCAACGTCGTTGAAGGAATGATGTCGTCGTCGAGATAAAGTATGATCTCACCATGGCCTTCAATTAGACCGCAATTCATAGCGCTGGTGAGATGTGGCTTGGGTAGCCGCAGCCAGCGCAGTTGGCCGTTGGCAACAAGTTCGCTGAGCTGCATTTCAGTTGCTTGCTCATGGTGCGGAGTCTGATCGATCAGCAGCAGCTCCGCTGTTGCTGATCCGAGGCGCGGTAGCGCTTTAATCAGGGGCAACAGGGCGTACACCGTATCCATCAGCACCTGTTCACGGTTGTAAGTGGGGATGACGATGCTTAGGTATGGAGATGGCATCGGGTGTTAGCAACTAGTTCGATTTTAAGTTCGCGCTAACCGTATAGACACGGCTGGCGATCAATGAGAAGGACCATGACCAAAAGGGCTATTGGTGAAATGAATTGTGATTCGTGAGGACTGCCTGCAGGAACAGCTGGTTATTTAATCTTGCTGCTTGGCCTTACGCTGGTAGAGAAACAAGGTTGCCAAAGAAATCACCGCAATCGGCTTTGTCTGTGATTTTCCGAAGAGAGCCAGAAGCTTCAATCATGTACAGATGGTAGTGAGAATAAGACAGTATTTCAAGAACCTGCGGCAATCTATTGGTTTGAATTTCTATCAATAATGCGTCAATGCGCTTGCCGTCGAGCAGCTTGCGCGCGCCAAGAAGAGCCTGAACTTCATGGCCTTCCATATCCAGCTTCCAGAGTCTTATTCTGTTGATATTGTGAGTTTCTGAGTAACTGTCAAGAGTTGTCAGCTCAATTTGCTCTTCTGCAAGTTGCGAGGATACATACCAATCGGTGCGCAAAGTTGAGCGACTCCCTGCCAGTCTAATCATGAGCTGTCGCTTGTGATCACTTAATCCAAGTGGTATCACGTTTACTTCCCAGTTTGGGTACTGCGTTAGGCAACTTTCGAGCCAGGCTCTCTCGCTGACAACTGGCTCAAAAGCAATGACTTCTACGCTTGGTAGGTATGCCAGGCTGACAACCATCTGGCCAATATTGGCTCCACTATCTACAAATAGTCCGCCAGTGGATAACCAGCTTTTGATCCATTCCATCTGAAGCGGGCCTTCATAGTCTCCATAAACTAGCCAGCGATGAGTTACTTCCGTAAGGTCTAGCTTCCACACGAATCCATTGGAGAGACTTACTGTGGCAACACCGAGGCTTGAAAGTTTTTGGCCATAGATGCGCTCTAAAAAACCTAGTTTTCGCGGCAGGGGAAGGGCGCGAAGAAATGCGAGTCCAAATGGTAAGGTATTCATTATTCTTGGTTTGAGTTGTTAATCATTTTGATTGGATTTTTAGAGCTTGAATTTTGGGCAGCACGCAAGCAGTGTTTCTTGTCAAGGGTATTCAGTGATCAGCAGCTGATTGAGCAGCCGCTGAGGCGTGAGGCCACCAAGAGCAGGGCTTAGTCTCAATGGGCTACAGATCCTGCTTAGAAAGTCGGCAACGACACGTGGTACGTACGTTGCCCTGTTCCTGCAAAGCAATTGGCCGTTGACTTCTGGTCATAGGAGAGCCCCGCCATTGATTGACATCAGCGCACTCCCCAGTGCGTTGGACTTTCTGGTGGCCAGGGATGGTGATTGCATGATTGGGATACCGTTGACCTTACGACCCTGATAAGCTCGAACTTCCTGGTGAGTTGAATATCTTGCTGGCACTACATCCTTAGGGCGTAGAAGTTCAATGGCAGCAAGTTCGGAAGATTGTTTTGTATCTTAATCGAGCGCCCTGAAAAGCCAGTTTAGGCATCAATGGTTAGGCCACTAAAACTGTGAAAGCTTGAATTAATGTGGCGGTAAACTGAAGAACTTATCGAAACCGTTGAGGCCATTTCAAGAAGAGATAAAGCCAGGGGGGAGACGCGCGAGCTTGGCTCCTTCGGTTGCTGCGAATGTCCCCTTCATCTGATTGAAGGGATTTCAAGAGATCACCGAGATCTCCAGGCACATAGGCCAACGAAGGCCAATCAGTTTCATTGAGCGGATGAAAATCTCGGACGTAGGGTTCATTGTAACGGCCTATAGACATCCAAAGCTTTAGATATTTGTCTGTGTCTAATTCATTACTGTGACCCCAGCCCATGAGCTTTGTATTCAGTCCTTGATGGCTTCGTGCCCAGCTTTGGTGCAGGAGGAGCGAGTCACTACAGATCGACAACCGGCCATCTTCGTTGCTGCGCCGATGGAAACGATAGTTGGGCTGATTGGTTGCAATCGGTGGAGTGATCTCACTGGGGGGGGGCAATGAGAAAATACCCCTCTTCAGCTTATTTGAACAGGGTTTCCCAGGTGGGATAGACATCAATCGCCTGTTTTGGAAACTTCAGTTCCAGGCAATGGAGAAAGGCAAGAAATGAACTGAAATCTGCAAAGTATTCATCCGAGTCAACCTGACCATGCCAACCTTGATGGGCCAGATCATGGACGCTTCTGATCCACTTCAATGGCTTCGGTTTGCTGCTTATCTTTGTTATTCCTAAGGTTTCGAAACAGCTTGAGCAACGTGAGTGGCTGCCTCAGGCTTAGACCGCTTTTCTGATGGTGAAGCCTTAAGTTGTGGTAGCGCTGCTCCCCCAGGTTGACAGCCACCAGTTGAAGGGTTCGATAGCGAAGCAAGGATAGCCCGTTGCTGAAAAAGCTCCCCTTGGCTTTAGGCTGAGACATCGCCGCTTCCCGGCTGATTTGGGTCAATATTTCCTGTATTGAATCAGGCAATCCTTCAGGGGATAAGGTGATTCCAGCAAAATACAGGTCACAGCTCTCTCGATTCTCAGAAAAAGTGTAAGTCGCTAAAGATCCGAGTAAGCCTGTCTTGACAAAGTCTGAAGGTGAAAGATTGCTGTAATAATCATCACCTAGTGCTGTGGCTGTCAGGGAGCCACTGATCGAAGTTCGTGATGTTCCGTGCTCCGGTCTAGCCAGCCCGGCGCAGGTAACCAGCAACGTGCCTCCTGGCCTGCACATACGGATCATATTGGCCAGGGTTTCACGCCAGAACTGATTATGCTCAAAACATTCGGTGGAGATCACCACATCAAAGGAGTTTGTGGGGAATTCAGCGTCTTGACCAGGGCACACATGATCAACACCTGGTCCTTGGCTCACATCAATTCCGATATACGTTGCATTCGGGAAGAGATAGCGGTATCCGCCCCCACAGCCAGCCCAGCTGCCAACCTCAAGCACCCGACTGGACTCTGCAGCGCCTGGGATATTTTCAACGCAAAGCGCTATGAACTTGGTTTGTTGCTCGTGAGCCACTAATTCTTAGCCTCAACAAAGAACTTTATCTGCCCCGGTAGCGGCCTGTATCGGTCTTGCGGCCACTTAAGCGTGCGGTAGGTGAATAACCATGCCCGAAGCCCCAAAACAGAAACCAATGCCCGAATCCAACGATTGGGTTCACTGCTTTTATCGGGCCGAAAAACGGGATCCAATTTGTGGATGCGAACCAGCACTTCGCGACAAGTCAGCCTGTCGAATCTGGAGAAGCAGCGCAGACCCGTATAGAGCTGGCGAACCAGCAGGCGTGCTCGCTCGGGTGTGAGGCTCCCAGTGGCCAGAAGCCGATCCATCACATCGCTGTACACATGATTCCTGATGTAAACCGCTTCAACAAAACTCATCGGGTTGTCCTTTTGACGGCCTTGTATCGAGTCGCTGTGCAGCCGCCAGAAGTAACTCACGTGATCAAGGCGGATGATTGTTCCACCACGCAGGGCATTTCGGCAAAACCAGTCGAAGTCATCATTGATGGTGCAGCAAGGATCCCAGCGTTGATCGACGATGTAGCTGCGCCTGTAAAGTACACCTGCGGTGTAGGGAACCTTTTCCCCCTGCAGGATTGCCTCGATCAGTCTCTCGGGTGCTGGAGGAACGAATACCCGGCGGCTGCCCTCCATGAAGGAGCCGGCAGGATCCACCTGGACGTCCCCCCAGCGGCACATCACCATGTCTGCTGCTGTGGCCTCTGCTGCTGCCACCTCCAAGGCAAGGGTTCCCGGTTCAAGCAGGTCGTCGTGATCGAGGAATTTCACATAAGTGCCATGCGCCTGCTGCAGGCCTGTGTTTCGCCCGTGGGCCCCGGAACCGCTGTTTTTGGGTTGCCTGATCAGCTGCAATTGAGGGTAGCGATCGGCCACACGAAGCGGTGTGTCGTCGCTTGAGGCGTCATCCACCACTATCAGCTCCAAGTTCACATCGCTCTGCTCAAGGCAGGAAGCAATGGCTTCCAAGAGCCAGTCACCACCGTTGTAGGTGGGGATGACCACCGTGACTTGTGCTGCTATCTGTGCTGTTGCCGTCATTCTGGCCAACGACCGGTACGAGCGAAATGGGCAAAGCGTGCCCCCATGGAAGGCCCCAATAGCCTGCTGATGAGGCCATACTGGCGGATTAAATTGCCGTTGCCTGGAGAGCTGAGCTCGGCCAGCTGAAGAAGTCTGTTGCCCCTAACTCCGTCGCCCAGCTGATGCAATAGCCGCGCTCGAACGAAACATTCGTCGCTGAATTGTTGCCATTGCGGCGCCTCTAAAGATACATCGGCCAGCAGGGCAGCAGCGTAGAGGCGTGGGTAGAAGATTGCAGCATCGCGCAGGGCCGCCAGCCCTGGGCCCCGGGTGACTCGATTGTCTGATTCATGGTCTACCTGGACAGAGACGGTGCTGCCGCAGTGGATCAGTCTTGGCTTGAGAGCGCCCATGCGCGCCTCCAGGTCCCAGTCTTCAGGGCGGAATGGGGGCCAGGGACCAGCGGCGTCGCTGATCCAACGGCGGAATAGGGGTGTGTGGGTATGCCACCAGCGCTCCACCAACAGCAGTGGGAACAGGTGGTCGATCTTCTGGGCTGTGCGGCGGCTGGGGTTTTCCAACACGCGGCCGTCCACATGCACATGACGTGAGGTGCCGTAAGCGATGGCGCATTCGGGATGGGCCTCCAGTGCGGCTACCTGATCGGAGAACTTATTGCTCAGCAGGAGATCATCGCTATCGAGATACTGGATGAAACCGCCGCGCGCGGCCAGGCGTCCAGTTTCACGGGCGAGGCCTGCACCAGCGTTGGCCTGGTGTATCACCCGGATCTCTTCGCCATGGCCAGCAGCAAGCCCTGCCAAGACGGTGGGGGTGTGGTCAGTGGAGCCATCGTCGACCAATAGAATTTCAATTGGCCGATGGCTTTGGGCCAGTACCGATTCAACTGCCCGAGCAACCATCTCTGGCCTGTTGTAAACGGGGATGATTGTGGAGACAAGGTTGTTTGTCATTCAGCTCAGTTGTGCCTCGTTAAGGCAAGGAAAAACCGAAGAGATACAGCCAAAGCTAAGATTTTTTGGCAACAAATCCGATTGAACCAGCACGATGCAATGCGTCAATTTGGCGTGCCTTTAGAGGCAATTTGGCTTTTTGCGGCGAAAGTTGCGGGAAGGCCACATGCAAGCGATGCAGGCTCGAGAGGGCTTTGCGAATCACTTTTGGATACCTTCCCATCCTCGCCAGCGATGCAATGGTGTCGATCGCGGCCCAAAGGCGTAGTGTTTCTAGTTCTGGATTCGCACCAAAGAGCGATAGCAACCCCCAAGCCGTGTGGTGAAAATACGAAGCATGGAATGGCTCACCCTGGGACACCGTTCCTAGATAGATCCCACCAGGTTTGAGTACACGCACGATTTCTCTTAGCGCAACTGTGGGGTCGCGGAGATGCTCAAGAACAGCGTAAGACAACACAGCATCAAAAACCTGATCCTTGAAGGGCAGGCTATGGGCATCCACGAGCAGATCAGCCGCTGAGGAATCCACGTCAACGCCGATGTATCGAAAACTCAGTGATTCAATTGGCTGTTGTTGATCGCCTGGGCCACAACCCAGATCCAGCACTGTGGCACCGGGCTTGAGTCTAACCATCAACTCGGAGAGAAAGGCGTTGGAATCCCGTGCGGCGCTTGGACCTGTGTAGTTGATCGGCGGCGGACCTGTGTCGATGATCCCCAGCAACTGGTCAGGGTCTGTGGGTGTAAGGCGTTGATGGGTGATCAGCACATCGCGTGGCGATACGGGTTGGAGGCTACGCTTGTTCTCTGAGCACCAGCTGCACTCTGTGCACCGAAACCCCTGGGAATAGGTGGTGAGGTTTGATGCACAATCGGGACAGCAGATGATTTCTTCCATCCAGGGGAGTTCTTGTCTTGTCAAGGTTGCGATCACAAGTGTGGCTGCTTTGCGGATAGAAGTTGGTTGATCTGGGTGTGTAAGGCATCACCGCAGGCCGCCCAGCTGAACCGTGAGGCCTGATGGGCATGGGCCATCGCTCCCAGCCTTGCCAGCTCGGCTGGCTCTTCGGCAAGGTGCCTGAGTGCCTGCGCCAGCTCTGTTGGGTTGTCGGGCCTGATGAGAACGCCTGCAGCACCATCATCCAGAAGAAACGGCAGACCGCCCACACGCGTTCCCACGATGGCGCGGCCAGCTGCCATGGCCTCCAACGCCACCGTGGGCAACGGGTCGCTGCGCGAGGGAATCACCACCACATCGGCCCAGCGGTAGTGATGACCGAGTTCCAGCCGGGGTACGAGCGTGCGCACATCCGGCTTGCCGGGCCCTTTGGGGATGGTGCCGCAAAGGCGGTTGAACTCACCCAGCCAGGCGGGTGCCACCGGGCCGATCAGTCGCAACTGCCCATGCCAGCCCTGCTGCATCAGCTGCCGCCAGGCTTCCAGAAGCACATCCACTCCCTTGACTGGCTCGATGCGGCCGACGAACAGCACCCGCAGATCACGACCCGCGGCTAACGGCGCTGCCCAATCGGAATCGAGGCCAATGTCAGCCGGATCGATGCCATTGGGAATCAGGGCCAGCCGCTGCGGTGATGCACCGCCGCGCTCGGCCCAGTCGCGCATGGTGGGCGAGAGGGCCACAATTAAATCGACCTGTCGGTAGGCCAGGGGAGTGGTGCGCCGGTAGAGCCAGGTGAGACCAGGCTCGTAGGTGCCGGGGGGCCGCTCGAAGATGTCGCCATGACACACCATGGCCAGCTGAGCACCGCTCAGCCAGCGGAAGGGAAGGGCCGCCAGGGCCGCCACCGGATGGCTGTGGCAAAGGACCAGATCAACCGGGCAGCGGCGATGCAACCGCAGCAGCGCAAACAGGGACACCAGGTCGAAGGCCACCTCCGCGGGGAGATGACAAAAGCGGCGCAACCAGCGGAACTGGGGGGGCCGCAGCTCAAGCCACTGGTTCCAGCCAGCTTCGGCCATGGCTGGCTGGGCACGGTCGCTCACCAGCGTCACCTGCGCCCAGGCCGAGAGCAGGCGCGCCTGCCGCAGGGCCACAGCGCCAACGCTGCCGGCTCCCCCCACCCCGGCGCAAAGCACCACCAGATGGGGCCGGGCCGGCCGGATCGCTTGTTGCCGCAAAGCCAGGCTCTGGAGCAGGCGCAGCCAGCTCAGCAGCCGCCAGGGAGCCAATTGCACCGCCCGACGCAGGTAAGGCCGGCAGCGACGGTCGCTCCGACGGCGCAACGCCTCGCCGATGAAGTGTTCACCATCACCGCGGCGGATCAGAGCCTCAAGCCAGGGCCTGGGGCCGCGCCAAGCCGAGGATTGGCGATTGGGGCGGATCGCGGCTGCGCGGGCCAGCACCGGGGCTTCGCTGCGGCCTTCTCGGCGAGTGCCATAGGCCTCGAGGCAGCAGCGGGCCAAGCGGCGCTGCTCGCGCCAGTGGCGGGAGGAAAGGCCATTTTCAGCCAGCCGGACCCGGGTCAGGATCTCGGGGACGATCCAGTAGCTGCCTTCGCCCGCGAGGCGATACCAAAGATCCCAGTCTTGGGCGAAATAGAATTGGGATCGGTAACCACCGACCCGTTCGTAGGCGTCGCGGCGGAATAACACTGAGCCATGATGCGGCACATCGCCAGACAGTCCCTGCTCCGGAGGCAGCTGATCAATCCGCAGCGGCTGCTCAGCATTCGGTGCGCCGCGCGCCACCCAGAGCGGCTCCCAGCGTGGGCCATGGATGGCCACATGGGAACTGACCAGTACGCAATCGGGCCAGCGGCGTAACACCTCCAGCTGGCGCAGCAGCCGCTGGGGAGCCATCCGGTCGCCCACATCGATGCGGGCGATAGCCGCCGCCCGGGCCTGGGCGCAGCCGCTGATCAAGGCGTGGGTGAGACCAGCATGGGGAATCTCGAGCAACCGCAAGCGCGGATCCAGGTGGCTGCGTTCCTGCAGCGAAGCCTGTAGTTCTGCAGGCAAGGGTCCATCACACACCAGCAAACATTCGAGATCAACACCCTGGCAGAGCACGCTGTCGAGAGTGTCTATGAGCCATTCGCTATCTCCATGACAAGCCAGAACCACACTCACCTCCGGCACGGAGCTGTTCATGGATTGGCCATTCTTGAAGGCTTCAATTGCCTGGTTCTCCGGCCTGAAGTTCTTTCATATTCAAGGCGTACGCAAATACTATTGTGAAACCTGAGAATGAGAATTCAGCACCATTTTAGAAGCATCATAGAGAATCAATGATAGACCTGACATGCTGAAGCTTCAGCCGACTCTCTGCACGATGCTGCACTCTGGGCAAGCTTCCGCTCCCGCCATCCGATTGGTCAACTTGTTAAGCAACAGAGCAACGTTGCTGACGAAGCATTTAGTACTGGTCACACAGGCATTACGGAAATGCAATCTCGCGATATTCCAAGGCCGCATTGCCACGATACAGCACCAGATTGCTTTTTTAAAGACCATTATTCCAATACTGCTTGCATAAGCACAGAACCAGGAGGAGCTAAATTACTTCGGATTGCCGAGGTTATATCCTCACATAAAAAACAACCCTGAGCAAACTCCAGCCCAGCAATTAACTATCGGGCACCTCGAATAATGGCCAATCTACCTCAGCTCTGAGAGCATGAAAAAGCCGCCAGAGGGCGGCGGAAAATCAGAAGCCGACAAAAAACACTGACAAGTTACCCTGCAATCAGGGTTCGTCCGTCTGCGACTTAGGCCGCTGCCACCACTTGGGTCGTGCGCTGAAGATATCGAAGGAAGTTGAAGGTCAGATTTTTGAGGCCCCACCATGCCTCGTTCTTTGGAAGTCCAATCTTTCTCGTCAGCTTTCCACCCATTGACATGGTCATGCAACCAAAGACATGCTCAACACAGGCCCTAATTGCGGACTTGACACGATTCAGGTCCTTAGCTGCCTCATTGAGCGGGTGACTGCGAGATCCCTTTGCATGGATCAGGCTTTCAAAGCCTCCCAAGCTAAGCAGTTCTTCAAAGCACTGCCCTGAATAGGCTGAGTCCGCCCATACAAAGTCGTGCTCATTTTCTGGATCAAGGAGCCGTGGAAGCATCTGACTATCATGAATATTGGCTGGTGTAATTGCATACCTGCGAATGAATCCATGGTCAACATCGATACAGATGCTGTTCTTGTAGCCGTAGTAGCTGATACCATTCTTCTTGACCCATCGAGCGTCTAAGTCTTTCTGCTGCAACCGATCTGGGCTTTCATCCCAGCCTTCCGGCAGCCTCCCTGCTTTGATTTCCTTGTTCTCTTCGCGGGTATTGCGTTGCTTGGGAACCGGGACAAGAGTTGCATCGATGATCTGACCTCCACGAGCTTGAAGGCCTTGAGTGCGGAGATACGCCTCAAACATCTCAAACAGCTCCTCTATGACCCCTGCCTTGCGGAGACGCTCCCTAAAAAAAGCCACAGTAGTTGCATCCGGAATATTGTTCATCACGCCAAGGCCGACAAACTCCTCGAAGGAGCGTCTGTCATTGACTTGGAATTCAAGCTCTTCATCGCTGAGATTAAAGAGCTGCTGGAGAACGAGCATCTTGAACAGGATCAAGGGATCAATCCTCTTACGCCCAGCATTGCTCCTGCGCTCTTGCACATAGCCCTTATCGAGAAGTGGCCGGAATGATTCCCACGGGATCGATTCAGAAAGTCGCTGGAGAACCGGTTTCTTCTCCTTGAGCTTTGCGACTCTTTGCTGTTCATCCCAGAAGCCTCTCTGACCCACTGCAGAATTAGAATGTCATCAATCTAATCTAGCTCAGACCAGGGCATAGTGCATTGGCTTGTTGATTTTTCGAGGTGCCCTATCACCTATTGCCCAGATGCATTCGACAAGTCCAAGACCAAGTTGCTTCCCTCATCTTATTAGCTACAGCCAGTTGATCGTTTATAGCCACTTCAACAGTTCCCAGCACGGAAATGAGCTCAGAATTCAGCAGGACTCGAAACATTTAAAAGGCTTAAATATGGATTTCCCCTGAAGAGGCTCACTACATGAAACACGTTAGAAGAGGCAGTCCCGAGAAAGCACCCGGAGTTTCGGACAACTTCAATCTCAGCAAGAATATCCAAGATTTCAATGTATTTCATCTTAGTGGATTTAGAATTAAAGTTCTCTTGATTGTAGCCATATGAGCATTTACTCCTTGCCCGAGAAGTGCTGAAAGTATAGATAGTACGCCCAATCGCTTCGGCTAATTGAGCTATTGCATTCATGCTGTCGCTCATCGCAAAATAGGTCGCTCACGCCATCCCTCAATCCGCCCCAAAGCTTTGACATAGCAATCCATGTCGACATAATTCGCCTCGCTGATTTTGTCACCACGACGAATATGGAGAGAAATCCAGTCAGAATTAACTTTTGGCAACTTACTAAGGCGTAAATTGATTGCTGTCGCAGTTGCTAGACTATAGTGATAAATACTCCGAAAAAAGGCATCATAATCCTGACCAGAATTAAGCTGGCTATCAATGGTAGACATCTTTGAGATCCTAGAGCGATCGAAAAGATAATAGTTGTTGGCTTGTGTTTCAAAGTCAAGCAACTTCCTTGAAACCAACCGTTGCGGTGCGCCTAATAAACGACTTAAATAGTAACGGTTACAACCCCCGAAACGTTCAACCCTTACAGTGGGGCAGGAAGGTCTGAAGTAATCATTCCAGCCCTGAAAACAGGCCACTCCTATCGGTCTTGGATCTTCTTGCAGAGCAAAAGCGATCCGAACCCTATTGCATTGATAAAGACCCCAGCTCATATCAAGGATCTCTGCGCCAAATCCCTTCCCGCTACCGAAGCGATGGAGATAACGATCCCTCATAGATTCCTCTTGGCGCAGGCAATCAGCTACAATTCTGCATGGACCTCCTCTCGCTTAGTTTCGCTGGAGCGGTAGGTATATGCATTCACTTGACGAAACACTTGAATCCACTTGAATCCACTTGAAATAGTCCGAGATAATTTCAGCGCCCAATGGAGTGATGCTCCTGTAAATCGACAAGTCATTCCGCCCCTAGTTTGTAGCTACGGTTCAGAAATGGACGTAACGATTAAGAATCTCATCAAATATTTTTTTACTCAGGCAATTAAAAACTTACAGAAATACTTATATTGAGGACCAAGCGGGAACTATGCTGACACAATATTTTTTCGAAATGCATGAATTTAACCCAATAAAAAGCAAGGGCAGAAGAACACTCTTTTAAAACTGTGATGTGGATACATGGGCTGCATGGGAAATCTCTGCAAATAGAACATCAATACGCGTAGCCATATAGCAAATAAATAATTTGATAAGGATCAAGATATCCGCGAGGCAATAGGAGGGAAGACTTTTGATTTATCGAATACGACAATCGAATCATGGATATGAATGCCGGTACACGAACTTGCTATGCTGAGATGCTTCACGCTGGAGGAGTGATGCCATCGATGCATGTCATCCATGAGTTCAGACACAAAGGCAAAGAAGTTGCCCTTTGATCGGTACGCACCACCATATGCTCGCCAGTAACAAGTATGAAGATCCTCAACAAAATAGATGCCGCCATCACTCAGCAAGGGAAATAAGACCTTAAAGGAAAAGAGAATATGTCGCATGATATGACTGCCATCGTCCAAAACAATATCCACTCCTCCCATTTCGGAAATTACTGCTTGGAGGAAGGTCTTATCATCTTGGGAGCCAATTCTAATCTGTGCGTCTTGATCATTAAACTTATAACATTGTGGATCTATGTCAATGCCATAGATAATGGCTTCACTCCCAAGATATTTTCGCCACATCGCTAAAGATCCGCCCCCAGAAACACCAATTTCCAGAAATCTTACTTTTGTTCCACGGAAAGAAGAGAAGTACTTATCGTATAGCGGAATGTAGTGATGATACTTGTGAATAGCCTTGTCCTTACTTTTCACAAATAAGTCAAGAAGCTCTCCCTTGTACCCATAGGATGTAATTATGTGAGAGCGCACGTCAGTATTGCAGTCTAATGCAAGATTGGGAATGCTCATTGGCCTAATTCCTAGGCGACTGAGGAAGGAGGCAGGCAATAGCCTCTTAATAGCGTTTTTAATTGTTTTCAATTTAGAATGGCAGCTTAGGCCGAAGCATACACGAGATTGCCGACAGGAGAAGGGGCCGGGGAACTGGTAAGATTAAATTTAAATTGTTGATTTACATGATAAGAGCCGCAAGGGGTTCACAAACTTAATCTTGTATCCCTGGGGCAATATTATATTCTTATATAATTTAATATGGGCACCTCGAAAAATCTCGGAAATCAATGAATCTCTACAAGCGCGCACTAGTTAGGCCAAGAGTTTCTCTGGGTAGGGTATTTCAAGATTGACAATTTGTCGTGGTGCTTAAGAGAAATGAAAATGAAAGAGCGGCAAGTAGGGCTGATTTTCAGGAGAAGCCCAACCATCAGTTCATGAGTAGATCTTCACTCAGGTAATCCAAGAACACAGAGTCAGGATGCATTGGATCAAATGTTCCAATGAACTTTTCAGGGCCAGATTCAAGGCCCCATTCCGTTAAGGGATGGCCGGGCGCGGTAATGGCAGGCATCTGCCCTAGAAAAGCGGCCCAAGCACTGAACGTACTCGAACAAGAAGCAAGTAGAAGCCGACAACGAGATAACGTGAGGAGATCGTACCCATTTAGGGGCCGGGACACATCGCCGTTTCAATCCATCACCGCTCGATTATCAGCTCGACCCAAGAAGCAACAGCCTGTATTGAGAAGTTCAGGGATCCGGCAGCAAGGAGGGCATCACTCCGCCGCTGTGATGGGCGATCCAGGCCTGCTCCAGGAACTGCCAGACATCCCGACCCTGCTGCCTGAGGGTTGTCGTGGCCGTTAGCAGGCGGCTGCGGCAAACGGCACCGCTGGCGGACTGGACACCATGACTGATCTTGCGCTGGATGACTGACTGGCGCAGGGCACGCTCGGCGGCATTGTTGGTTGGCTCGATCCCTTCCTTCTCCAGGAAGGTCCACAGGGCTTCTCGTCGTTGCAGCAGCTGCCGGCAGGTGCGCACCGTCTGGGCCCACGGCGTTCGCTCACCCCGCTCGCAGCCCAGATCCACTGCGCGCTGCAGCGTGGCCTCAAACGATTGACGAATCGGCTGGCAGCGTTGCTGCAGCTGCGGCCACTCGATCGTTCCGTCCTTCCACTGGTGCCACGGCTCAAACAGCTGCTGCTGCAAAGCCAACAACTCCAGACCGATCTCACCGCTGGCGCCTGTGCGTTCGGCGATAGCGGTGAGATCACGGATCAGGTGCGCCCAGCACAGCTGCCGTTGATGGGTTGGCAGGTGGTTGTAAGCGGAAAAGCGATCGCTCACCACAATGCCGCCAAAGGCATCGCCCAGCAGCTCGATCGCCGCCGCTGTGGAGCGGCTCAGGCCCTGCAGGAACACCGTCACCACTGGCGTCACCATCACCCACTGCCAGCCGCGTCTGCTATCGGGATTGCGTCCGTCGGCATTGCCTGTGGGAGCACCGGTTTCATCGACGTAGGCCACCGGCTGCTGCCGCGCCGCCTGCAGTGCTTCTGCCATCGGCAGCTCCAGGGCTGCACTCAGTCGCCTGCGGATCGCCGCAATCGCGCCGCGGCTGATCTCTACCCCGAGCAACTGATCGAGCAGCGCCTGGGTTTTGCTGAAACTCAACGGGAAGGCACTGCCCAACAGCCCCACCAGGGCACTGAGGCGAGGCCCATAGCGGCTGAGCTCCACATCGGCCGGCAACGGGGCGCAGGTGCTGGTGGAGCAGCAGGGGCACACCAACCGGTGCAGCCGGTGCTCGATCACCAGCGGCGTGATCGGTGGAATCTCGATCACCTGGTGACGCAACGGCTCAAAGTCATCTCCCTGCAGCAGGGTGCCGCAGCGGCGGCAGGCCTCCGGGTGGTGATCCACCACCTCGTCGACACGCTCGATCGGCAGCAGCTCCGGCCCACTGCCGGGATGACCCTGCTGGCCGCCCCGCTTGCGGCCACTGCCTTTACGGCGTTCGGGCTGCTTAAAACCCTGCCCGTCGCTGGAGGGTGGTTTGGAAGAGTTGCGAGACGTTCGCCCGATCCGCTCGCGCAGGCTGGCCAGTTCCGTCGCCAGGGCGGTGAGTTCCGCTCGGAGTTGTTCGTTCTCCTGGCGCAGCACTTTAATCTCCTGCTGTTGATGCAGGATCAGAAAACGGGCACTGGCCGGCCATGCCAACCAGTCCGCTTCTGAAATCCCGGCAGGAGGGGCTCTCATCTCAGGCAGTCTCTACCTGAGATACAACCGGCAATCAGGCCGCCGTCAAGGGTCAGCCGTAGCGATGTTCGCTGTCACGACCCCTGAATGGGTACAGGAGATCAGTGATGGCATTGCCAGGCCGCAACAATACTACGTCAGGAAGAGATAGCAAAGGTGCAAGCTGAGCACGAGAGCCATCGGAAACGACAACAGCTGAAAGTGAAGTTCCAAGTTGTCGGCGTATCAAGGTCAGTGTCTCCACAAACCATGATAATGGAGTCTGTTGCAACCAGCCGACCCACTTATAGCCGTTTGTATCGTCTGGAGGCGGAATGAAATCACGGCCACAGCGGATATTGAGACCAATCGAATAGATAGGCTGCCTTTCAATAAAGGATAGATGCTGATGTCGAGTCATGGATCGTAGATCTTGGAGGAGCCGATAATTGAATCCCAGTATCGGCAAAAAACTATATTGATATTTATCAAATTCAATTCGAAGAGGCCCTCGAAGAGAATGATCAAATATATTGTCTTCACTGATCACTGGATAGCTGCGTGACTTCCAAATCCCATGCCAGTGGGATAGGTCGCCAGGTGCAGTCTGAAATAAGCCAGCAAGCGCAATCTGATGGAGATATTGATCTAGATTGACGGTATTCCTGATAAGATGCCCAAGCGAGGGGCGCATCCAAATCGGTGCAATCATCTGCAGCCCGTGCTTATAACAGAAGACCCTGCAGCGCCCCCACTGGAACAGCCGATTTCCCAGCCCCATGCCACGACCGAATCGAGGAATGGCAAATACGTTCGAAGGTGTACTCATCACTTGCGGGCCAGGAAGAAGTAGTGGCTACCACACCACCCCTCATCCAGCAATTCAAAGCCACCGCTGAACCCATAAATTTTACCCCACAAAGAGGGACGACAAAAGTACAGCTTAAAACTATCTTCTGTCATGATATTACAATGTGTGGGATCCTGGAAAGCCATTGGGAACGGGTAGGCTGGATAGATGGCAAAAAATAAGCCATCAACAGACAGTATCCGATACACCTCATTAATTAAAGCAATAAAAGGAAAGTAACTTTCGATCACGCCTTTCTCGTTTCGAATTGCAGCTGCCCTGGGAATATGCTCCAGTACATCATAAGCAGTTATGGCCGAGATCGAGCTCGAGTCAAAGGGAAGAGCGCCTGCAAATAGATCACAAGGAATCACTCTGGGATCATTCGATAACTGGATCTCAGCACCAACTACTTCCTTGGCATGGAATGGATTGCGCTTCAATTCAGGGCCACAGCCAAGGTCGAGACTCAAACTACCTGCACTATCCCTCAGGCAATAAGTCTCATACAGTTCCGAGAGATAATGTTGGTCTCTTTGGGGTGCCTGTAGTACAAGCGCCCGAATGGTTCGCCGGATTAATTCTCGGATCGGCGAAGAATAATTACGGGTTGCCATGATGGGTAGAAATGCTTGTTTTTTTCAATCACTGCTGTTGTGGTCTTATCAGCTACAAGAGTTGATCGGCTGAGGCCAACCCACTCACTTCACAAGTAAGGATCCCCGAACAGCGGCTATGAGCTTGAACAACCAGACGGGCGATCCAGCTATGGGAGAGCTTATGATTGCGTTGGGGACTTCCTTGACTTACAGGTTTACCACCTCAAGAAGTTCACTGAGCCAAGGAATCGCCACCTCCAGGCTGGGAGTGGGTATCGAGCGGCAGAGATGCTCAAACTCAAGCCAACAAGCCGACACTGCGCGCCACACTCAGAAGATCACCAGCCCATCCACCTTTATGCTACGAAGCGCGTCGATCCAGGCCACAGACCCACTCAGCTAAAGCGGCCTGGAAGAGACGGTTTTGGCTACTCAGGCCCGGGTGAGGATCTTTTTGCACAATCCAGGAGGAAATTTCTCCGGCGAGGCAATACAGAAGGTCCCAATGTTGGGTAAAATACGACTACGGTCGATATCCGCCAACCAGCTCGTAAGCCTTACGGCGGTACATCAGCGAGCCGTCATGGGGCATATTCCCCCATATAAATCCTGCTCCAGAGGTAGCTGAGAAGCGCTCATGACGGCAGCGCGTGACATGCCTGCGGCAGATCACGCTGAAGCCAACGGGAGCGGCGCAAGCCTCGAAGCTGGCGAGCCAGACCATAGAGCAGGATCGAGCCCCGATGCCGCTGCGCCGTGTGCAGCGCCAGCTTCAGCAACGGTTTCGCCAGCTCAGGAGTGCCGAGGGCATCAAGCTGCCGCGCTGTGAACAGACACCAGCGGGAAAAGTGCTGCATTTCTGGCGCGTCCGCGGGCACCCCAGCTAACACCGCACAGGCATACAACCTGGGCAACAAGTGGGCTTCATCACGCAGAAATGCAGCCGGCGGGCCGGCAGAGACCCGATCAGGCGAGGGGTAGTGGCACTGCACTGACACCGTGGCGTCGCAATGGATGAGGCGAGGATTTAAGGCAGCCATGCGGGCCTCCAGATCCCAGTCTTCTGGGCGGAAATCCGGCCAAGGCCCGGCAGCATCCGAAATCCAGCGGCAAAACAGCGGTGTGTGGGTGTGCCACCAGCGCTCCACCAACAGGCGGGGGAAGAGGAAGTCGACCCGCTCGGCAGTTCCGCGGCTTTCAGCAGCTAAAACTGTGCCCACGTCGTCGAAGACCATCGAGGTGCCGTAGGCGATGGCACACTCCGGATGAGCCCGCAAAGCTGCCACCTGCAGGGCGAACTTGTCGGGCAGCAGCCAGTCGTCGCTGTCGAGATATTGGATGAACTCGCCCCGGGCAGCCTGGCGGCCCCGCTCTCGGGCGGCGCCAGGGCCGGCATTGGCTTGATGGAACACCCGGATCTCAGCCGGATGACTCTGGGCCAGTTGGCTCAGCACAGTGGGAGTGGTGTCAGTAGAGCCGTCATCGACGATCAGGATCTCGATCGGGCGATAGGTCTGCTCGAGCACGCTGCGCACAGCCCGCACCAGCGCTTTTGGTCGGTTATAGACGGGGATGATCGTGGATACCAGCCCCGATGGCACCGTAGCGGTATCAGCCATGTTGGACCCAGGCCAAAGCAGCCTGAAACTGATCGATGCTGTGGCCGGCATCATGGGCCTCACCCACCAGCGCGGCGGCTCTGGCATAGCGCTTGCGCAGCATCGGGTTGAGGAGCAGACGCTCCAGCGCCTGAGCGAGGGCCACGGGATCGGCGGCCGGGAACTCCACTCCGCAGCCAGCCGGCCGGATCAGCTCGGCGGCCGCACCCACCCCGCTGGAGGCCACCACCGGAAGGGAGGCCGCCAGGGCTTCGTTCACCGACACCCCCCAGGGTTCATCGACGGCAGGATGTACGAAAACATCGGACCGGCCATACCAGCCGGGCAGGCTGCTGTAGGCCACATAACCAGGACAGAAGACAGCCTGCTTGAAGCTGGCCAGTGCCTTACGCACCTGCTCACGCAGCGGGCCATCGCCCACCAAAATGAGGCGTGCAGAGGGGTGGGCAACCAGCAGGAGGCGAAAGGCTTTGATCAAGGTGAGGGGGTCTTCCCGTGGCGTCCACTTGACGATGCCCAGCACCACGAAGGCATCTGCAGGCCACCCCTGCTTAGCTAAGAACTGCTGCCGTTCTTGGCGGGCTTCAGTGGCGCCCCTGGCAAACCAGGCAGTGTCGACCGCGTAGGGGAATGGAAAGCTCGGCCGACTGGTGCCGGAGAGGCGCAGCAAATAGGCCTGGGCCTGCTCACCCACGGGGTGCCAGGTGTCAAACAGACGTTGTAAAGCGCCGATCCCCCAGCGCCGCAACCGGCCGCGATACCCGGTAAATCGCGTGTGCTGGAGCGTGTTGTCGGAACGCAGGCCGATGGGCTGGCCACTGGCCTTGAGCAGCAGAGCTAAGAACAGATGGGAGCGGGGGAAGTAGCCGGCGATCACCACCAGTGCGGGGCGCAGCCTGCGGATCTGGCGGGCCATCTGCACGGCTGCCAGTAAGCCTGGACGGGAGTTCCAGATTGCGTGGTAATCGTTAGAGCCGAGATGGTCCCATTGTGGCGAGAGACCGATTTCGGGATCCACAGAAGCCAAACCCTGTGGCCTGGGCTCAGAATAAATCACTGTGAGATTGATCTGACCCTGCCGATGCATGCGCTGGTACAGCGGTGCATCGAACTGGGTTTCGTGGTTCTGAACGATCACGAGGCTGGGAGGGTTAATCTTATTTTCCGGCATAATAATTTCAGCTCGGCGCAGCTACCGAGGAATTCCGTCGTGGCATCACCAATAGCCTCGTCATCCCAATCGTGAACCGATGCTGCCGGAACAGGGCTTGGTAAGGACAGGCCCAGATGGACATGGCAAGCAAACGGGCGGTTTGGCTTTTGGTCTGAAGTCGCAGTGATTCAGCTAGATAACCCATCAAAATGCCATGCAAGGCCAAGTCAAACTTTGAGCGATAAACTTTGGGAAAGTAGCGACAGAAAGTCCTAAAAAGGTCTCGGCTTCGCTTAGCCTTCTCGAGCGGAGAAAGAGGCGCCCAGACACCACCATCATGCAGCCGATAGGCAGAAGTTTCGGCGCCAATCACGCCGGCTGCTCCCTTGGTTGCTGCCAGTAAATACAGAGGACGATCGAGACAGTATTGCTGATAAATCCAATGGGGTAGTTGGACCGCTTCGCGGCGCATTAATACAGAAGAGAAATGGAACGTGTAACTGCCGATCAGGTCCTGGAAATCCAGTTCATCCATCCCGGGTGGTGGGCCGATCCGGCCATCGGCAGGCTGCGAGCCAACTTCAGCCATTCGTCGGCTGCGCTGATCAACCACCCGGGTGTGGGAGCCGCAGAAAGCTAGATGGGGTTTCGCTTCAAGCAGGGACAGCTGTTGTTCGAGCTTGGTAGGATCAATCCACCAATCGTCGCCTTCAAGAAAGGCGACGTAAGGAGCTCGCGCCAAGGCCAGTAAACGGGCGAAGTTGCGGTGGAAGCCAAGTGGACCTCCGGGGCTTGACATCACTTTGATGCGATTGGGATCCCTATGCTGCGCCTGGTCGCAGAGTCTCGCGGTGGCATCACTGGAAGCGTCCTCACCGATCAGCAATTCGGTATGAGAAAAGATGGTCTGTCTATAAACCGACGAGATTGCATCGTTGATGAACTGGGCATGGTTGTGGGTGAGCATCAGTACGCTCACCTTGGGTGGGGCAGCCGGCTCAGAAATAGGATTCATCGTGCCTCCGAGAGCGGACCACCTTGGCGGGGCGACCGTACGCCATCACACCGGAAGGCAGGGAATCCAGCACCAGCGAGCCGGCACCAACCACCGTGTCAGCGCCGACATGTACGCCTTGAAGCAGCTGTACTCCCAGACCGAGGAAGCTCCGCGGACCGAGGATCACCCTTCCTCCGGTGATCACTCCAGGCGCCAAGCTGGCAAAGGAACCCACCTGCGTGTCGTGATCCAGCGATGCCATGGTGTTGAGCAAGACGCCATCACCAAGCTCCGAGCCGGGCCCCACATGGGCTTGGGCCAGTAACACCACGCCGGCACCGATTCGGACTCCCGTTGCCACCACAGCCGTGGGATCGATCAAAGCAGGGAATACTGCATTGGGACAGGATGCCGCAAGCCGTTGGGCCATCGCCTCACGCTGGGTGTTGTCTCCAATAGCAACCATCAAGTGGCGCACCCTGAGCTGTTCACACAACGCCGGTACATCGGCTTCTGTGCCAATGATGGGTACACCATCCAGACCAGGCCCCTGAGGCTGAAAGGAATCGATCAAACCCACGGGGGTGAACCCTCTATGGCGCAGCAGCATCGCCAATACTGAGCGGGCATGGCCACCGGCGCCAATCAGTAAGACAGGAAGGATTTCCACGGATATCAATGTGGTGAGATTTGGGAAGTGCCTTCAGCCAGGCCAGTGAATCTCCTGATTAGGCCATTGGCAAGGGCGCGTATTTGCAGATGTTCCATCCAAACCCTTTCCTGCGGATCAGGAGAACACATTCAACCACGAAAATCTCACCATCCCAGTCCTTCAATGGCAAGTCTAATCAGATATGACTTCCTATTTAGCCATGGGTAGGGACTATCTTGGCCAAACTGTCCAGCAAATCACTTGTCAAAAGAAGTCCTGTGAGACGCTATTTTCCAAGCAAGCAATAGGTAAGCAAGGGGCAATGAGTGACATCGGCAATACGGGAATCACATCATTAAAAAATCTTGATCTAAATCTCTATGGCCAAAAATGCTCAATCAATGCTATCTAGTCCAATGACAACTCAGGAGAAGATTTTATAGCACCGTATATAAGTCACGCATTTTTTTACTTTAGCAATGGCAGCTCTTTTCCATTTACCAAAGCATAGTTAAAACGACACTACTATTAACACTGAAGCTATAAACAAGAATTTAATTAAATAGTAATAAATGCATTATTTTAGGCGGATTTAATTGTGAATCTGGCTATGAAAGCAAAAGCAATCTCAACTTAGAGAACCAATTCTACATGTTGGACGAGAGATGATTTGCGTTAGATTGAATGTACTCACTAGTGTTTCTTGAGAACACTGAGTCTATGGTTGTGCTGCCTTATTGATTTCTAAATATTTCAACTACTGGTTACTTGAAGCCACTTGTGGCTTTGGTGATCGTCCAAAGAGGTAACTGTATTCAAAAATCTTAGATACCTTGGCATATGCCGCTAAAAAAAAGCGTGGATAACGACTTGATTTATTACAACAATCTAGGGGATGAATCAAGCATGATTAATCCTGGCAAAATCGGACAAGTCTTAGCATTACAAGCGTGATAACCACAACAAATCATTCCTGGCAAATGTTAAATCAAGTTGAATGGGTTTTCCGTGCCGAAATAATACTTCATTGACTGCCAGTAAAAAAAATCCTTGCTCATGCAGATAGCTAATCACTTCGGCTCCTAGTGGAGCGCCAAGATTGTATTGGCAGAGGCTGATTTCAATCATTACAAGCTTAGCCTTGGTAAGCTTGCTTGTCCCCCCTGCCAAAACGTCTAATTCAGCACCTTGTACATCCAGCTTGATCAGGTCAAAATCTTCTTCAAACTGATCTAGCGTGGACGTTTCTAGATGAATGATATTGGGACAATCGTAACCTGCTTGCAGTTCTCGGTATAATGAGGCACCAGTGTTTACAGTTTCAATGGTGGGATTAGGGAGGTAGAATTTAAGCATTTCCCCTGTGCGAGCACCCAAGCAGGCTTGCAGGCAATTAGGATTTGTTCTGCGTAATTCAGGAAGATTATGGGCATTAGCCTCAATCGATAATAAACGTGATTGCGGATAACAACGAAGAAACATCTTTGCCCACTGCCCAGTGTTTGCACCAATATCAACAGCCGTGTCAATGATGACCCCATGGCCGCGCAGTAATATAAAGATCTTTTCAAGGCTGAAAACCTCATCGACAAATAGTCGATTATTAAATAGGCGTTCTCTAGCGTATTGCCTCACTAGATCCTTAAAACGGATGACTAACTTATGAACTTTCACTCGCAAGAAGTGGTGCCAGGAGCTTGGCAGTCTATACCATAAAGCAGTGAAATTTGAGCGGCGATCGCAGGATGGCGATCATATTGATGCAAAATCTTAGGCTTAGAACCTGCCACTAAAACAATATTTTCAGCATCTATTTCCAGGTGGTGAGCAGGTACTTCTCCAACAGTTGCCAAGTCTGAATACCATGGAATCTTTTGACATTCAACAGATGAAGGATAGCGTAGAATCATATTATGATAAGCTTGATCCCAGATTGGCACTAAAAGGCTGCAGCGCAGGCAGACGGTCTTGGCAATCTCATCGCAGAATAAGTCAAGGTAGGATAAGATTGATTCACGATCACCGATTGTTACCCCAGAACATAAAACTGTTTGATTGCTTAACATATTTAAGCCATCTTCGCCATAGGTAATACGAATCCATTCGGCATTAATTGTGCTTTCGGAAATTGTTCGATATTCCATTCCCGTGTTGCAACTCTCTCCCATAGAGGCAAAGGGGTCTCCTTGAAAAATTACATCTCGGCTATCAGATAAAAGAATTGAATCCACTTTTTCACTTAGCTGCCGAATGATGGAGCGGGCTATGAAGAAACGGCGATTGAGAATGAATAGCCCTTGGCTACTAAGGCCAAACAGGCTGGGTTGTTCATCAATCAATCTTAGTGGGGCGGCGAATTTACATTGCAGGCGAAGCAACTTGGAATGTAGTCGCGCCATTATTCGCCGTATCTTTGGAACAAATCCTTGGAAATGTTGAAGAGGTTTAAGGGCAGTTTTGATAGGATGAAGTGTTAATGCAGTAAAACGAGCGCAGCATGGTTCGAGATTAATAAGATCCTGATTGCGCACGATGGCGATAATCTCCGCATCAGGGCAGTGGGCTTCCGCGGAGGCGAGGAAAGCCCAGATATCACTAGGCTGATAGCCAACCGCTGTGGTCACGATCAGATTTTTCATCGGTGGTGCCCGATTATATTTGAGTAAAGATATCTGGTTCCATTAGAATCAGCAGCCTTACGGAAAAGCTCAAAATCTGCGAAGTAGGAGTCGCTCCAACCATTGCAGTGAACAACCAAATCACGTCGGATCATTGCATTAAGTGAATCTACTTCACCTACGGTAAATCCAGGAGAAGGCATCAAAATTTGGCTTTGTACACCATGTTTGACATGGTCATAGTTAATCGGACAAAAGACAAGGTCGATATTTTCAGAGTCGAATCCAGTGACCATCTGATCCAAGGCCTCAGGATAAATCACATTATCGTCATCGAGGAAGAGCAGGAATTCTCCTCGTGATCTTACGATACCAACGTTGCGCTGAAGGTTGCCAAAGTTGCGTATCGCAGGTGTAAAATAATAATGGCGGCGGGGGTCTTGATTGGCCAAACTTAGAGAGTGAACCGCAGGAAAATACCCATCACAGACAATTAAATGCTCCCAGAGTGGATAAGATTGTGCATCAACGGAGGCGATGGCATTTTTCAAGCCCTCAATCCGCCCACAGGTAGGTGTAATCACACTTACCTTAGCTGGAAAGATTTGAACAGCCTGAACCTGCCGAAGGTAAAACATTAGAGGTCTGTTCATGGCCTCGAACCGTAGACGCCGCCAAGTCTCCGAATGTCCACTCCACAGCCGTTTGGTAATTCGACGGCTGCGTTGGAATAAATTGGTCATTTGTACGAATTCAGGTGCAGAGACTATAGAATAAAGTATTTCAATCTAAAGATGAAGACAAATATACTGCTTTCCGTGCTAATCTGCGAAAATATGCCATTAGACGGCAATCATGAATCGAAATAACATTGATTGCGCTTGCAGGGATAATCATGAGAATCAAGAAATTTTAGAGATGCTTGCATGTCATAAATAGCCTAATCAAGGCATAAGCAGAACATGAGTATCGTTGGTATCTGAATTAAGGCATTGTTTGAAGAAATTTCAATTTCTTTCATGTATAGCTGGGTGATTCCCTGCTTTTCGAATAATAGATTCCAGATTGGAGATATGCAAATATAAAGGAAATAACTTAGTCGCTCGCTGCCGTGCATTTCGTCCCATCGAAGCCGCCAATTGAGGATCGTTCGCAAGTAGCAAGATGTGATTTGCCATTGTACGGATATCAAGCTCTTTACCAAGGAGACCAGTCTCGCCGTGGATGACAACATCAGGAATCCCAGCGTGGTTTGTCGCTATAACTGGCAAGCCGGCCATTTGAGCTTCAATAATTGAAAGAGGAGTACCCTCACTATCACCATCCTCTGAGACTATCGAATGCTGGAGAAATGCTCGTGCACTTTGTAGATAATCCCAAATCTTCTTGGGGGGAAGAACACCGCAAAAGTAAATATTATTTTCTAAACCAAATGCTTTAACGAGGCTTTTGCAAGGATTGAGTAGTGGTCCATCCCCGATGAAAAAGAGTTGTGCATTAGGAAATGCGGTAACAACCGTGCGAAATGCAGATATCGTTAAATGTGGTGCCTTTTTCTCAACAAATCTTCCTACAGCCACAAACCGAGTAGACGCATCAGAAGGCCGTCCCGCACTAAACAAATCGGGATCTACACCATAGGGGTTAAGAATTACTTTATGTTCTGGAGCACCTAATTCATGAAGCTTCTTTTTCATCGCCTTAGAAACAACCACAATGGCGGCTGCGTTCCTAAAAATAATCTTATAGGACTTTAAATTGGCCTCAACTGTTTGCTTATGGTAAGCATCGAAACCATGAAAGTGAACCACATAGGGTATCTTGGCGCAATCAAGAAACTTATATACGTTAACAGCCATGGTGCCAAACTCAATTAGACTGACGTCAATCCCCGATGTTTTTAGAAACTGGCTAAAACTTTGCCTCCATACCCAATGCGTCTTGTCACCTAGATGATATAATATTCTGTCTACAAGACTGAATATGCGATAATAGTTGGACTTACCATGAATAACGAATGGTATTTGTCGTCCCGTAAAAATAACCTTTTCAAAAGGTAAAAAGTTAATATGATTTGCGATAAAAGTCTCGGAATATGCATTCTGATGAGGCATGAATAAGGCTAGTTTCACTTGTACTCCTCAAGTGCTTTGTTGAAGATTTATTTGATTAGAGAGTACGTAATACTGCTAAATGGGAACATGAAGCTCAATGGTGAATTTTCAAAACTTCTTGGGTTTGCTATAGCTCTTCTGGCTGCAAGGCACATGAGTTGATTCGCAAACTTGCTAAAATCAGAGTCAAGTCTGATTTGTAATGATGAAAAGCCTGGAGAAAAGAAACCATATTGCTTAAACAGATATTTAGATTCACAATAATAGTCCATCGACATAATACTAAATGAGCGAACATGTGTTGGGTCTACTACCGCATAAGCCGATCTGAAGTAAGGTGTCTTTGCTATGAACTGACCTCCTGGCTTTAGTATTCGTTGAATTTCAGCCATTAAGGGAATTAGATTGCGAATATGCTCAACAAGTTGATCAGCCCAGACTATGTCTACGCTGCTGCTGGGTAGAGGTAGTTTGCATGACTCCATGTCTACTATAATGTCGACTCCAATATTTTGGCAATGATCAATTCCAATTGATCCAGGTACTTTTCGCTTCCCGCATCCAAGGTCAACTACCATATTTCCTCTAGAGGCAGCCTCGCAAACATCATGCCTAATTATTGAAGATTTATTAATATCAATTGTCATGTCATTATTTGAGCTTTTCAAATCGTGAGTCATAAAAAAATTGGCTATACCTTTGGACTATTCTTGGCGATATACGGTAAATACATAAAAAGAATTTTTAGAAATAGCTTTTTACTTTGTTCTTTTAAGTATTGAAGTGATCCTCATAAAGGTATCAGACAGAGCTTTTCTTGTTTCGTTTCCAAAAATAAACCACTCGCAGCGGCTGGCTAATTACATTGCTAACTAATTTGAGGAAGTGACCTGGCATCCGTAGACAAAGCCTTGGCGCTATCAGCGAGAACAAAATTTTAATACGGTATATCCACAGCTGTAATGAAAATGTTTGTGGATCGAGTTGAAGCTCCCAGCTGCAGATCCATAGCTCACGGTCGAAGAGTTCTTTGTCGTACCGATTGGCAAGGTGCGATCGCATCACATCCGTGAAGGCTTGAGCCAGCTCAATTCTGTGAAGAGTATTTGCACCGGTGTACAACCCGCCGGCGTGGCGACGGTAATAGGAGACTGTCTCATCAAGAAACCCACATCGCCCTGCTTGGCTTAATACTATACTAACCATCGATATCCAGCCGACCATGTCTGGAAATCGAGGATAGATATTGAGTGCCTTGCGGCGATACATAATTGTGGAGGTGTGTACCACAAAGCGCCGAGAGACTTCGGAAAGCCCATAGCTCTCGCTTGCAGGAAGTGGGTGAATGCGATTGAGGGTTCGCGCTCCACACCAAGCCCAGTCAGGATTGTTGTCCAAAAGTTCTATCTGACGCTCCAGCTTGTTGGCAGATGTCCAGTAGTCGTCTCCCTCCAAAAGGGCAACAAATGGTGCTCTTGCCCTGACTTGTAGACGTAGGAAATTAGCCGTGATCCCCACTTGCTTGGCAGCAGTGATAACGCGAACTGTTTTGGGATAGGCCGTCTGAAGATCGTGGCATAGGGTTATCGAGTGATCAGTGGAGTGATCTTCACCCAGCAAAACTTCGAAGCTGAAGCTAGTGACTTGGCAAAGCACGCTCTCCAATGCTTGGCGCAGGTAAGGGGCATGGTTACGAGTCATCAGAATGACTGACACCCGTGGATCTGCACAAAGTTGTCCTGGGCTGCTGATCTCCTCGGCGGGGATGGACAGCATTTCCTCAACCGTCCAGTGAGTGTATTGATGTTTCTTGGCCAATTGTGACATGTGGAATTCGACCATAGCGGGCAGCCAAGATGCTGAATGAAGACTGATGCGAACCGACCAGGAAATCGCATCGTGATAATGCCGTGAAATCAATCATCGCGTCCACTCCTGCCGAGGATTGTCTCGATCCAGGCTGAGCAGTTTGCACCAAACGATCCTGTTGCCGAATCGTTTGTACAGGGCACCGGTCTCATCGGGTGCATCAGTGCAAATCAGAAATCGGCTTCCCTGATAGATGGCTAGATGGGCCTCCATTTTGGAAAATACTTGTATTTCAATGCAATGATCAGGGAGTGATTCTTGGGAGTCGTTTTACCGTAAGCGCCTTTCAGGAATCTTTTTTCAGAATATTTTACTTGCATAATCTTAAGCCATCAAGTCTGGCCGCTTGATGTTGCTTGTGATGTGTGAGCTGTTATGTAGTCGTTCGTCCAATCGTTGCTGGGACTGCTTTCACCTGCTGCTGCCAAAGGCTCCGGTAGTTGCCCTGCCGTCCAAGGAGTTCCAGATGGGCACCATGCTCAACAACGCGCCCCTGCTCCATCACCAGGATCTGATCAGCATTCACGATCGTGCTCAGTCGGTGGGCGATCACCAGCACCGTCCGCTGCCGCTCAAACTGCTCAATCGCCTGCTGCACCAGTCGCTCGCTTTGGCTGTCCAGGGCACTGGTCGCCTCATCGAGGATCAGCAGCTCCGGGTTGCGCAGGATCGCCCGCGCCAGGCTGATGCGTTGGCGCTGGCCGCCGCTGAGGCGGTAACCACGCTCGCCCACCAAGGTGTCGTAGCCCTCCGGTAAGGCCTCGATGAACCCCGCCGCCTGCGCCTGGGCCGCCGCAGCCTGCACATCGGCCCGCGTCGCCCAGCTGCAGCCAAAGGCGATGTTCTCCGCCAAAGCGGCGTTGAACAAAAACGTGTCCTGGCTCACCACCCCTAGCCGCTGCTGCCAGCTGGCTAGATCCAACCGGGCCAGATCCAGGCCATCGATCTCGATCCGCCCGCCGCTGGGGGCATAAAGGCCCACGAGCAGATCAGCGATTGAACTCTTACCCGCTCCGCTCGCTCCCACCAGAGCCAGCGTCTGGCCCTTCGGCAGTCTGAAGCTCACCTGATCGAGCACCGGCGGCAGCTCCGGCGCGTAGCGCAGGCTCACCCCCTCAAAGCGAATCTCGTGTTTCAACTCCTGGAAAGGCACTCCCCCTTGGCGCCGGAGCTCCTTGCCGGCTGGGCTGAGGATCTCGTTAAGCCGCTCATACGCCCCAGTGTTGTTGCCCAGGGTGGTGAACACCCCGGCGATGATCCCCAGCCGCATGTTCAGCCGCTGCAAGGCCACCACAAAGGTGGCGAGGCTCGGCAGCACCCCGGTGACCCTCCCCTGGAAGGCCAGCAGGCTCAGCGCCGCGATCACCGCGATCGCCAGAATCGGCAAGAAGCGGCTGAAGGGCCCGATCACGGCCCCAAGCTGGCTCTGGCGCCGCTGCTCCACCTCCAGCTGTTGCATCTCGGCCCGCACCGTGCGATCGGCGGCCTCCAGCTGTCCCATGCTGTGCAACAGCCGCAGGCCCTGGATGTCTTCCGTGATGCGGCTGCCCAGGCGCACCTGGCTGGCCATCAGTTGCCGTGAAGCATCGCGGATGCGTGGCAGCAGCTGCTGCTGCATCAGCGTGATCAGCAGCGCCATGCCGGCCGCCCCCAGCAGTAGCCAGGGGGAAAGGGCAATCAATACGGCCAGATAGGTGAACAGCAGCAGCCCGTTCAGCAGCAGCTGAGAAAGACTATTGATGTATCTGTTGATCGCATCTGGCCCATCGGTGGCCTGGTTGAGCAGGTCGCCCACCCGGTAGCGGCTGGCGCAGGCGAAGGTCAGCGCCAGGATCCGCTGGTGGATCAGGGTTTTTACCGTGACAACGCAGCGGGCGGCGAAGTAGCCCACGCTCAGCTGGTTGAGGTAGCCCGCCAGGCTCATCAGGGCCTGCAGCAGCACCGCCAGGCCCAGCAGGCCAATAAACAGCGGCGTGCGCGGAGCTTGCACGCTTACCTCGCGCAGGCCACCCAGTACCCCGATGCTGGGGTAGCGGCTCAGATCCAGCCCTGCCGAACCACCGGGGGCTGACAGCAGCTCCAGTGCCAGGAAGATCACGCCCAAGGTGGCTCCTTCGCTGAAGGCTTCCACCAGGCTCGCGCCAAAGTTCAGCGCCAGCAGCTTCCATTGTTGCCGCGCCGTTGTGCGCAGCAACTGTGCCGCCGGCTGCTGGCTGAGGAACGGCGTGAGCAACGGCCCGGCGAAGCGGCGTGCCAGACGGCGCAGCAGGGAGGACGGGCTGGAATGGCGGATCAAAATCGGGCTTAATTTCGAACGTTGGGCGGATTCAGGATGCTCAATCGGCGAAGGGATTGATCAGCCCGATGGGGGTGTCGCTGAAGTGGCCTGTGTTGCGGCTGTCCGCTTGGCAACCACACGTCTTGGCTGGGCCGGTCATCCAACCAGCACACCACAGCAGGATCCGGCTGGCTCTGCATCACAGCCGAGATCACATTGGTGTCGAGCAAGATCACGAGCTCCATGCCGCCGGTGCAGCCTCCTGGCCCCGCCATTCGCCGATGGGCTCATCCAGCTCCGCACCGCTGAATAGGGCCGCAATCTGTGAGCCGAGCCCTGCTTCTTCCATGCTGCGGCCATGGCGTTGGGCCCGTCGACGTAGCGCCTCTTTCACCGACTCATTCAGATTACGAACCAGCAACTGCGCCACCCAGCCATCCCAGATCAATTCGATATCACGCTGTTAGTGGTGCGGGCCTGCGGCTGAGAGTTTTTTCTGGGTTGCAGAGCCGAAGCGGTAGGTCCAGCAGAGCTCTGCTCAGGGCAGCACCTGAGCCGCGAGGCTCTGTAACCGCCGATCAGCCGTCAGCAAGGTGGCCGCCTCCCGCCGGGCTAGCGCCAGGTAGAGGCAGTCGTAGACCGGGTGATTCAGATGGCAAGCCAGAGCCAGGGCTTCCACCTGCAAATGGCGGTCCGGCTCAATCTGGTCGACCAGATCGCGTGCATCAGCGAGAAGCAGCTGGGGATCGAGCCCGTTCAGGTTGCCGGCACGATGCAACTTCCAAAGTGTGTTGGCCACTTCGGAGAGCATCAGCTCTGGTGCCAGCACCAGAGCCGCCTGCTGCAAGGACTCAGCCCAAGCAGCAGCGCTGGGATCGCAAGTGATGACCCTCAGCGCCGCCGAAGCATCGAGCACAGCAGCGGATGCCATCAGCGTTCTCGATCGGCGCGGATTAGGGCCTCCGGCAGTTCTGACCACTGCAGGGGTGATCGCTGGCGCCAACGCTGTTCGATCCGCTCTAGGGCCTGCTGACGCCGCTGACGCGGGTCGCCACCGCTGAGCACCTCAAGGTCGGCGAGGGCCTGCTGGCTGAGGCTGCGCTTGTGTTCACGTGCCCGACGCTGCAGCAGACGATGCAAGGGCTCCGGTAGGTCTCGGATCTGCAGAGATGGCATCAAGCCTGGGACAGCGCACTTAGATAATTTACTCAAACTGCAGGCGTTGCGCAGCTCACACCGTCAGTCGATCCATTGGCAGGGAAGGCTCAGGGCATCGGCCAGGGCTGACTGAAAGTCAGGCACAAGGGTCGTTGTGCGGCCAAGCTGGGCCTGGTTTTATCGGGACTGCTCTTGTCCATTGGCCCAGCTTGCTGCCAGTCCCGATCTGATCGCCTTCCTGCAGGCCTTGCCGGAGGGCCGTAAGCGCCGAGGGGTCCGTTACCCCCAGTGGTTGCTTCTGTTGATGGCGATCCTGGGCATCCTCAGCGGCTGCCGCAGCGCCAGGGATCTGGAGCGTTTTGCCAAGCGGCATCACCAGGCGTTCGGCGCGGCGCTGGATCTGGAGTTGCCCAAGGCACCTTGCGACTCCACCTTCCTCTACCTGTTCGAGCGCGTGGAGCTGGAGGAGCTCTTTGGGTTGCTCAGGGACTGGATGCTCGCTCAGATCGCAGATCAGGACAAGGATTTCGACCAGCTGATCTGTGACGGCAAGACCCTGCGAGGCTCAGCTGCTCAGCCTGATGGCGCTGATGGGGCGACTCGGTTTGTCACCCAGGTCACGCTCTACGCCCGGGAGCTGGGCGTGGCGATCGCCCAGACCTCCTTCGATACCGGTGAATCCCACGAGCGCGCGGCTCTGAAAGCCCTGCTGAGCACGCTGGAACTTGAGGGTGTGTTGATTCAGGCGGATGCGCTCCACACCTCGCCAGTGTTTTTCAACTCGCCGCCGAGCAGGGCGCCGACTTGCTCCTGACGGTCAAAAACAACCAGCGCCGGCTTTACCAACAGATCGTCTCCCAGTTCCGCGGCCACCGGCATTTCCCTGTTGAAGTCAGCGATGTCGAGGCCAGCCATGGCCGCCAGGTGCGCTGGCAGCTCAGAGCCCGCAATGCCACAGACACCATCCGTGAGCGCTGGGCGGGTGCCAGCTGGATCATCGAGCTGGTGGTGAGCAGTGGGTTGCGCGACGGCAAGCCGTTTCACCACGTCCACTTGTTCATCACCACCCTGCGCACCAGCCCAAAAGCAATGCTGCGACTGGTGCGGCAGCGCTGGGCAATCGAAAACCAGTGGCACTGGCCCCGCGACACCCAGCTCGGTGAGGACGCTCACCGCTACGCCCAGCGCAACGGTGTTCAGGTGCTGGCTCTGCTGCGGACCTTGGCTCTCAACTTGTTGCGCTGCAACGGTTTCCGATCGATCCGCGCTGGCCTGATGGCCGTGGCGCATGACATCAGCCGCATGCTCGGCTGGGTCGGCATCAGCCTGGCGGAGACGGGATGAATGGACTTTCAGTCGGCCCTGGGGCATCGGCTGCCCTGGCCAGGTTTCGATCAGCTGTGGCGATCAGGAGATTGTGCCGCTTCGCCAGGGCCAGATGCAGAGTATCATGGTGCCTTCCTGGTAAGACTGCTGTTCTTCGGGCACAAGCCGGGCCACAACCCGACCGCGCCGGGTTGATCTGGGATGCGCTTCAGCTTGCCCAGATCTCTTCAAGATCCAGCTGCAGGCCTGGAAACTCAGGGCCTGCTTCGAGATGCGTGGCCTGTTCCTTGCGCTGCGGGTCGCCGTTGGCCTGATAGGCGGCCATCTTGCGGCGCAAAGCGCTGACGCCACGGGGGCCATCATCGCTGGGGCTGGCAGGCGGGCGACATCACGATTCAGCGGGTGATGCACGACAACTACGGGCCGGTGATCTGGGATGCCAACGACGGCGGTGAGGAGTTGCGCCGCAGCATCCGCGAGCAGCTGGTTGCACGGGCCAAGGGAGCCGGCCCGGAAACCAGCAGCGCCTTCATCGCCTTCAGCCGTTCCGCCGTGATGCAGGCCCGTGGCGATCAGCTGGCGGTGGAGATCGATCGCAACGGCACCTCATGGGCCCTGGCCGCCGACCTGCTCGGCCTCTATGAGATTCCCTACGAATGGGACCCACGTTAGCGGCGCCTTCTGATCGGCAGCAGCGATGTGGCCTCCACCTACCGCGACGAAGTCTGCAGGACACCAGCGGCCAGCCGATGTTCGAGATGGCCCTGCTGGGCGGCTAGTCGCCCGTGATCCTGCGGGGTCTGGTGATCGAGAACCGGGCCTGGTGCCGGGTGCTGGAATTCGCCGAGGAATTCGGCATCACGGCCTTCTTTTCTCCCTTTGCCTTGGGCGAACGCCGCGGCGGCCGAGGGGGTTCGCCCCGCCCAGATCTCAGCCAGCTCAAGGCTCCTCAACGGCAGGTGTGAGGCCGAGGCCGGCAGCACAGCGGGCCAGGGAGCGATCAAAGCTGATCAGGGCACGGCAGCCCTCGCTGCGGGCCAGATGCAGGGAGTCGGCAAAGTCGAGCCCATGGCGATGCCACTCCAGGGCATTCAGCACCTGATCATCATGCTCGAGATGCACCTGCGGGATGGCCATCAGACCTTCAAAGGCACGGATGACCACCTCGGGCGACAAGCGATAGGCACCACGCAGCACCCATTCCAGCTCAAGCGTCACCGTGATCGGCACAAAGCAGGCGGAGCTGCCATCGATCAGATGCGCTGCCCGCTCGGCCTGCTCTGGATCATCGTTGGTGAGCAACCGCACCAGGACGTTGGTGTCGAGCGCCAGCGGCAGACTCATGGGTGCTCTGGGCGCTTGGCGAACAAGGCTGGATCCATCTGCTTCAGGGAAACGGTGGGTCCGTGGTAGCCCGCAGCGCCGATCAGGGCGCGGGCAGAGCCGGGTCGCCCTGCCCCCTGGGGTGTGAGGCGCAGACCATCCGGTTCCAAGCTGAGAGCCAGGCGATCGCCCGGCTTCAAGCCCAGTAGCTGACGCAGCCGGGCCGGAATCACCAGCTGCCCCTTCGAGGAGAGGGTGAGGATGGCGTCCATGGTTCAACTCCAGCACGTCTTACCAGAGTAAGACAGATCACTGCGCCCTCGCTGATCGCCTGCGGCAGGCTCGCGCCCAGGCTCACCCCAAGGAAGCGCCACTGCTGCCCACGGCGGCTGAGGCAGCCGTTGCAGAAGCGTGATGGTGAAGCGAAGAATCACGCGGGAGTCTGGATCTACAAGTGGGGTGGGAGTGATGGAGCGGTGTTACTCGCGACACAACCCCAGCAACTGTCTCAGCCGCGCCGGAATCACAAACTGACCCTTCGACAAGAGGAAGAGAATCGCATCCACTGGAAGGCCTCGCCGAGCTTCTTAGTGGCGCCGGGGCCTTGTAGTCGCGTTGTCCTCAAGACCGGCGGAAGCCCAGGCAGACACACTGGGGGAGTTGGGTCTTCTGCAGCCATGGCGGAAGCGGATGTGCGCTGGCTGCAACGCCTGGACAATGACTGCCGCGTCCTCTGAGTGAGCTGGAGGAGCAGGGGTTGATTCAGGCCTTTGAATTCCCCATGAACTGAGCTGGCAGCTGTTGAAAGATGTCCTGGTGGACCAGGATGTGAGTGGCATCAGCGGTTCGCGGGATGCGGTGCGGGAGGCCGTGGTGAGGGATCTGCTCAGACCAGGCAAAGCAGCATTGAGCGCATCCACAGAACTGATCGAGATCGCCATCCCTGGTCTTCCGGCGGATCCGACATTGACCTGTGCCTGGAGGCCCCGGCCCTGGGGCTGGGCGAGCTGCTGCTGCTCGGCGCCCAGCTGGATGATCTTCTGCTGCCCTGGCGGATCGATCTGCCAGGGCAGGGGTGCTGCTGTGGGAGCAGCCAAGGCAGCGAATCGCCAAAGGGAAGCTGCACTCCGAAGGCGACGTCACTTAATAACCCAGGACTGATTCAGGCCCTGCTCCAGGGAGTGACGGCGCTGACAGCTCGTCCGCCACACATCTTGGCTGAACTGATCAGCCAACCAGATGCACCATCTCGATCATCAGCTGCTCCACCACGCGTTTCGGCTCCTGGAGGCTCTGCTCAGGGCAGCACCTGAGACGCCTGCTGCAGGGCTCCGGTAGGTCTCGAATCTGCAGAGATGGCATAGAACGGGGGCTAGCGCAGCTCACGCCGTCAGTCGATCCATTGGCAGGGAAGGCTCAGGGCATCGGCTGCCCTGACCAGGTTTCGATCAGCTGTGGCGATCAGGAGATTGTGCCGCTTCGCCAGGGCCAGATGCAGAGCATCGCCGCTGCGTAGCGCGACGGCTCTGAACTCCTGAAGCCAATGACGAGCCTGAAAGAAATCGCCGCCACGGGGCTCGATCAGGCTCAGCCGTTGCTGACGAAACAGCTCTAACTCAAGCAGAACCCAGTGACTGACCCAAAGCGGTTGATCGCCCTGAAGCAGGAGCCACGTCTCAGCAGCGCCATAGCCGCCATCGCCGAGGAACAGCGACAACACCAAACAGCTATCCACATAGGTCGGTGTCATTTCTCATCCCTCCTCCCGCAGCTCATCCACCAGATCCACCGCACTGAGAGCCAAGCGGGGCCGGTCCGCATGGAAATGTCTGATTCGCTCAGGCCAGGAGATGGTGGCTTCCTGGTAAGACCGCTGCGCTTCGGGCACAAGCCGGGCCACCACCTGACCCCGTCGGGTGATCACCACCTCATCACCTGCTTCCACTGCATCCAGCAGCGCTGAAAGCTGAGCCTTGGCCTCCGCCAAGCCCACTGTTCGCATGGTCAACAGGTCAGCTGGTCATCAGCAGCCTAGGGACGGGTTGACCTGGGATGCGCTGCCGGCTGCCCAGATCTCTTCAAGGTCCAGGCGCAGGCCTGGAAACTCAGGCCCTGCTTCGAGAGGCGTGGCCTGTTCCTGGCGCTGGGGGTCGCCGCTGGCGGGCCAGATTTCGACGGCCCGTTCGTCGGGGAGCAACAACCAGCCAAGGCGAGCGCCGTTGGCTTGATAGGCGGCCATCTTGCGGCGCAGAGCACTCACGCCGCGGGAGCCCTCATCACTGGGGCTGGCCAGCTCCACCACCAGATCGGGGCAGAGGGGCGGGAAGCCGTGGCGCTGTTCGGCAGTGAGAGCCTGCCAGCGCTCCAGGCGCACAAGCGCCGCATCAGGACTGAGGATGGCTCCATCAGGCAAACGGAATCCTCCCGAGCTGTCGAGAACAGTCCAGCCGCCTTGCTGATCCGCCCACACCAGGAGACGCATCAACAGACGGGAATTACGGACGCTGGTGTCACCACCTGTCGGGGTCATCGTGATCAGCTCGCCATCGGCGCTGAGTTCGAGCACCGACTCAGGGTTGGCGGAGCAGATCCGCTCAAATTGTTCAGGTGTGAACCGCAAATCATCAGGCCATCGCAGCGGCGCCAGGACGTCCATCGCAGCTGAAGATGATGAAGTGGCTGGGCTGGTAACCAGTGTCATGGCCGTACTCGGGCTCATGGCTCCAAAGTAGCGGCGATCTGAATGCAGCATCCAGGGGCTTTGGCGAAGCCCATGAGCTGAAAGACCAGCCCGCTGTTGCAGGTACCCGTTTCAACGCCTGTTGGGGTCCTGTAGATCAATCAGCCGTGGGCGCTGAGCTCGGGCACTGCCTCAGGGTTAGCCGCGCACACCAGATCAAACGGGGCAACGCCTCAAATCACGCTGACGGTGGCTATGGAATCCATGCAGCACTGCTGCTCCTTGATTGGACTTGTGCGTATTAAGTACAACTAAAATACTTTATCTTGACGTGATGCTTTGGCCTGTATTCAATTCCAGCCATCGCTCCCTTTCGGCTCGCCACGCTGATGCCAGCCACCATCTATCTGCACTGGGCCGCCACCCCTTACACCTGGGTGCGCTCCGGCCTGTATCACACCATCATCAGCGGCGATGGCCGTCTGCGGCGCCTGCACGCCTACAGCATCGATCTACCGGCCCACACCTGGCGACGCAACAGCAATGCGGTGGCCCTGTCCTGCGCCTGCATGGGTGGCCGCCCCGATCCCTGGAGCATTCCTCCCACCGAGGCCCAGCTCAACGCCATGTGCCGCGAGACCGCTGCGATCGCCCGCAGCTGGGGCTGGGGTCAGGCCGATATCACCATCGAGAAGGTGATGACCCACGCCGAGGCGGCCGCCAACCGCGACGGTTGCTCGATGCACGACAACTACGGCCCGGTGATCTGGGGTGGTAGTGGCGAGCGCTGGGATTTCCTGCAACTCAGCAAAAACGGCCCGCCCAGCGGTGGCGATGCATTGAGGCAACGCATTCGGGGCTTTCTGGCTCAAGCCAAGCCTGAATTTGAGCCGCTCGCCTTCCGTCGCCCCACCAGCATCCGTGCCCGCAGCCAGGAGCTGGCTGTGGAGATCGACGCCAATGGCAGCTCCTGGGCCCTGGCCGCCGAGCTGCTTGCTCTCTACGAGATTCCCTATGACTGGGACGCCAATCGGCGCCGCATCCTGATCGGCAGCCTCGATGTGGCGCCCACCTTCCAGGAGAACCAGGTGCAGCCCAGCGTCGGCTGGCCTTTGTTTGAGATGACCCTCCAGCACGGCAACGCGCCGGTGATCCTGCGCGGCATCCTGCGCGAAAACCGCGCCTGGTGCCGCGTGCTCGAATTTGCCGAAGAATTCGGCATCAGCACAAGCTTCGAACCCTTCACCCTGATCGAACGTCGTGGCGGCTGAATCAAGACACACGAATCGCCGAAAGTCGGGCGGTCGCGAGCGGAGCTCCAGCGACTCGATCCCTTTGCCGTTCTACAGCTGGCTCAGGCTACTGCTGGCTGCTGGAATCGCATGGAAGCCGTCAGCAATGGCAAGCCTCTCAGCACCGCCAGCTGCTCGGGCAAAGGGCTCGTGCCGGGATGGGTTTGCTGCACATACTCCAGGGCCGCCTGCCAGCCCATGCGGCGGCTGTGCATCAACCAGGCCATCGCCACCAGGGGCGAGCGTTCCACGCCGGCCACGCAATGGAGATAAACCGGGCCATAGCCGCGCAACCGGCTCAGTTCAGCCAGCACCACAGAGATCTGCCGGGCCGTGGGGACGCAATCGTAGTGGTGATCTGGCAGCGGTAGGCGAACCCACTCGAAACGCTCGGAGATTCCGTCGCTCAGCTTGATCTCCTCAGCTGCGCAGAGGCTGATCAGCGCCTTGACGCCCTCCTGCTCGAGCTGATCGAGATCTTCGCTGCTGCAGGGTGCCGTTCCCACGGCCAATTCATCGCTCAACAGCCAGGTGATGCGCATTCAGTTTTAATTGTTGCTGTCGAGCAGGCGGAACAAGGTCAACACATTGACCAATCCGCTCAGGGGCTGGCTGACGGCCCCGATCGCATCCGCGCTGATCGCATAGCGGCTGCGATTGACGATCACCGTGTCGCCATCCACCAGCGGAGGGTTGCTGGCCGTGGAAACTCCCTGGTTGTAATCAAGGCGATATTGGCGGCGCATGGCCGAGCCGTTGCGGTTGATCCGCACCAGTTCCAGCTGTGACGTCTTGGCGCGCCAGGTTTCCACGCCCCCGGCCGCCAGGATCGCCTGCATCAAGGGCGTGCTGGCAGGAACCTGCAGCCGTCCGGGTGATTTCACTTCGCCAATCACGTTGACGGTGATCTGCGTCGGAGCCAGGGTGGTGACTGCCAACTTGGCCGAATTGCTGGCATCTTCCTGGGCAACGCGCTCCAGCTTGATCGTGTCTCCATCGAAGAGCAATGGATTCTGGAGCTGGTCACCGTCGCGCACCAGCGCCAGCAGGTCCACACGGGTGCGCTTGAAGCGGGAGTCGGCACCGGGCAGACGCCGCTGCACCACCACCCGCTGCAGGTTGGCCATCGATGTGATCCCACCCGCCTTCTGGATCGCATCCACCAGCGTGGGGGGCCCACTGATCGACACCGACGCCTGGGTCGTGGAGGCTTCTGAGGTGGTGAGGGTGTAGAGACCAGGGCGCTCCACCTCGCCGACCACAGCGATGCGCAGGGGGCGTGGACGCACCACGCTCAGCAACAGATCCGGGCGCTGCAGCTGATTTTTGTAGAGAGTTTCCAGCCAGAGACTGGCCTGGGACAGGGTCAGGCCCGAGAGCATCACGCTGCCCAGCAGCGGCAGGGAGGCGGTGCCGTCATTGAGGATCTCCAGCGGTCCGCTGAGGTCCTCCACGGCCAGAAACCTCAGGCTCAACCCATCGCCAGAGCCCAGGATGTAGGCGTCGTCCTGAAGGGTTGTTTCAAATCCAGTGGAGCTTGGACCTGCCTGGGCGATCGCTTCACGCCGCAACTCGGCCGCCGCAATGGGAAGCGTGGGGCTGGAGAGGCCTAAGGCCAGCAGGAGTGGCAGCGGCGCGACCCAACGCTTTCCCACTGGTTTCAAGCGCAAGAGCGTCATTGAGGCAATTGACAGTGAGGCGGTTGGTGCCATGGGGCGAATGTTGCCATGAACCGTGTAAAAAAGTGGGTGTATGGGGCCAGTCATCAGCTGGCCATCGCCGATACATTGGCGCAACTTAATCGCCACGGCCCTCAACGTGTCATTTCGGCTGTTTGCGTCCAGCTTCACGCCTTGGCTCAGCCTGCTGACGTCGCTTGGCGTGGTGGCGGGCTCGGCGGTCGAAGCCCAGATCTTGCTCTCGGAGCTGCCCGAACCACCGCCCCCCGTGCTGGCCGTTCCTCTGCCGCCTCCACCAGTGGCGGCTGTCCCGTTGCCACCACCGCCCGTACCCATGTTGCGGGCCCAAGCTGCTGAATCACGTTCTGAATCAGGCCCTGAATCTGAGCCTGAGCCGCAGTCCACAAGCCTCGTCTGGGAATTGGTTCCGCCCAGCCCCCAAAGCCCCCAACCCCTTCAGCCCACGCCGCCCCCGCCAATCGCTGCCACGCCGGAGCGGTCCCTGGCCTGGGAGCTGGTTCCCTCGCAAGACAACCGCCTGGCCGTGATGTCTCCGGCGCAACCCGCCAGCCAGGACGTTCAAATGATGGGCCAGATGCTGGCCAGGGACAACAGCCTGCGCTGGTTTCTGGTTCCTGAGGATGAGGTGTTTCGGCCTTCTGCTGCACTGGCCAGAGGCGAGGTCAGGCCGGACCCGCCTTACCTTCCCGAGCAGCCAGCTCCGCTCTGGCCCAAGGTGCGGGGCCTGGCTCGGGGCATCACCGTCAACGGCGACCCCTACCCCGACACGGGCTTGAACGTGCCCAACGGTTTTGCCCAGGACAGGGAATTCACCATATCCACCACACTCACAGCCACGAGCCGGACCCGCGCCTGCCGCGTTCCAGCAGGAGGAGATTGGATCGACTGCGCCGACAGCGAGGCCTACCTCGACTTCACGCCCTTCAAAGGTGAGTACGCCAGCCTGGGCTTCCAATACACGATTCAGAGCCTCACCAGCCGCAATCGGGGAACAGGCCAGTTCGCCGGCCAGAGCATCGGCTTCCGCACCGCCTTCAACCTCACCCCTACCACCGGGATTGCCTTCGGCGGTGAACACATCATCCAGCTTGATGACACCACGGATCTGGGCCGCAACTTTTACCTGGTGCTTTCCCAGGCCGTGCCGATCAGCCGTGGCCAGAACCCGATCCTGTTGGTGGCCACCGCAGGCATCGGCTCCGATTTTTACGGCTTTGGCGGCAATGGCACCTTGGGATCCACCAACTGCCTGAGTGGCAACAACGTCACCAGCCTCAACTTTCCAGAAGGCACCGATTGCTTCTGGGGACCCATCGGCGCCCTCAGCCTTCACCTGGGTAGCCAGGTCTCGATCGGCTACGAGTGGTTTGGCTTCGGCATCGGAGCAGGCATTTCCGTACGTCCGATCAAAGACCTGCCGCTCACGTTTTCCCTCTACGCCACCGACTTTCTCGGCAACACACCCAGCTACATCGAGGGGCTCTGCACGACCAATCCTTGCGAACCGCGCTACTACGGCAGGCTGACGATGTCGTTCTGACCACGCCCTTCTGGCCCTGCCTTCCAGGTCTGGTAGACAGTTTCCAATCTGGTTTGCGACCTGTTCCCCTTCCTCTTCACATCTGGAAGTAAGTTGGCAGGCATTCTAGAACTAGACAAAGAGTTTCATGCGTTTCACTGTTTCTCTGGCGCTGGCCACGGCCACGGCATTTTCTGTCAACTCCTTGCCCGTGAGAGCCTTTCCAGGGGGCAGCGTCAATTTGGTGCGTGTGAATGGTGATGGGGTCACCGCGCTTCCAGGCTTTCAACCTCCCACCGCCCAGGCGCCCTCTTCAGTTCCAG